>Ga0315899_10008452_pt1 | contig 11032 bp, 13 predicted proteins | sample LakEriMetagenome_2_FD_203518 | JGI IMG/M metagenome (GOLD analysis project Ga0315899, IMG submission 203518) | Freshwater fungal communities from buoy surface, Lake Erie, Ohio, United States - Buoy 4 MA112 | ecosystem: Environmental > Aquatic > Freshwater > Lake | place: USA: Lake Erie, Ohio...
TCCATTTTGCAGTTTCCAGTTTCATACACTCGCATGCACACAAACACACACACACAAATATTCATACACACACATACACACATTCCTTGATGTCGCCCCTTTCTTTGCCCCCTAACCCCCCCCCCCTACACACACACGAACGGCAACAGCATCACACAGAGTCCACGCGTGCACTTTGCCGCTGAAGATGACGGCAAGAGTGGCGGCGGCGGGGGGGGCAGGGTAGGCTGGAGTTTGGGAGGTGATGAAGGAAGCGCTGGAGACGGCGATATCTTGAGAGGAGGTGGTGGTGGAGGAGGAAGCGTGACTGCAGTGCTGGAAAACGCACCCAACCTGTCTCCCAACGGTGTCGAACACAGGTTTAGGGTTTAGGGTTTAGTCTCCCAACGGTGTAGAACACAGGTTTTCATTGCCCACACGTGTGTGTCACAATATGAATGTGTATCAACAATATGACGCTGAGAGTTCATGTACATTCCAACGTATGTTATCTCATAAATTTGTTAACTTACAACTTACACACGAGGGATAGAGTTCTACAGGCACCTAGTGGGCAATCAGAGTGGACCTCTTCTCATCTCCCAAATCCTGACCCTAACCCCAGCCCCTCAAACCTAAACCCCAACTGACACCAACCCTCCTCCAACGCTGTCAGGTAGGACATCCTCTAATCTCCAGGTCTAAACCCTAAATCTAAACCTTGACCCCCAACCCATCTTGCGCACTATCAGGTTGAATCTCTCATCACCTCCTGTTCTCCGGACGCAAGTGGAAGCTGCTGGCATAATCCGAGAGCCCTCCGACTTCAGAGAGAGAGTGCGCAACCCTACCATACCATACCTTCCCTACCCTTTTGTTGGACACCCAGACCCTGTTGCAAATGGAAGAGCGAGCGCAGGAGATGGAGCCGACGCCGGGGGAGGAAGAGGAGAAGGAGAAGGAGGATGGAAACTTGGCTTAAGTGCTGCCCCAAAGTCTGAAATCCCGCAGACCCTGGGTCCAGCACACGACGCGAGAGGAGGAGGAGTAGATGGGCTGAAGAAGAGCACAGAAGTGGCGGAGGGGACGTTGTTGCATAGCAGTGCTGGCCGAGGCATGAAAGCCTTGGTAGGGTCGGTAGGTGTGTTCATTCTCAAAAGTAGTCTCTAAAGTGACTTTGTATAGGAAATGTACTAGGGAAGTGAATTTCGAGAATTTCTGCCACCGTAGGTGTTGCTCGTAAGCCTCTTGTGGTTGTGTCAGCAAGTGTGTCTGCCGATGCACGGGGAGGCAGCGACGGAGAGCAAGGCGGTGGTGGTGGGATTGGGGGTGGGGGAGGAGGAGGGGGAGGGGGAGGAGGGAACAAGCAGCTGGATGGTATGCCTCTTTCCTCGCCTCTTCCCTCGCCGTCGCCGGATCGAAAAGAGCTCTTTTTAATCGAGAAAGCTTCGTTACCAAAGTACGTGCAAGCAGGTGGAGATGGTGGTGTCAAGGGTGGAAGTAAGGGGGGAGGGGGAGTCAGAGGAGAGGATATGTCTCCAAACCCTGTGGTGGTGCGCATCAAGGCCCTTGAAACCGAGAATAAGGCCCTTGCAACGGAGAACGTGCGTCTGCAAGAGGCCGCCGAGATCAATCAGCAACGCATCAAACTTCTTGAAGCGCAGTTGCAGGCGTCAAAGGAAGCACTCGACGAGACGGAAGCCCGCGCAGCAAAAGCCCTCCGCAGTCAGCTCCACCTAGAGCGCGAACGTGAACGCGAACGCGAGCGATCGATGGAACGGGGCAGAGAACGAGGTGCGAGCAGGACCGGGGGGGCGGGGCGGGGGAGCAGCCACTCTCTGCAGACGCCCAGTGCGTTGCAGAAGACAGAGACGTCCTCTCCAATCTCCTCCTCGAGTGTGAGAGATGGATTAAGGGAAGCGTTGCTCAAAACTGTGCTCTTGTCTGAGAAGGCTTTCTGTCGCCTTCGTCTGCGCCTTGTTTTGGGGACTTTCAAGACAAATGCGCTCTTGCAGACTACGAGCCGTAATGAACAGCAGAGGCACAGCGTGCAGCAAACTCAGCGCGAGTTAATCGCCGCAAAATCGCAGGTCCATGTCTTGAGTCAAAATGTCGACAAATTGGAGAAGAATCTCGAGGCGCTGGAAGATGACTATAATCAACTGAGTGTTGTACAAGGGCCCTCAGCCAACAGCCGCACCCTGCGCCGCTTGCAAATGGAAAATCGACGTCTTTATCACGAACTAGAGCACCTTGCTCAGGCTCAGGACGCGTCTGTACCGCCCATCCACCAGGCAGAGCAAGAGCATGAGCAAGCGCGTCAATCAGAGTCCATCCGAAACGTCAAGCCTAAAGCAGAGACTAAGAGACGTATGGAGCAAGCTGCGCGCGACCATGTCCCAGACCAGTGCGACCATGTCCCAGACCAGTCTCTCTCCCCCTCATTGCATTCCAAAGAATTCGCGTGATACACACACACACACACACATGTATCATATCTATATGTAATATAGTATATGATATATAGAAACATGGAGCAAAATGCGCGCGACCCCTCGCCTCGCCGACAAAGGGATTTGCAGAGAGAGATACAACGCTTGAGGGGCCTGGACCATGGAGGAGGAGGAGGAGGAGGAGGAGGAGTGCAAAGTAACCCTGTCCCCGGTGAATTGGGCACGCCGCGTTCGCGATCCAAGAATGCTCTTTTCAAAGCTCAGGTATGTGTATGCGTTTGCGTATATGTATATAAGTGTGTGTGACAAACGCAGGGCCTGGCTGGCCAAGATATCTGGTGGCAGGTAGTAGTCAGTATTTGCGTGGCTAAGTCAGTGGCCAAAGACCATCTCAATGCACACACATGCTCACACACACACACATGCACACATTGGGCAAGATGCCTCATGGCAGGGAGTAGCCTGTATTCGCGCGGCCTAAGACGATCTTAATGTGTGTGTGTGTGTGTGTGTGTGTGTGTGTGTGTACAATTTATACACACACACTCACATAATATGTGTGTGTGTACATATGTATAACATACATACATACATACATACATACCATATAATGTATACACACACACACACACACACACACACACACACACACACACACACACACACACAGGGTCTGGCAGGGCAAGAAGCCTCGCGAGCGGTGGTAGCCAGTATTCGCGCGGCCAAAGACGATCTGAAAGCGAGTTCTCTGGAACAGATGCAGCCTCAGGAAGCTTCCTCCTCCACTTCCCCCTCACCGTCTCGCATGCCAGAGGACGCCAAAGCAGGTCTCAACCTAAACCGTAACCCGTACAGCCTTCGACCTCCCTGTCAACGTCTTGCATGCCAGAGAACCTAAACCCCAAACTCTAAACCCTAATGGACCTCCCCGTCGTCGACCGAGCGCGGAGGTCCATTAGGGTTTAGAGTTTAGAGGGCTGACATGGCAGAAGACTGAGCATCAAAGCAGGTCCTGCCTTCAACCTAACCCCTCAACCTAAACTCTAAACCCAAACCTTGCTCCCTGCGCCCACACCCTATACCTAAGCCCCTCAATCTACAATCTAAACGCAGGCTTCAAGGTAGCTCGTCTGCTGCGACAGGGCGTGCACGTGCACGCTGGTAAGGACGGGAGGATGCTTGTGCGCTAACCTGGAACCTTGAACCCTAAACCCTAAACCTAAATGCAGGCGTCAGGGTAGCTCGTCTGCAGCGACCCGATTTTGAGGCTGTTAGGGCAGGCAGCTGTTTCTCAAAAGTCCTTTTAGACGGTGAGGGGGAAGTGGAGGAGGAAGCTTTTTGAGGCTTTCTCAAAAGTCCTTTTAGTCCTCGATATAGTTATCCATATAGTGACTTTATATTGTCAATATACTAAGGCACTGACTTGCGAGAATTTGTGCAGGGAGCATGCGTGAGCTAGACGGGTCTCCTTCTCGTGCTGGCGGGCGTGCTGGCGGCATGCCTGCCAGAGGATCCTCTCCTGCTCGTGCTGCCCGCCTAGATGAGAGGTTGTCTGTATGCAATGTGTATATGTGTATATGTGTGTGTGTGTGTGTGTGTGTGTGTGTATTGTAATCAATGCACACACGCGCAGCACACACGCACGCACGCACACACACGTACACATGTGTCTATATATACATGATATATACATTATCTACATGTACATGCATACGCATGCATGCATACATACGTATCACATAGATACACCTATGCATACACATATGCATACATATATACAGATATACGCGCGCGCACACACGCACGCACACACGCTCACACATACAGGCGCGGGAGATCACCATCACCCTTGATAACAGGGCAGCGCTCGAGCTACATTCCTTCCCCGGATCCCACAGGGCGCAAACTGCCTCCATCCTTACTGCCGAGAGAAGGACAGCCCATCAACGCAGCAAAGGACATCATGCAGGCAACAATTTCTCAAAAGTCCTCGATACAGTGACTTTGTATAGTAAATATACTGGGCTCTGATTTGTGAAAATTTGTGACAGGAGCTGGACGAAAGCAAAGGAAACATGGCAGTGCCTGCTCCTGCTGTGTCTAGCCTGGCGTCATGCCTTGCAGGAAATGTGGCAGTCCCTTGGTCGTCAATGTCTCGATCTTCACTTGCATGCAGCGCACCCTCTCCGTCTCTCGTCTCTCGCGTCCCTCGGAAAGAGGGTGGATCTGTGACAGGATCGGGGCCGTCCTCCCCCTCTCAGTCCTACCGAGTACCCAGGGAAGAGGGCGCATCGGGGCAGTCTAGCCCCTCGCCAGGCACAGATTCTGAAAACGTCAGTATATAGTGACTTTTCCTAGGATATATGCTAGGGCACTGACTTTTTAGAATTTGTGCTCCAGTTAGAGTGCCCTCGCCCTTACTGGCGGCAGAGGTTAACGTGGAAGAGGACAATCCAGGTATTAAATATTAGTAAAATTATTAGAATTTTCATTAATATATAAATTTAATAATTTCTTAATCTTTCGAAATGCCCAAAAAGTATTCGAAAATTGGTGTCCTAGGATACGAAAGTTGGTGTCCTAGGATACTGACTACACAGCCGCTCTATCGTGCTAACTTTTGAGAATGTTTTTATCTATTTATTTTATTTTGAATCTCTACTTCACTACCAGTGATGCTTGGCTTGAGCTCAACGCCTGCTGATGTTCGTGGGAAGACATGGGAAGAAGGGCGCATGAATGAATCCTCCTCCATGGCCAACTATTTCACAGCAGGAAAGCGAGACATGACCAGGCAGCTAGTTACCAAAAGTGATCTACAGTGACTTTGTATAGTGTCTATACAGTGACTTTGTATATTGAATACACTAGGGCACTGACTGGTCAGAACTTGTGTCCAGCTTCAATGACCCTGCTCCTACGCCCACATTTCTGGCGTTCTCATCCTCTTTCACGTCACGGAAACCACCAAAGGCATCCACACCCTCAGGTCCACACACACACGCACAGACACCCACATGCCAGCGTGGCATGTTGGTAGGTCTCTTTTGCGCCTTGAATATTGGGTCAATTTTGACACTTGACACGCTTGTGGAGAACACATGCTATTTAGCGAGATTCTCTGAGCAGAGAACACATTCTCTGAACAAAGAACACATTCTCTGAGCATTTTCAGCAGAACTCTAGGCATGCAGTGTATGACCTGTAGGGCATCAGAGACTCCGGGGATATCCGTTGTCTCCAAATGAGAGCAAGAAACAGAATCGTCATCATTGGTAGGTCTCTTTTGGGGCTGGTAGATTGATTTGCTGTTGACACTTGCAACTTGCCGCTTGACACTTGACACTAGACACAACACGACCTCAGCAGAGGCACCAAGATCAGCAAAAGCTCACGAGGGTTCGGGCCACCCACCCTCTCGCATACACCCCTCGGTATCTCGCGAGGTATCTCGCATGCATGGCAGCCATGCTCGGTCCCGAGACCCCTCCTCTCGCAATATCTCAGTCAGCCCAAGGCTGGGACCTCACGCGAGCACTAGTCTGGAACGTGGAGTTTCTCGGAATGCACAGGCTCCAGTCAATCCGCGGGTTTCGGAAACCCATTTGGCAGCATCCAACTCGCAAGGCCTTGACGAGCATCGCGTTGTGGGAGGACTAGGAGGAGGAGAAGGAGGCGGAGGCGTGAACAGCACGCAACTGCCGGTCACGCAACTTTCGTCGAGGTCAAACGGATCGAACTTGTGGACCGGACGCCCTGGTCCAGCGGTACTTGCGAGCGATAGCAGCAGCGATGATCAGGACGACCTTGTGCCTTCAGGTAGACCACGCCTCGGAAACTTTGTCGGAGAAAGGGCGCGCAGAAATGCTATTGCAAAGCAAGACCAAGCAACAGTTCCAAATCCAAAAGTCCCTGTTACCAATATCACTTACCCGCCGCGCGTGAGTTCCGAAGTAAAGGAGCGCTCTCGGAACCACGCATCTCCACGGAATTCCACGAAACAAGGGAGGACATCAGGCGATAACTCGCCTCGCTCTTTTGAATCGCGGGCCGGGGAGCGTTCTCGGGAGTCGCGTGACACGTACTCACGCTCCTATGCGGAAAAACTGGCGTTGAGCCTCACGTCGGCCGCAAAAAATGTCTCATCTTCCGCTCGCAACTCCCCTTTTGTCGGCAGGAATCATTACACTCCGGCTCAGATGCGGGCGCGTGCAGACCTTGACTCGAGCAGCGATGGCTGACAATGCACACAACAACACGAAGCCCGCCACAGAGACCTCTTACCCGCGTTCGGAGTTTACCCACATCTACGTGTACAATTACCTGAAAATGAGGAGCACAAGACAAAGAGGGCAGAGATATGGGCCCCTCTCTTATGATTATGCAGCAGAGTCCACACAGACTGTGGAGAGTAAGCCGGGCGGCGGGAGAAAGTAATCGCTTAATCAACGCTAGGGCAGGCACAACAGGGTAGCGCAAGGGAAACTATTTCTGTGGGGAGCGTAGGCGGTGGGGGGTAAACTGAGGAAGGGCGTGAATAGCGTGAATCGCGTGAGGTGCGTGAAGTGAATCGCGTCAGGTGCGTCAGGAGCCGGCAAAGGTATCGATACAAAGGTACGGCTACGCATTACAATATTACACATTTACACGCCCCGGAGTGTTGTCTGATTGTCCTTGGTGGACATATGCGTTTATTCGATACTCTCATCGCGTCTACCTCGGGTGCACGTTACCCGTCTTGAACTTTTTTTTTCCCAACACGGCTATCAAGTTATCGACATAGTATTGAAGTCGCTAAGTCAAGTCGACGTGGCAAATACTTTTGTCCAACTTGTGATCTATCAGCTCGCAGGCTAAACCCCTAATCCTAAATAGAGTTGTTCGAAATATTTGAAGATTCGCACATTTCGGTCTTTCCTGCATCGACATTCTTACTTCCACCGTCGGCGATCCACCCTTGCATTCTCGGCCGCCCCACACCCCGCCACCACGCGTCAAACATACAGTATTGATGAAGTTCTACATTATTGATCATCACCGGCTTGATTGCAAGGCAGGTAACAGGAAAACTTCCTGTTACCTAACTTCCTGGCAGCATATATGTTTTGGGAGCAGTGGTCGCACGTGCAAAGGACACTTTGAGCCAACTGAAGACAAAAATCAAAAGCTAGAAGCCTCTCTGCACGTGCGCAGGGCCCGCTCTTGCTGCAGGCACAGCTCGCATGTGCAGTGAAAATTGTAGTGCTCCTGACACACGGTCTCAAAAGTCAGCGCCCTAGTACATTTATTACAAACACACACACAGACACAAACACAGACAGATTCTTATCAGACTCTTATCAACACACACACACATACACATACACACACACGTATACGTGTATTATGGCGATCCTGACACTTTTTCTCAAAAATCAGCGCCCTGGTACATTTACTACATAAAGTCAGGAGATACAGGACTTTGAGAATGTGTCCTGTAGACTTCTAAACCCGAAATCCTCAACCCCTCAAGGACTTTTCGAATGTGTGTCAGTGTGCCTTTAGGCTTCTGCGTCGCTCATGCAACTCGAGCTCCTTCCCGTGAAAGTAGTCCATTAGCACCTAGGTATACAGAGTGTGTATAGAATTTGTTCTCTAATATACATATATATGAATATTTTCTCTAATATATATATATATATATATATATATATACATATATGAGATACAGGACAATACATAAGAAGGATGTAAATACTGAAGTGAGTACAGCAACTTTTTCTTTGTATTTTGATTTAGTTTTTTTTTCTATTTATATGATAAAATAAAGTATGTAATTATAGGAAAGCAGAAATGTATTCAATCATCAAGCAAGTTCTATAATTCATCGATGAGTTATAGAACTTGCTTGATGAGAAGGGAATACAATATAACTATTCAGATATGACAGAGATGCCAAATTAAACGATGACTGATTTGAGAATGTATTGTAATAGTTTCCCAATAGTACTAAATAAATCATTCGTTTTCGAACTTCGAAGAGACCGGAGCACTTTTTATTCAGAAATTTGAATTGTTTTTATACATTTATATTTATATTATTATTCTTGTTATTATATTATTATTATTATTATCATTATAGAAAGTGAAAAGAAAGTGGGAAAATAAAGGTCTAGGCGGTGTATGGCTACGCCCCAAAGTATTTCTGTAAGAAAATAAAAAAAATTGGGGGGGACGCCTACACCCTTTTATACTATAGCCTAATAGCCCGTTGCTGGCTGCTTTTATACCTTATCATTTATAGACTATATATATACCTTCACTTAAAAGTAGTCCATTAGCACCTAGGTATGCAGAATGTGTCTATAGAATGTGTTCTCTAATGTATATATATAAAGCGAGAGTTGCTTAAGCTTTGATTCCTTGATGCTTAACCTTTGATTCCTTCTCTCTCTTTCTCTCTCTCGAGCATGACATGTATCCTCCTCCTCATGATGCTTAACCTTTGATTCCTTCTCTCTCTCTCTCTCTCACGCACCCAGGGATGTAAGTTGACGCTGCACGCTATGACATGATGCGTCGGCAGCAGCCGCTCTGACATGATGCGCCTGCTGCTGCCGACGCAGAGAGTGTGCACTTGCGGGGCCAACGCGATGGGCAAGGACTTTCAAGAGTGGCAAGGTATGCAGAATGTGTTCTCTACATAATGTGTTCTCTACGGAAACGCGATGCTCAGGACATACGTGTTGACGCTGATGCTCGCCCCTTTCGCGTTTTTGATGTTGATGGGCTCGACAGCTTCTCTCTCCCTCTCTATCTCCCTCCCTCCCTCCCGAACTCTCTCCCGCAATGGACCAAGGAATCCGTTGATTTTGAGCCCGCAGCCCCCCCAACACATCCTCTATTTCACGTGCGTTGCCGTGATGCGTGCGCGTAAGGGATCTCAAAACACAGGCGCGTGGCAGCATTCGGGCAGCGCGACCTCTTGGCGCGGTCTGATTGTGCAGCTTGCTATTGCTCGGAACTGACAGTCGTTGTCACCTGCACACAGTGTTGGTCAGGTCTCTGGTCAGGTCTCTTGTACTCCTGGCGCTTGCGTGCACGCATGTCGTATCTGAAGAGGCAGCGACAGTACCGATAAGCTCGACGCGAGTATTGGGCCTACACGAGTGATTGAGACGGCACGCCCGCGGGTACATCAAGCAGTGGCCGTTTTTCGTAAAGGCGTTTGACAAGAGCACGCTGCCCGGAGTCTTCTTGCTCGTGTTGTTGTTCAGCGACTGCACATGGCACAGCGCCATCCACTGATCCTGCAGCGCAGGGGTGAGCTGATCGAAGACAAGCTGGGCCTGCTCCAGAGACGTGTCAGATAGCGAATGCGCGTAGCGCATAACAAGCTGTCAGCGCGCACACACGGGAGCAAGAGAAAAAGACCAGTTCGTGGATGTTGTACGGGTGCGACTCGTGGCCCTCGGCAGGCGGGAGCCAGTTAGGCACCCGGACAAACGGGGCCTCCTCTAGCACCAAATCGCCAGCCTCAAAGCCGCGCACCGCTGTAACGCCGTGCCCTCTGCCTGGGATCCGGGCGATGCGGAGAAGCGAGTCTTCGTACAGGACGTCTTCTGCATCCAGTATCCCGCCCGCAGCGTTCCTGGTGCCCCGCCCAAGGGCTATGCGTGGACTGCGCGCGATCAGGGTCCACGCCGTGCGCGCAACTGTCTGCATTGACTGGGTTTACAGGCATTTTCCTTTCAGATGCGGAGGAGGAATCTTTCAACGACACGAAGTATGAGGGTCGGATCGTCTTTGACATCGTGTTCAAAGATCCCCTCTGAGGTGTGGACGGAGGTGTCTTGCTTGCTGCAGTGCGGGGGGAAGGGCCTGCGGGTGCGTAGCTCCCCCCGCGGCAGCCGCCCAGTGACAAGCCTGGCACGCGCACCGCGCGCCGCGTGGCAGGCGAGCGGTGTGTGGCACTCGCTGAGCCCTACTCCACCCCTGCAGGCGCAGGGCTGCCATGGACGAGACCGCGGTCGAGGAGGCCATGAACTGGTGCAGGCGCAGCGGCAAGTGGGCGCCGGGGACCCACAAAAACTTCCAGGAATTTGTTCGCATGCTCCAGGTTCGCAGCTGCGCTTCTGCGCCGTGCGTCCGGATGCTGCCTGCGAATCAGGATGGCCCTCTGTTGAAGAATGCAAACTCAACCCCCGACGGGCCGATTCGCTCTTCTCTTGCTCTTGTGCTGTGCAGGAGGTGGCAGTTGATCCGCGGGATTTGAATCTCGGCAGGGAGATCGGTATCGCTTCCTCGCTGCCTTGCTGCGGCCTTGCTGCTTTCTGCTCATTGCTTGCACACCCAATGGAAGTTGCCGCCTACAGCACTCGCGTGTAAGCAGCTTTCCTGATAGCCTCTGCTAGGGAGGAGAGCGCCGGGTCACCCCGTCGACGGGGTGACCCGGCACCCCGCCGGGGTACGGCGTACCCCGGCGCAACGGCGTTAAGTGCGCAACGCACGTAACCCGAGCCGGCACGAGGGATTCTTGTTTCATTCAGAGTTGTTGCGGCTTTCTCAAGATTCGCTTGGGCCGGCGCTGCCGGCGTGGGCTGACACCCCGGACGTTGGCA
>Ga0315899_10008453_pt1 | contig 11031 bp, 5 predicted proteins | sample LakEriMetagenome_2_FD_203518 | JGI IMG/M metagenome (GOLD analysis project Ga0315899, IMG submission 203518) | Freshwater fungal communities from buoy surface, Lake Erie, Ohio, United States - Buoy 4 MA112 | ecosystem: Environmental > Aquatic > Freshwater > Lake | place: USA: Lake Erie, Ohio...
TGCAAAATATCACCCCAAAACTATGGTGGTCCGCTCGTCGACCTCAAAGGGGAAGCCATGGGGGTTTTGACTCTGCTAAATCCCGCTATTGCGACAGAAGGGGAAGTCGAGCAGTGGTATGATTCAGGTGTCGGATTCGCAATTCCGATTCAAGATATCTTGGATCGATTGCCTATTCTGCAGACGGGGACTGATTTGTATCCTGGCAAACTCGGAGTAAGAACCCAAGGGAAAGACGAATTCAAAGAGGGGATCACTCTGATAGGTTTGAGTCCTGGTGGTCCTGCTGCAAAAGCCGGAATGCAGGCGGGAGATAAGATTACGCGAGTCGGTCGCAGCCTCTTAACTCTAAAGCCTGTTGCCACCTACATGCAATTTCGGCATGCGATTAATCCGATCGACGCTGGGCAAGTTGTTTTTGTGGAGGTCGAACGTGAGGGAAAAACCATCCCGTTCGAAATGACTATGGCAAAAGAACTACCCGAATATAAGGAGCCCTATCTCGGTATCGCTTCCCTGAAAGAATCCGATTACTCGGAACGAATCCTGCATGTTGTGAAGGATAGTCCGGCTGATGTTGCAGGTCTCGTTGCTGGAGACACTATTACGAAATGGTTCGGGCTCCCTTTTCTCAAAGAAAAAGGGCTGCGTCAACATTTATGGTTTCACGACTTTCGAACACCTATCGAACTGACCATTAAGAAAGCGTCGGGGGACGAAAAAACGGTGAGCATTGCTACAACGCCCAGGCCCACGGGGGATATTGTGGTGCCGGCAATCACTTATCCTACACCCGAGAACAATGAGCCTGCGCCAGAAACAACGATTCAACAGATTCCGATGGGTGACGTGAGAAATCGTGCCTTTGCGATCGTTCCCAATACCTATAGAAGCAACGTCCCTCATGGCTTGCTTTTACTCTTTTCCGAGGCGGGCCCGTCAGAGCCTAAGTCGTGGTCGATTCAGTGGGAGAAATTCGCAGCTGCGAATCGCTGGATTGTCGTCGTTTTGCAATCTGCGGATGAGCAAGAATGGACCTTTGAGGAAATGGAAATTGCGGCCAGAGCCAAGGGGCATGCGTTAACAAACTATACAATCGATCGAAATCGAATTGTAGTAGGAGGAATCGCTTCAGGCGCTGTTCTGGGTATCATCACGGCAGTTCAGCAACCAGGAGAATACCAAGCGCTCTGGGTTGGCAACGGTAAACTCAAAGCCAGAATTCGGCTAACTCCACCGGAACCTGGCGAGTCTCTTAGGTTTTTCTTAAATGGTACAGATCCATCACTCAAAGACCTTTCGGAGAACGCAAACAAAGCTGGTTACAACGTTAACTTCTACGAACAAGACATTGAACCGAACAAAGACAGCGTTACCCCCTCGCCGGTTTTGGATAAAGTGCAAGAGTGGCTTCAGTTTCAAGAAATCTTTTAGAGAATTCGCCAGGAACTCAAGGAAGCAATTGATTGAATGCTTGATCCAAGCATCGGGCTCGAAACGGATAGGACTCTCCAGCGAGACGGGATGGGGTGGCCCGAATGCTCGCGAGCAATAGCTCATCTGCCATTTGTCCCAACATCAATTTCAACCCGAACTTAGGTGCAGGAAGAATTGCCCAGCGTTTGAGTTTACGAGATAGCACGTGGGTAAACTCATTGTTTGTTACGGGTTCTGGGGATGAAAGATTATAAAGTCCGGAGCTGGACGGATTTAAGGCGAGATGTAGAAATGCGCCCGCAGCATCGTCGACGTGGATCCAGCTCCAATATTGTTTGCCGCTCCCCAGTTTCCCTCCTAAACCCAATCTAAAAAGTGGGATCATTTTCGAAAGGGCCCCCTCGAGAGGGTGAATTGCCATGGCTAACCTGCCAATGCACACGTTACCGCAGTCTAAATACGCTCGCGCAGCTGCCTCCCACTCATAACTTACTTGTTCTAAAAAAGAGCTACCGTTTTGGGGTTGGCTGTCTAAATTATCATCAGAGCAAATCGATTCCCCTTGATCGCCATAGGCGCCGATTCCCGAAGCGCACACAAATTTTTTGGGGGGAGTGTTAAGCGCTTTCAAGCCTTTCACAAGAGCTGTGGTGCTATCGACTCGACTGGAGAGAATCTTTTGCTTGGTTCTTTCAGTCCAGCGATGGTCTGCGATACCGTGACCGCCTAAATGAATAACCGCATCAAGTTGCTCGACTAAATGCGGATTCGAGAAGGTTCCGTTGGCGAATGTTGTCACAGAATCAGCTGGAATGCTCGCATCGGCGCTCGGCGTTCCGGGGCGAACTATTCGAACGACATGAATACCAGACACCGAGGCTAGGGCGCACACCCGGCGGCCAATCATCCCGCTGGAGCCTGAAACACCGATTCGGATCGTTCTCCCAGCTGGAAACCAGGAATTGATATGGGCTGAAAATTGAAGATCTTCCAGCGTCGTACGGTGCCTGTAGTCGAACATCGATGCGACTTTAGTCTGGATCCAACGCGAGCCCAGCTGCCCAAGCAACCCGTAAGGTAAACGAAATTGCACCGAGTCTGTGAGGCGGCTCGTCTGATTAGAAGTTGATTCTATGAGATGGTCGTGGATCCAACTGCGAAACGGACCGCGTACCTGAATGTCCTGGAATCTATTAGGTGGTTGAAAGGCCGTATGTTTGGCCAGCCATTCCATTTTCAGCGGACCCAATGATTGCTGTAACAAGACTTCGGCCCCGACATTGAGGGAGTCGTTCCGCTTGAGAATTTTTACCCGCTCCCACGGCGGAATCAAGCGATCGATTGCACCACGGCGAGCGTGGTAGTCGAAAACCGTCTTTTGATCGAAGGGGAGCTCGGAGGATTTCTTGAACACTAAATATCGGAGTCCGGTAGGATCGGTGCAGCTTCAGTCATCCCTCTTAGCTTATCAAGAGCGCGCTTCTCTAGTTGTCGAATTCGCTCTTTCGATACACCAAGAACATCCGCTAGCCTTTGCAATGTTTGAACTTTGCGATGACCACCGAGGGAAAACCTAGCTCGTATGATAAACTTTTCGCGTCTATCCAAATGGTCTAGCATGAGTGCCAAGCGGTTGCGTAACGCGTGCCACCGCTCTTCGCTCATGGAGGATGACTTTTGATCATCACTAAAATCTAAACCGTTTTCGCTCAAGCTCGCGATATTCTTTTGGCGTTCTTTTTGCTTTTCCATCACCTTGCGGTAGGTATTACGCCTCACGACTTGTGTCGCATAGGTACTGAATCGGAACCCGAGAGCGACATCGAATTTCTCAACGGCGCGGAGAACCGCCACAATTCCATCGCTCAAAAGGTCATCAAAACCGTTATGTTGATTAACGAATTTCTTGATGATGGAAATTACCAAACGCATGTTCGATTTTACAATGCAATCGCGATGCCAATCGGAAGCCTTCATGAGACCGTCAATGCGACGAAGCAACCAATCATCCGGCTTGCTCGGGTCAACCATGGTCCGCAATTGCAAGGCCCGGTATTTCAAAAAGTTCATGCGGAAGAAGAGCACCTTCTCCTCGTCAGGCGTCAGGAGTTTTGTCTCGCACAATCTGGCCAAGTGAACGGGCAGGTCAGCTAGTTTCGCTGACTTCTTTGCCGGTTCCGCTGTAAGTTGGGCGAGAATGTGTTCCCCCATCAACTCCGCTTCAGCCGTTTCGGCAGAAAATAAGTCTGGGCTGCCAATAAATGCTATTTCGGTCGCAGCGATCCGCTTTGACTTTCTCTGGAGATCAGCCTCGTCGCTGGCCTCTGGAAAGGATAGCTGTACAAAGTTCACGAAAGATGATTCCAGCTTGGCATCTTTAAAAGTTTTTGAGCACTTCCGCTTTGACTTTGCCTTGCCTTCTACAGACCTGCTAGACGCTGAAGCTCTGCTAGACTTCGGGATCCTGTCGACGGTGGCAACCGACTCGTCCATCGATCCTGTCGGGAGATCTGCGAGATCGCATTGCGATGTCGCGGTCCTGCTGGATTTCGACACTCGTTTCTTAGCAACTCGAGCAACCATATTTTCCTTCACCCCAGTTCTGATTGACAAATCGTCCAAATCGTTCATATCGATCTTTATAGGTGGTATTGATGAACGATTCAAGAGACTTGAAAGCGAATTCTGGGAATTTAGTCTGTTTAAATATCCAGATGATTCCCACAAAAAAATCATAGTGGCTTGAAATCACCCCGACCAATATCCTATACTGTTTTGAACGATTTGGACGATTTTGGTCGCGAAGCTAGGATATTTTGTAATCTTGGAAGAAACATTCACTCCAAAACAGATAGCGCAAGCCCTACAAGTGAGCGAGTCGTCGGTGAAACGATGGTGCGACCGAGGGGTTATTCGGACGCATCGAACTTTGGGAGGGCACCGACGGATTTCATTAGCCCAGCTGATGGAGTTTTTGGAGTCAACAAACCGGAAGGTTGTTGCCCCCGAGGCTATTGGTACGCCGGAACCGTTGGCGAGTTCACCGGTTGCGGACGCTGAAGACAAGGGAATTAGTCCTGTTCCCGCACTTGAGAAAGTATCGGATCAGGTTATTCCATTTGATCCGGGAACTAAGGCGTCGTTGAGAGAGGGGTTTTTACGGGCGGTCGTCGGTGGCGATGAGGGAGAATCGCGGAGAATTGTCAGTCGTTGGTATGCGGCAGGCCATGGAATTGTTTCTGTTGCCGACCATTTGATCGGGCCAACTTTCCGTTCAATTGGCGACTCTTGGGCGTGCGGCGATATGGAGATTTACCAAGAACGACGAGGCTGCGAGATTTGCATTCGATTAATTCACGAGCTTCGCCGGCTCATGCCAGATCCGATGGGCACAGCTCCCTTAGCGATGGGGGGAACGGCTAGTGGCGATCAGTATCAGTTGCCAAATTTATTGGTGGAGATGGTGTTCCGTGAAGCCGGATGGCGATCGATAAATCTTGGAAATAACCTGCCATTTGCTAGCCTTTTGTCTGCAGCCCGCAAGCACATGCCGAAAATCTTTTGGCTCAGTGTCTCCTACGTTCCCGATGAAGAAAGATTCGTCGCGGACTGTACCCATTTTGCTCAAAGTCTGCCCAAGGGGGTGGTTTTTGTGGTTGGTGGTGGTGGGATTCATGAGGGGCTCAGAAGACGAATTGCCTACTCATCGTACTGCGACAACATGGCACAGCTATCTAATTTGGCTCGTACAATTAAAGCTGGATTATCCACCTCGTTTAAGACGATCTAAATAAGCTATGTTGCAAGGCGGGGATTTTGCCTGTTTTTTCATCAAAAACAGCCTTTGGGCTTCCCAAATCTTCGATCGATCGTCAACATACTCCGTCCTGATTTTGGGAAAATTCTGTTCACGTTTTTTTGTTGTAAATAGGAATCATGAGCCAAAAATTGCTCCAACTGGTAGAACAGTCTTCGCTTAAGCCGAATGTGGATGCATTCGATATTGGTGACACTGTCGACGTGCACACCAAAATCCAAGAAGGCAACAAAGAGCGGATTCAGATTTTCAATGGCACCGTGATTGCCAAGAGTGGTTCCGGAACCCGGGAAATGTTCGTGGTTCGTCGGATTGTGGCGGGCGAAGGTGTTGAGCGAAAATTCCCGTTACACTCCCCGAAAATTGAGAAGATCGAAGTGAAACGACGATCGGTGGTTCGACGTGCCAAGTTGTACTTCTTAAGAGACAGAACTGGTAAGGCGGTTCGACTCAAGGAACGTCGAGTCTAGTGTGAAGCCCTATGGCTCTCGGGCCTCTGGGATTTTCGCGACCCTCGCAGACCGTATCTAGGACATTAGTGTACACGGTTTGTCAGATCAATTCTGGTTTTGTGCGTGGCAACTTGAGGCTCTGACTGGGAATCTCGCCGGTACTGACCGAGCGAATAACGTTGATGCAAGCGGCCACACAGGCCGCTTTTTTCGTTTTCGAAATGGATAATCGTGTTCCAGGTTATTCATTCGTGTTCGAAAGATTCCTGAAAACGGTTACCATAGCAGCGGGAGGTTGAGGCGCGAACCAATTTAGTACGAACGCTTCGCGATACTTCGAACGGGGAGAGGTTGCAAGTTGGATAACAGTGGAATCAGCAGCAAGCTTGCATCTTGGATGGAATCCTATTCGATCATGCTCAGCCCCGATTCCATTGCTGCGATCGAGGACTGGTTAAACCAGTCCGCGTATTGGGATCCAGGTGTCGCACTATTGGAACAGCTCGGTCTCCTCCTTCAGCAGTTCCCTGATCTGGAAAGGGGGATCGTTCATCTCGTTCCATTCATATTGTCCACGAGAAGTCCTGGAGTTTTCATTGGGTTTTTGGAGCGTGATCGAGACGCGTTACCAGTATTGATGCGAATTTTGTCTTTGCCCACACCCGCCGCTTCTTGGCTGCGCGATGATGAAGATTGTTTTGATTGGCTCAGGCTGTCTGCTGGTAAGATTGTTTCATCCGAGCAACTACGAGACGTCATCGCGACTGAGGTTTTGTCGATAGAAGACGAAGAGGTGCGGCTGGCATCAATGAGATCGTATCGACGCAGAGAGACGCTGCGCGTACTTTGTGCTTATTTTCTTCATGGACTGCCATGGTATGACGTTCAGCAGCAATTAACGTGCATTGCAGACGCCGCCTTTTACTCTTCTTGGTTGCTTGCGATTTCCGAACTGCGAGGAGGAATCGAAAGAAGAGAAAAAGTCGAAGATGGATTAATTGCCATAGCTGGCGGGGGTTTTGGTGGTTTCGAAATGGATTTTGACTCACCACTTTCCGTCCAGTTTCTTTCAGACGATGACTCTAGTCAGGATAACAGGGGGGCTCACTGGGAGGCTGAACGAGCTCGGGTTGTGCAGCGGACCATTTTCTGGTTAGCTCACAAGGACGGCTTTGCTTACGATGTTGATAGTTTTTTCGGATCTAGGGAACGGGAGGGGAGCGAGTCGGCCGAGAGTTTTTCGAGCGATCTGTTGTTATGTAACGGACGCCAATGGTTGCAGCAGATTGAAAACCAGGGAAGAACATTGCATCGATTGTCTTTACTAAGGCGTCGGCTTCTGGTGGGAAGCGAGACATTCTTTAAGGCAATCGATCAGCAGATTCCTGATCTAGTCTTTCGAAGAAGCATATCCGGAGCGGATCTAGCAGGTTTATCGGCATTCTATCGACGCATTAAGCGATCCTTCATGTCCGATGAAACACCGTCGTCGTCGATCGCGTTACGCGAGATTCTGATTTCTTGGCGAGAGGAGTCAACGTTCCTCATTCATTATCTCCAATTGCTTCATGGCGCAGACGATGAGTCCATACGCGTTACCAACACACGTTCAGCCATAGGGGCCTTAGCAAACGTCAATCACATTACCGAATCCGAGCGGAGAATACTTGATACCACTTGGAAGGAGATTTCGACCTTAGTTCTACAGCTGCAGGCGCGAACATTAACTCTTCCAACCGTTTCTTCTGTGGAGTTTTCTCTGACAGAGGCACTTGCCTCGGCTTTTGAAAGCTGTCGCGAGAGCGTATGCAAAACGAGGCAGATTCTGCAGCATATGCAATCAGATGCTTTTCTTGGGGATAAAGAAGTTGAGGCAGAAACCGATTTGATTCTCGATCCCAGTCCTGCCGCTGTTTGGGCTGACGAGATATTGAAGAAGCACGGTTTTGTGCGATTGCAAGCGGCTTATAGAAATCTACAAGAGTTGGCAAAGGAGGACATTCAGATGCTCTCCACTAAACGCTGCCGTCACTTCTTAGCATCTATAGCGCCACGGTTGTTGCGGAAGATACAATTAACTCCCAATCCAGATCTAACGCTTGAAAATCTTGTCGAAACCACCCGATCGTTAGGGGGGAAGGGCATTTTGTGGGAACTCTTTAGCGTCCATGAGCCTAGCATGGATCTCTACATCCGGATTTGTGGAGCCAGTCCTTATCTGGTTTCTATTCTCACGAAAAATCCTGGAATGATCGACGAATTACTTGATTCTTTGATGCTGAATCGACTTCCAACGGAGCCTCAACTTGAGGGCATGTTGTACGATCTGTGCCGAGGTGCCGTCGATATAGAACCCATTCTCGCATCCTTTAAGAATGCGATGCATTTGAATGTTGGGGTAAGAGATATTCTCGGTAAAGAAAGTGTAACAGCCACGCACCGAGCACTAGCAGATATTGCAGACGTTTGTTTACGTCAAGTTATTGAATCCTGCTACGGCGCATTGGTAACCAAGGTTGGGGTTCCAAAGAACGCTGAGGGAACCGCATGTCCATTTTCTTTTGTAACCGTAGGAAAGTACGGAAGTCGTGAACCGAACTATCACAGCGACATGTTATTGCTTTGTCTCTATGAATCCGATGGCTTAACGGCTCCGCTCGGTTTTGGGCGTCACCAACCACTAGAGAACTGTGACTTCTTCCACCAGTTAACTTATCGGGTTACCCAAACAGTGAATCGGTTGGGGCGATTTGGTCGGCTTTATGAAGCGAAGCCTTGGCTAATTGCAGAAAATTCGAGAAGTACCAGTGCTTGGCGAATCGACGAATTCGAAAACCTGTTTCAACTCTCAGAAGTGACGGCAATCAAGAGATTGGAGTATTGCTCTGCCCGCGTCTTTTACGGGGATCCGCTATTTAAAAGCCGGATAAATGACGTAAAGATCAAATCACTGGTTTGCCGCCACTGGCGGGTCAAGGACTCACTGTCGGTTTTGCATCACCGTACTCAACTCGAGCATGGAGTTGCGGCAACAAATATAAAAAGAGGTTCAGGAGGAACCATGGAGGTTGAGCTGCTTTCCAAACTGTTGCTCTTGCAGAATTGCGGAGACAAACCAGAGAAGCTTGTGAATGGCACAGTGGATTGTTTGTACAATCTAAAAGACCTTGGTCTCATCTCTAACAATGACTTTAAGACGCTTCACGATGGCTACCTTTTTTTAAGAAGAGTCGAGTCTGGATTGCGTCTTATGAACACTACCGCTAGGCACGACTTGCCCGTCGATCAACAAGAGTTGCAGAGATTGGCTTATGTGCTCGGATTGGACAGTAAAGCGCGAGTAGACCTTATATGTCAGGAGCACCGCTCTGCCATTAGGCTCGCCTATGTGCGAATTGCGAACTCGCTTGTATCTACTTAAATCGAAGGAATTGACGAACCTATTGGCTTTGTTGTCGAACTCGAATCACCAACACTGAGCCGCTGGAATCGCAGACTTCGATTTCGGAACCCTCATCAATCCATCCGTTTTCCGCAGACACATTCACGATCTTATTGTCGATCATCGCGCGGCCTGCAGGGTTACAACGTGTCAATGTTGTACCCCATTTACCAATAAAAGAGTGGGCTTCTTTTTGAGCCTCTTCCATGACTTCTATATCGTGTTGATCCTTGGGTGGTTCCAGCGACATCCATTTTACCATGGGAGAGTTTGCAATCTGTTTGCGAAAAACGATTGCCAGGCCAACCAGGGAGATCACCGCCAACCCTAATTGTCCTGACGCTTCAACGACCCTTTGTCGCTGATAGGCGTTGGAGGGCAAAACAAAGGTTTGACCTGTGAGCAACAGGCCAATACCGAGCATAGAGACCCCTAAGAAACCAAAGATACCGAATCCAGGAACGACGAAAATTTCGATCAAGACGAATAGTATGCCGCCAACTATTAGCAATATCTCAAGCCATTCAACCGTACCGTTTAGGAACTGCATCCAGAAAAACAATCCGAAACAAACCGCAGCGATTGCTCCGCCAACTCCTAGTCCAGGGGTGTTGAGTTCCGCAAACAACGCTCCGATCCCAATTGTGAACAGGAGGAATGCGAGCCATGTTTGACTAGCCAGCCAATCGACGATCATTTCGCCCGAGCTAGTCTCCTTCTCTTTTGGCAATGCGTCGATACCGAACTTGCTCGCAATTTCATCGATCGTGATCAAATTATCCGACGCAACATTCAACTCGGAAGCCTTCGAAAAATCGAGTCCCTGCTCAAAACTTACTTGCCCACCTTTTGTCCACTTCGGTGCCAATGGATCCTCGGGAAGCCAGTCTGGATTGCTCAGAATGACTCTGCCATCGATTGCGCTATATTCGAAAATCGGGATCTCAGGTGTAATGCAACCTAGTAGCAATCCAATCGGTCTTCCAGAGGATTTCGAGAGAGCCTCCAATGCGAATCGTTTATCTTGAACAATAGTCTGATTAATGGTCGCCTCGCCAGGTCCACCCAACTTAGCAGACGGGTGCATATAGATCGCATCGCAAGCTAGTGCGACTAGCGACGCATCGCCTAGTAAGCTATGAGGCAAGTAAGCCACGACCTCAGCGCGTGATGGTTTAATATCTGCTAAGTATTGCGCAAAGCGAAGAGATTCGTCAAAATTGCCGCCTGGGGAGTCGAGTTCGATTACGATTAGATTCATGTCCTCATTCTTGAGCCCTTCATCTATCGCCCGGATAACACGATTGACCAAACGAGGTGTTACAATACCTCGTAGATGGGTGCGCATCGCAACGCGTGGACCATCAAAGGATGGTAGCGTAATCATGGGACCGTTAAGCCGGAGAACCTGACCGAGCTGTTCTAAATCCATGGCAGTGTGAGCGACCCATTGCCATCGCCTCAAGGAGTGGCCGTCAACAAAGAAGAGTTGATTGTTGGGCACAAGCTGTTCTTCATTCCACGCTCCTTCTGGGCGGCCGTCACTCTCGAGTTGCTTTGAGGTCCGGTACTCCGTTTTCTTGTTTTCAAGTTCCAACTTAAAGAGGGTTTCGGCGGGATCCAACATCGAAAGCACTGCAGCGGCTGGGAAGCTGTTACGCCTCTTCGCAACATCTACATAGGCTTGCTTGATTGTGTCATCCACGGACGGTTCGTCCATCGCCGCGCGACCGAACTCGACATCAGCCGCCATCGCAATTTCCTCGCAGGCTAACGCCACTAAGACGGCGTGTCCAACTAAGGATTCATTGAAGTAAGCGATCGTTCTCAGTCGACTCCCTTTTGGGCCGGTAAGCCAACGGGAAATGGAGAGTGCTTTTTCA
>Ga0315899_10008454_pt1 | contig 11031 bp, 15 predicted proteins | sample LakEriMetagenome_2_FD_203518 | JGI IMG/M metagenome (GOLD analysis project Ga0315899, IMG submission 203518) | Freshwater fungal communities from buoy surface, Lake Erie, Ohio, United States - Buoy 4 MA112 | ecosystem: Environmental > Aquatic > Freshwater > Lake | place: USA: Lake Erie, Ohio...
ACAGGCGCTGTGGTCCATTTGATTAACCAGGACTTCAAATCATTGGCCAGGGATTTTCAAGCCTTGGGATTTCTGCATCCTGAGGCCGATCTGGACCCGATTGTTCCAGCCCTGGAAAAGGTTTTGGGAGATGCTATCGGAAAAAATGTAGGCGCCTTTAATTTCAAGTCAATCACGGATCGTTTTTCGGAGTTGATGTATGATTATCCCTTTAGAGTTCCTGCTCGTTTTGCGCTCATCATCCGAGCTGTTGTGAGTCAAGAAGGGTTGGCACTCCGCCTTGACCCGGATTTTCGAATTCTTCAGGTGGCCTATCCCTACGTTGCCAGGCGACTGCTCGCAGGAGATACGGCGGAAATGCGAGAAAAGCTAATGGAAGTGATCTTTGATGAAAATGGCAGACTGAGGCTCGAGCGCCTCTCCAACCTGCTTAGCGTTGTTGAGGCAGATCTACCTGGTGGGGAGGATCTGCTGCCCGTGGCTCGCGATGGTCTTCGGCTTTTGCTCAGCCCTGAAGGGAGCAGCCTCAGGCAGCGTTTTCTGCTCAGCCTGGTAGCAGAGAACCATATCCATACTGATGATTTAAAGGCCCTACTTGGTTTGGTAGGCCAACATTTTTCCTTGAGCAAGTTGGCAACGGGCTTTTTAAGCCGTTTCAACCCACTTGCAGCCTGATTCGGTCTTATCCGAGTGAGGTTTCAATTAAGTAAGCGGCCAAATTGGAAAGGGATCTGCCTTCCTCATCGCTTCTGTTTTTCAGGTGGAGATAGGTGTTGTGGGGCAAGGTGATGGTCACCCTGACGGGTTTGCGGAAAACGGTCGGGAAATTCATCGCCTTGTTCATTGACCTGGTCAGAGTCTTACTGACGGGTTGTTCCATTGGATGTCCGAGAGTCGGATTGTCCATGGCTGGATTTTCCATTGTCTTTTCAGTGTTCAGTATTCTAATTAAAACAGTTTCGCCGAGGCTTTTCAGTGATCCAAATCATCTTCATCCGTGCTCTTGCGCAGCGCTAAGCCCTTTGCGCGTTTCAGCCGAACCGGGATCACCGGGCGGCTAGGGCTCGATTTTCTTCTTGGCTCTGTGTCTTTCCCTTCCGCGGCGCTGCCGTTGGTTCTAAGGTTCGCCAGGTGTGCTCTTCCTTTTGTGCTGTTTCCTCCTGTGTCCGTCCTGGTCAGTGCCGCTGTGGACTTACCAGACGTTCTGGATGCCGCAGGGAGCGGCAACTATGGCGATTTGAATGAGAGTGAGATTCTGCTGGAATTTGCCAATTTTTCCCAACCGCCCTACCTGCTAGCGGGATTGGGCCTTGCTATCGGCATCGTCTGTGGCCTGACCTTCAGCAGAGGGGTGCAAGAGCGGCTTGACGATTGGAAGCAGGATCGGCTTCCCCTGCTTCCCCTGGCTCGTCTGCAGACGGTGCTTCCTTGGATTGGACTGCTGTTGGGGGTGACCTTTTTCCTTGGCGGCAGCTTGCAAGTCTTCGGATTTGCCCCAGGCGCCGCTGTGCTGTTGGCGTTTCTTCTATCGCTGGCCACAGGAGGGGCCCTGTGGGTGCAGCTGGTTCGCTTGATGGAGCAGGTGCAAGCCGGCAACTTCAAAGCCGTTGATTTTGATAATTTCGACGAGTTTTTCTAACCTGAATTCCCTTACGGGCTCATTGGTGGTGCGGGGATGGGGAAGTTGGTGGGCAGCGGTCTTGGAATCGTGCCGCCTCCCGCCTCGGGCATCCTACGGGTCACCATGTTCACCAATTCAGTTTCGACCAGAAAATGATTGCCGAGATAATTCAACTGGATTCTTCTTGGTATTTCAATCTGCTCAACCGTTCCTCCTTCACTCGGTGAAATGGCAGTTGAGACGCCAAAGGGTTTTTGTTCGGCCATTCGCCAGCGTGTGTTCAGCAACAAAGTGCCGGATTGGATGTTGAGTTGGCCTGGAGGTACGTCATAAAGAAATTCCCTGTAGGGAGTGATTTGAATGTTGCGGATGTCTCCTGCGTTCACATTGACATCAGAACGATCGGGCAGCTGACGGAAATAGATAAAGCTAATATCATCCGACTTGATGATTACATCCTGGCCCTGCTGATTGGCGAAAACAAATTCTTTGTTCGCTGGATTGTATGACTTTATGGTTGTTAAGCCTGTGTAGTTTGTTCCAAACGGGTTTTGAACTCTTAACGAATACCAGCCAATTTGCAGAGCTCTGTTCAGATCCATGCTCAAAGGAGCTGCCTTGGTGCTCTGTGGCGCAGTCAAGGAGGTTGTGAGTACGAAAGCTGCCAGGAGAATCCAGCTCTTCCTGTTTTTAAAGAGAGGTTCTCTGCGACGTTGTTTGGTCTGCTGCTTGGCTAAGAAATACTGAAAATACCGCTTTTGAATTGCTTGGGGAGACACGTCCGTCCTGGATACTCACTCTTGAAAGTCAAGCTGCTGACGCGTTGGCCGTCAAGTTTTCACGGCCTTGTTTTGCTTCAGGAGCTTGATGCGGTACAGAACATCCTGCAATGCATCGGCGGCGGAGAGCGCCGCAAACCGTTGTGGCGTGGGCTCTTGGCAGCAGCAGGCCAAGGGAGCAAGGATCGTGCTTGGTGTGGGGTGGCAAAACTGCACCACGCTGAAGCGCTCCTCCGCAGGGGCGGCAGGAGCAACCACCCGGTGCCAACCGCTGGGCAACCTGCCATTGCTGAGCCGTTCCAACATCAGGCCGGTGTTGATGATCACCCGATCCTCCGGTAGCTCCACAGGCTGCCACCGCCCATCGATGCACACCTCAAGCCCAGGAGCGGTGGCCCTAGGCAGCAGGGTGATCAAGTTGATGTCGGCATGGGGAGCTGCCCACACATGCCCTCCCCCAGGCGCCTCAGCCATGGGCGGGTAGCGCAAAGCCCTGGTCAGGGTGGGACTCGCTTGCACCATCTCTTCAAAGAACGTTTCTGCCGCTCCCAAGCCAAGAGCAATCACCCGCAAAAAGCGTCGCTGGAAATCGGCCATGGCGCCGTGAAAACGCGTCAACACGGCTGAGATGCCTGGCACCACCTCCTCTGGCAACACTCCTTCGGGGTACAGCAAAGGGTATTGGAGCCTCAGAGGGTGGTCTGCTGCGACAGGGGCTGACCAATTCAGCATTTCCTTCCAATCGGCATGCTCTTCTTGTGTGGCTGTTTCCACAAGCACTCCGGTGTATCCGGTTTGGCCATGGGCCTCGGGATCGTGAAAGCGTTGTTTGGCTTCCAGCGGAAGGTGAAAAAACTCAGCCAAGAGGGTGTATGCCTCATCCAAGAGATCGCTGGGCAAGTCGTGGTGGCTCCTGACAAAACCGCAGCGAAGGCTCTCTTGCACTCCCTCCACGACTGCCCGACGTGTGGATTCGCTGCCGCGCTCGAAGGCGAGCAGATCCACGTCCAAGAGGCTGAGTGTCATCGCCAATCCGATCCTCGCCCCCACGAGAATGGCATCTCAAACCCCTGTTCTATGAAGCGCCGTTGGTCGCGTTGGCTCCTGTTGTGTATGTGGCTTCCCTGGCTGGGGGCCTGTGGCCACAAACCGCCCCTTTTCGCTCCCAACCAAGGTCAGCAGGGAGTCCAAGCTCCTGTGAACCCCCAGGCTGAGCAGCAACGCCTGGCCAACGTTCAGAGGCAGCTGGCTCAGCAACGCTCTAAACAGCGATGCCTGAAGGAGCGTCCCAGCTTGGTTGCCCAAATGGCGTCCTTGCGAAAGGCGGAGCTCCAATTGGCGCGGGTGAAGGAGGAAACCTACGTTCCCCTGCCTGCACCGGATCCCTGGGATGAGACCAGAGAATCACGGTTCCGCCAGGAAGATCGGGAAGCTGATTGGCAACGTCACCTTCAAGCCCAGGAGGCCTGGCAGCGGAGGGAGCAGAACCGTCGCGCCAGCTGGACAGCGAACCATCAAGACCGCTTGCTCATCGCACAAGAACGACTGGATCGGGAAGCTCAAGCGTTGCGTTCACGCCGTCCTGAGCTGTTCACCGGTCCAGGCAGCATCGAATTCAATCCGGAGATTGCCCAGCGTCTCCGTAATTGCTAACGGCAACGTCTTGGCATTGCGGCTGCGTTCGTGATCCGGCCTGGACTGCCTTGCTTAGGGTTTTTGGGGACGATGGATCCCGAGGAGTTCAGCGCCATACTGTTCGCTGAGTTCCGCTTGCAGTTGCCAGGCGGAGAGCAGGGTTTTGGCCACACGGCGCAGCTCTTCAATGTCTGTGCAGGAATCGATGGCCCTCGCATGCAGTTCCGTAGAGAACTGTCGGGTCAGAGAACGCGCCATGTTGGCTCAGGGAGTTTGCAAGATGTTACGGAATCTTGTCAGCCTCGGATTGCGGTTCTCCGTACGCGGCTTTGGCGTGTTGCCCGGCCAAGCGGAGGGAGAGGGTCTTGAGGCGGCCGTCGAGCAGCAGCAAGCCCACCACGGTGGTGAAGGTGACCATCAACACCACGGAAGAAAATTCCACGGCATTGATCACACCGGCTTGGCGTGCGGTGGTGGCAAAAACAAGCCCGGGCAATCCCCGTGGAATGAGCCCGTACACCACCACAGCACGGTCGACCCCGGCTGCCACATCTCGGCGCCAAATCCCCAGGGCGCAGGCTCCCTTGCTCAACAGAGCCAGCACGATCAGCGCTCCGGCCAGGGCCCAAGCTCTCGGTTCCAAAAGGGCTGCCAATGGCAGTCGCATGCCCACGCTGATGAAATACAGGGGGAGGAACACCTCGGTGAGCAGTTCAAATGTGCGGCGCATGGCGGCATCTGCGGCCAGGCTCTTGGCGCCCTCTTCCGTGCTTCTGAGCCGAGCCAGCAAGACCCCAGCCCAAAGCGCTCCCAGCAAGGAGCTCAGGCCGCTCATTTCTCCCACCCAGGCGCAGCTGATCAGCAAGATCAGCAGTGCCAAGGGGCTGTTGGGACGTTCAGAGCGGTGGCGCACCCACACCCCTGCGCCCCACCAGCTCAGAGCCGCTGCCGCAAGCCCGAAAGGGAAGCCAAGCCAAGCCAGTCCTCCCTTTGCCATGGCGCTGCCTCCCACCAGGGTGGCGAGCGTGAGCAGGGCGATCGCTGGCAGGTCGTCCAACACCGAGATGCCCACCAGCAGACGCCCGGAAGGGGTGGCGAGCGCTCCTCTCTGGGCTAGCAGCCTCAGGGTGACGCCTGTGCCTGTGGCGCTTAGGGCCGCCAGGGTGAGGAGAGTTGCGCCTGGCGAGAGGTTGAAGCCCCGTTGCACCGGCCAGTAGGCCAGGAGGGGAATCAGGGCACTTAAGGCCACCGTGCGCAGAATGGCGCCCCTTCGGGAGGCGAGCAGATCGCCTTGCACTTCCAAGCCCACCTGGAAAAACAAGGTGAGCACCCCCAGTTCCGTGAGGCCGCTGAGAGGAGCCACGGCGGCAAAGGGCAGAAGGGTATTGCCCAGAACCACTCCCACCAGCAGCTCAAGAACAATTGCGGGGACAGCCCATCGGGCCAACTGGCCCGCGCTCAGCCGTGCAATCAACACCCCAGCGAGCAGCAGCAAAAGGGTCGAAAGCAGCGATGGCGATCCCATGGCCAGAGGGTTGGTCGTTGGGTTTATGTCTCGAAAGGCGCAGCAAAATCGGTTGGCAGGCTCACCGCCAACTCTTCCAGGCTATCCGCCGCCCTCACGGTGAGCTCGTAGCGCATGTCTGAGCTGGCGCCGGTGCCGCGGTAATGACCCGTGACGGGCGCGGCGAGCCGATGGTCGGGGGTGGCGGCCAGCACCACATGGCCATCGGCAACGGCCAGGCCAAGGCTGGGATCGTATCCACGCCAGCCAGCCCCGGGGAGATACACCTCAGCCCAGGCGTGAAGCTCGTGCTCACTCACCTCGGGAGGGTGATGCATGGAGTAGCCACTCACAAACCGGGAAGCTAATCCGACGCTCCGGCAAGCCTCCACAAACAACATGGCCGTATCTCTGCATGCTCCTCTGCGAAGTCGGAGGGTTTCGCTCGGGGAGAAAGGAGCGCCATCGGGCCGGCCAACATGCACAAAGCCATGGTGGATTTGATCCGCCAAGTGCATCAAAAACGCGGCCGTGTGGCCCTCCACTTCTTCACTGCGCTCCCGGGCCCAAGCTTGAACAGTGGGATCCACTTTATGGATGCTCAAGCAGGGAGCCAAGGAGTGGGCTTCCGCCTCTGAATAGCGAGCTGGTAGCGTTTGCACCCTCGGATCTGTGACAATCCAGTCAAATGGATTGTCACGAAGGGTTTGCACGAGGGCTTCCATTTGAATGGTCAGCTCGTTGTGGGTGGAATCAAACCAGCCCACCGCCACATTGGTTCCGTCAGGTTCCATCCCATGGCTCAACCCCGCTGGTGCGGGAAAGATGCTGATTTGGTGATGCAAGAGCCGCTGGAAGCCATCCTGCCGAGGGGACAGCCGAACTGTCATGGGCTCCAGGAACACCGCCGGTGTGTAGGAGTAATGGAGCTTGTGAGAGATCTGAAAAAACATGAGGGCGCTGCTGCTGGTGGGGCACCGACTGGGGCAACGTCCCCTCAAGCAGCTTGCCAGCAGGGTTGGCCAGGCCAGGGGCAGTGGTGCTCCTGCTGAGGGTTCCCCGGTGGGCATTTCCTCACGAAAGCGCCTGGGGGCTGTCCGTTCGGATGGACCTTGTCAAGCTATAGCGGCCCAAGAGAGATCCATGAGCTGGAGCGAGTTGGAACGACTCGTCGAAGATGCCGAAACCGATGGGGTGATCCGGAGAGGCCTGCGCCACTGCCGGAGTCGCCGGGAACTGCTGATGGCCTCCCGGCGGCTTGGCTATGGCATTCAACTCAATGATCTGCGCCGGGCTTGGCAGTTGGATCGGATGGAGTCGGACGTTGTTTGGTCTCGATCAGGCGGGGGGGGAGGGTCTTAGTCCGGCAGATCAAGGGGGCCAGCGGGTGGTCCCCCAAGAAAGCGATTGAGGTTGACGCCGGCGTCGTAGGCCGCGGCGTGAAGCTGTCTTTTTTGGCCATCACTCAGGCCATCCCAAAAGGCGTGAAACAGATCGATGGAGGCCTTCCCAAACCCCACCGCACCCAACACAGTCAGGGGGAGCGAAAGCCAAGGGCATACCAGCAACACCAAACTCAGAACCAGCCCAACGGCCGTCCCTTCTTTCATGGCTTCCCAGACGGTGCTGAGGATCAACCTCACTTGTGCGGTTCGTGTCAACACACCCCTGCGCACGAGCCCCTCGCTCCGCAAACCGCTAAGCAGGGCTTGGTAGGTGGCGTAAACGATGACGCCTGCCACTGTGGCCTCGCTCACCAGCTGCCGTGTGGGAAGCCCGGGCTGAGGGTTGGTGACCCTGAGACCGGCCAAGCCAGCCAGGGGTGCGGCTTCTAGGCCAGCCCGGGGAATCTGATAAGGATCACGCTCACGGGTCATGGCGGAAAACGAGCCGCAGAAACCCATGAAGTCTGACGCAGTTGTCGCCGCCGTATTGATGGGGAAGACCGCCCTGTCAGCGCACTACCAGCACAGGGATGGGGGCATTCAGCAACACCCGCTGCGTTTCACTGCCGAGGAGCAGGCCTGAGAGTCCTTTGCGGCCATGGGATGCCATCACGATGAGATCGCAGTCATGGCGTTTGGCAGCTTCGACGATGGCGCGATAGGGGAGATCTTGCTTCACAACTTCGGTCTGAATGGGGATGTCAGCAGTTGCCGCGACGGCACGGGCCTCCGCCAAGATTCGATCTGCTTCCCTTGCCGCCGTTTGACTGAGACTCTCCACGGTGGCAGGATCCAACATGTCTCCCATGCCAACCAGGGGGACGGGCAGAGGTGCCTGCACATGGAGCAGGGTGAGCTGGGCGCCCAGGGCTTTGGCCAGCTCGATGGCCTGGGCCAATGCATGGGCAGAGCGCTGGGTGCCATCACTGGGCACCAACAGATGCTTGTAGGGCATAAAGGGTGGGTGGCTGATCTCTGTCTACTCAGGCACCGAATGGATCACTGCAACGTGTGAAGAGATCTGGCCACCCCGGGCGGTGTGGCTTGAGTGAAAAGATCCAGATCTCCCTCACGAGGCCATGGCCAGCGATGCTTCCAAAGCCAAGGCCTCCTTGCGAGGGGAGTGGCGTCATCGGGGATGCATTGTGTGTTGGGACATGGCGAGACCCCATCGATTAGGGCCCTTTGCTGTTCGGCACGCCAGTGGGGTGCCGATGGGCCAGGCCCGTAGCCTCAACGAGGCCCGCCAGTTGATTGACGAAAGGGTGATGCTGGTGCGTCAGCGTCTGGCAGCGATCACTTAGCTGCCCTCTCCCAAGTGCAACTTCGCTGTGGCCTCGCGAACCAGGCGTCGACGGGAGATGAGCAGATTGACAAGCTCTGCTCTCAGTTGCGTTAACTCTCGCCAGCAGCTCTGGAATGAAGCGCGATGTTGAAGCATTGGATCGACTGAGCCAAGATCTTCAAGTAAGAGATCAATGGCATCCATTTGCTGCTGAGGGCAGGCTGCCATTAAGGCCTGGCTTGGGGGAGGAGCCATGGTTGACGTCATTGCCAGCAACGTGTTGACGGTAAACGACAGGTCTTGCTTGCTGGATTGGCGGAAACGCTTCCACGAAAAGTGCAATCTTGGTTTACATTATTTGGTGACAACGACTACAAATGAAACCGACCCGCTGTCTCGCGGGTTGCTCTCTTTTGGCCTCCCTGTTACAAACACGCTCCATCTGGCCACCAGCCCGCTCAACATCACCAAATCTTGCTGGAGATGGCGGCTCCTCCCCAGCCCACCCAAGCCAGGCTAGAGAGGGAAAGGCATCAGGTCATTTTGCTTGGAGCCATCTCAGTTCTTGGCTATGGCACACAGGACTCGTCTCAGGCCCCCCATGCGGCCAGCCAGGTTTGTTGTTTCTTCTCTCCTCAGCCTTTGTGCTGTGCTGATCCTGGAGCCTTCCGCCATGTTGGCGATGGTCCGTCAGAAGTCGCACTCCATCGGCCCAGTCAAAAGCCTGGCTGCAGAGGCTTCCGATCCCGCCCTGCTGGAGGCGGCCAAAGAGGCCGAGCAACTGGCAAGCGCTCACTACAGCGCCGGCCGCTACGAGGAGGCCCTGCGAGCGCAACAACATTCCGTGCAGCTTCATCGAGAGCTTGCGGCTCAGGATCCCTCCCAACGGCTTCAATTGGCGGCGTCCCTTCATAACTTAGGCGTGGTTTTCATTCGCCTGGGCAGGAAGACGGAGGCCATCCCATTGACGGAGGAATCACTTTCCCTCTACCGGTTGGAGAGCGCTGGCCAGTCTGGTGAGGTCCCTTTGGTGTTGGAGCGACCTCTCCGCAATTTGGTGCTGCTCTACTTCGAGACCAACCGTTTGCAAGAGGCGTTGCCCTTGGCGAACGATTTGGTGCGCATCCACCAGAGCATGGCCGCCGTGGACCCCCTCTCGCAGGGGGAACGGGTGGATGTGTTGAACTTGAGGGCCAGTCTGCTCGTGGCTCTCAACAGGCTCAAGGAGGCGGAGCAAGATCTCCAGGTTGCTGTTGGCCTCGCTCGCAGCCTTGCCGAGCTGGCTCCCCAGAACCTTGCTCTCCAGTATGGGCTGGCAGGAACGCTCGTGAATCTCAGTCAGGTGGCTGATCTGCTCCAGCGCTATCCCCAAGCCCTCCGGCCTGCTATCGAGGCAGAGGCCCTGCTGCGGCAGATGGCACGCCGCCAACCTCAGTTCACAGGCGACTGGGGCAAGGCTCTTAGCCGTCTTGGCCAAGCCTTCGCCAAGGTTGGAGATCCTTCCCGGGCCAGGCCCCCGTTGGAGGAATCCATTTCCCTGTTGCGTTCGCTCGATCGCCCATCCTCCGCCGGCAGCATGGCTGTGGAGGTCGGTGGTTATCGCGACGACCTTGCCCATGCTTTAGAAAGCTTGGGTGTGGTCCTTCAGCAGCTGAACCGGCCAGAGGAGGCTCGAGCCGCTGGTCAGGATGCCGTGGAGATCTACAGCGTGCTCGCCCAGGTGGACCATCGCTACGGCAGGGATGTGGTGCGAACCGAGTCCTGGTTGACCACCATTCTCCGGCCCACCCCCGCCAAGCCTTGAATCTCCAACCCATGCTCCATACGCTCAGCTTTGTTTTGTCTCGGGAAGGGGCCTTGCCAAAGGGCGACTGTGAGTGGCACGCCCTGGTGGAGGCCCAGCGGCAGGGCTTGCGCAGTGGCACCCAGTTGCGCCTGTTTCGCGTGTCTCCATCCATCTCCATGGACCTGGCGGGCCTTGCGGACACTGGCGCACTCAAGGCTTCCGGTGATCAACCTTTTCCCAAAGAGAGCCCTGCTCAGCTGCTCTGTGATGCGCTGGTGCCCCTGATCGAGCCTCGCAGCCTCTGGCTTGGCGTCTACCACGTCACCGGCAGACTGCCGGAGTGTCCTGAGGGTGAATCAGGAGGCAAACAACCCGGTCTGCAGTTGCACGTCGATTCTGTGCAGTGTCTGGATTGCTATCCCTTGCAGGATGCGGCCAACGAAACCTGTTGGTTTTATCCCACGGAAAACGGTCGCTACTTGGCTTGGGAAAACCGCAGAACCATCCAAACTCTTCCTGGCTACCTACCAGACCGACCTCCCCAAACCAGTCCCATGGCTTACAGCCACGGTGATGTGCACGTGCTCTGGTCGTTGATGGCTGATGATGTGGCACTCACCTGCGTGGGCCTCACCTGGCGACGGCAGCGAATCGAGTGGCCTTTGCAGGCAGAGCTGCCAGAAAATCTCTCAAACTGGACTGAATTTGAAGTGGATTCCATGGCGGAATCCTCCTACCGGGAATTGAACAGCACTACGGTTTTTCAGCTTGATGATTGAGAGAGACTGCGCTTCGACGAGGGTAGATCAAGGTGAGGAGCGGCGATGGGGCTGCAGCAGCTCCAACACCTGAGCATCGCTGAGTTGAGCAAACTCTTCGTACCAAAGGCCTACGGCACGCAGATCTTCCACCACGGCCAGGGCTACCAACTGGTCCACCAAAGGCTCGAGGTCCGTCACGACATCCTGATCCACCA
>Ga0315899_10008455_pt1 | contig 11031 bp, 21 predicted proteins | sample LakEriMetagenome_2_FD_203518 | JGI IMG/M metagenome (GOLD analysis project Ga0315899, IMG submission 203518) | Freshwater fungal communities from buoy surface, Lake Erie, Ohio, United States - Buoy 4 MA112 | ecosystem: Environmental > Aquatic > Freshwater > Lake | place: USA: Lake Erie, Ohio...
ACATACTTGCTTATATCCTTACCTTGAATCCATTCTGAAAAGATATTAGTGCTTCTACCAACAAATGAAACGTCAACCCAAGAGCTATCACCAACTACTACGCGATAACCACCGAGTATAACTTTTAGATGTGGAATGTCTTTTTTAAGCTCTAATACCAATGATTTAAAATCGTCAGTACTACTACCGTCAATGCTACCACTAAGGGCTAGCCAAATGCCATCGCTATCACCAAACCATTTAAGGATTGATGTTTTGAGTAGTTCTAATGGCCATTCACGCCAATAGTCCAGGTTAGTTGCATCTACTCCCAAACTTCTTGCAACGGCAGCAATATGCAAACTACCTGCGGGCCTGCCGTTATTTTTTATCAGACCTACTCTAGTAGGTTTCAAACCGAGATCTGATAAAATTAGAAGTTTCTTCATCACTGGGAATTCAATTGTAGCTCAATTAGTGTAGCACTAAGATTAATTTCTGAATCAGCACATAGGCTGCTCTTGGCCATTCCATCACGAATAATCACAACAGCTTGGTCCTGTTGTAACTGTGTCTTGCCCCAAAGATCTAGATTGCGATACATGAAGCGATACACTTCGTCATACTCTTCCGGCCGGGCTTGCCCTACAATAAGTTCACGAGCAGTTTTATATTCGCCACTCTTAAACAGATCAATAGCATTCAGCATCCAATCACTGGAACTCTTATCACCTGCTTGCGGCTTTTGTAATGTACCATCAACAACATTTTGCTGTACTAGGTTAATACACTTACGCAAGTCTGGATAGGTTGCTTGTACATAAGTGTCCAGCGTTTCTAGATCAATATCAACACCTTCGGTTACACAGATTTCTGCAATCCTTGCAGTAAATTCTGTAATGTCTAACTTTTCAATGTGAAAGCCCTGACAACGACTGTGTAGTGCAGGAATAATCTTATGAGGATAGTTACAAGTTAGGATAAATCTACAGAAGTTGCTAAATGTTTCCATAACATTACGCAATGCTGCTTGAGCGTTTGGAGACAGGTAATCCGCCTCGTCAAGTAGAATATATCGCATACCACCAAAGCCCATTGTAGTTGCAAACTTTGTGATACGATCTCTTACTTCATCAACACCATTTTGAGATGAACCATTCATCTCTAAAATATCCATACTATCGACACCAAGCTCGTTGAGCAATACTCTTGCTAGAGTAGTTTTTCCTGTACCGGGAGCACCGCTAAACAATAGATGCGGCAATGCACCATCAGTAATCCAGCCACTCACCTGTTGTTTTTGTTTCGTGTCGCGAAACACATATTCGTTAATCGCCTTGGGGCGATATTTTTCTGTCCAAAGTTCTTTCATTGCGCTCTCTTATTGAATGGTAATATCTGGTATATCTAGCTTTTTAACTCGGTCTCGTGAATTATATATCTCCAACATAATATCGTTGAAATCACTTTCCGAAAGGATAGTTTTATAGATGGTTAATGCCTGTGCTGCTAGTACAGCAGCAATTTCTAAACCGCTATGACCGTCTGTTAATGTTTTTTCTGCAACAAATTGCATTACATCTTGGTAGAGTTGCTCAGTTAAATCTTTCATACTAGTTCCTCTAGAACGCCTAGCAGCTCTGCGCCAATTAGAAGTAGGCCTGCTCCTACTAGATTGCCCTGTATCAGGAATACGCCAGCAATAATACGCAGAACGCTTTTGCTTAGGCTTACATAAAAATGACCCTTACCTGGGTCCTTGGAATTGATTTTAAACATACATGGTCTCCTATGTCCCATGTACATTATAGCAAAAAAACAGGCTTATGTCAATTGTTTTTTGTTTTACCCATCTCAACACCTGCGGCGCTGAGAATCAAAAGTATAGAAAGTATTAACCACCAAGCTGAAACTTGCCCCCAAATAACAGCGGCAAGTAGAATATTGCCCGAAAGGCCTAGGGAAGTTAACCCAACTTTTTCAACTGTTGATATTTTCATATAAATTCTTTCTTTGCTGCACTCACAGCATTAGTATTGAAAACAATAGTATCAGATGGAGGTTCATCGCTGACTAGCAAGCATGCCTTTGGGTCGACTTTCCATACCTTCTTTTTATTTTCTGGAGTATCAAAGCGTTCATCTTCTAATTCAATCGCTTCTGTCCAACGAGCATATTCAACATAAACCCATTGCCCGGGCTGTATCCAATCGATATCTGGGCCTACTTCAAATACGCGAAACCAGCGAGGCACAATGCCTTCGCCCTTGCCAATAGTACTTTGTACAATTAGTCCGCCAGCGGTAACCTTATCACCAAAGTCGCCATCGGTACACAGTATATTATCTCTAATTGCTCGCAGTTGCATTTTAGCCTCCAAGTTTCTTAAAAGCGCGGCGCATCCGTATATCATGTTTTAGATCTCCCATTGGATGCTCGTCGGGGAGATCATTAATTACTTCCAACAACAATTTTAAATCGTTAATGAGTGTGGCATCAATTTGAGCGTCTTCTTTGCCTGTCTTAATAGTTATAACACCTGCGGCAGCCGGTTGCGTAAATGCAAATCCGTTACCACTGATACCACTGATACTGTGAGGAACTGTAAATGTAGGAGCCGCTGTTGTTATTGTACCTGCTGCTGTCTTTAGCCCGTGATGCGGACCAGAAAGAATACTATTGCCATTTTGATTAGCAAAGACTGTTTTACTATTACTCATCACTCTTATACACGGGAACCATTTCGATGTCACCGTTTGGGAGTGTTACTTCTCTATAACCAATTGGTTCAACGGGAGCATCAAACTCATCGGGCTCAGCGACCGGAGCAGGCTTATTAGCCTTTGCTGTTGCTGCTGTCTTTACTTCAGCAGTTTTAGGAGCATCAGGCGTTAATTTAGCTGATGGTGTTTCACCCTTAAGGCTTGCTGATGAGGTACTGCTGCGAGGATTGCTTTTATAATATGCTCGCACACGCTCTTCGTTCTTTTGAACAATTTCACCACCTTTACCTAGCACATCACCCTGTGCGTTGACACGCATGTTTCCAACCGCAGGCGATGCCTGTTGACTGGCTATAAGCGCATCAAAATCTACTTGCATACCTCGGTTGCTTCTGCGAACAGTCATTTTAACCTCACTTTAAAAATTCTCTAATATCTAAATTATATTTAACACTATCAATCTTGTGAACCCCGATGAGGTAGAGGCAGTAACTAGCTACACTACTGCCTCTACCCACACCCCAAACAAGATTGTGTTTACGCATCGTATCAACAATATATATCAACAATTGCAGTATTGGAAATAACTTCCTGGTGCGGAATAATTCTAGTTCCATTTCTACACGGTCTTGCCCATCGGGCGTTAAGTTACGAGATAGATTACGCACATACTGCTCAACATCAATTTGCTTGTAGTGTTGGGGTATATTGAACTCCTTGCTATAATCAATTTTATTTACAAGTTGCTCAATATCCAATTGTTCGCACATACTGTTGAATTTATCAACATCATCGAAAGGGATATTATATAGACTTCTACCTCTATATAATAATTCAATTCCTTGATCTTCAGTGCAGAGTATTTGTTGCATTATTATATTATAACTTAATAACTTTTGATTGTCAATACTAAATTACTTTTGGGATCCACTTTTTGGGTTTCTTTTCGGCAAAATCAATTTCTATAACTTCTGCTTCTTCGGGGGCTTTCCCTTCTTTGGAATCTTTTGCCCGCTTGAACAGCGATCTAATTTCTTCCTCAAGTACTTCAAATGCTTGATTATGCATGTTAGCATCTTCATCTTCATCTTGCATACGCTTGCGTACAGCTTCTAGTTCCTCAGGAGATTCTGCACAGTTATCAAATGTGCTAGCATCATTCCTATCCCACCATGGCTCTTCCCAAAAACTTAGTTCGCCCAACCATTCGGCCGTCGACGGTAATGCTGGCACTACATCATCAAACTCATCTGAGAAGTAATCATAGTTTAATTGGAGGTCTAGGTCTCTTAGTTGTATTCTTTCAATGTTTGAGTGTGTTGCGATAGCATTCATTTTAGAATGTAGTGCTAAAACAAGAATGTGTTCTTCGAGCGTTGGGAGTATCATTAAATTATTATCAAATGATGTAGCTATATATTTGTGCATTTCTGCCATGATATCATTTTTAAAAACAAAACTTTCGTTAACTACATTTTCTAAGAAGTATAAAATTTTACTGAAGCTTACATTTTGATCTACTTGGGCTTGAAAAATATCATCTACTTCTGACCCATCAGTTGATAATGTAAAGCCTAATTCGTAGGTTTTAACTTCTACTTTTTTGATGCTGTTATCAAACATCATTAATTTTAGTTTAATAGTTTTTTCAAGATTGAAGCTTCTCACTTTTTCACCCCCTTGTGGTATTGTTGTACAACAGCGTTAAGTAGAACTTCCTTACTATAGTCTGGTGTAAAAGTTTCCTGGTCTACGGTACCAATTTCAATTATTTTATCTTCAACTTTTACACGCTTCTTGTAACACATTTCATCATAGGCATCGTTAGCAATGCCGATCATGTCAACTAATTGATTATAGATCGGGGATGTGGCATTAATTTTAAAAAGCTGTTTGTTTAATCTTTCAATTTCAGCCACAAGTTTATCCTCAGGCAACTCGTATACTTTTGCATAATAATCTTCCATTAGTTGCCTCCGGTAATTATTTTAAAGAATGCCATGCTCTCTGCATCCTTAAATCTTATTTCATTATTTTTGAGTTGATAGTCCCATAATTCTCTGAGACCTAATTGTTTGAGTTTAGTTTTAATCTCTTCTCTATGACTGCTATTGATTCTAATGTCAAATTTAATTCTATAGCTGCGCCATTGCATCCAAAGATCAAAAAAGTATGAAGTTCGTTCAGTGACTGAAGGATTCAATTTACCAAAGGCTTGAATCATTTCGTCGTCTATAAAGATATCCTTGTAGATACTACTGCGGGATGCACTTTTGCTCATCGTAGTAAACCTTTAGTGTCTGTTCAGTTATGTGTAGAACTTGCTTACGCATTCTAAAAATTAAGTCAGTAACGCCAAAAGCATTATCTACAAAATTTTCAATAGTAAATTTTTCTTCGTTGCCTATAGCTAAACAGTTATAACCTATAATTTTATGATTTAACCTTCCAAAGTTTAGCTGAGACTTATCTATTTCAAATTTTCTTAAAGGAACGTTAGTGACAGTGAAGCAGGCTGTTGTTTTAAACACATCATTGGTATCTGCAATTACTGACGCAACCTTACCATCATTTTTGCTACGATCTAACACCACAGTAAATCTTCTATTCAAACTTACTAGTGATTGATATCTATCGCTTTCTTTGGCTAATTTAAAACCAATAGTTTCAAAATATTCTATGACTTCACTGTCTGAATCATTAATAATAATTCCTGTAAAATTTTCTAAGCCTGTTGTGCTATATCGTTTTTTATCAATTAATGTGTATTCGTTGTTTAAAAACATTTCAGTCCAATCTTCAGGGACAAATAAAATTCTTAACGAATTACTCAAGGTAATTGAAAACGCATTGCTGTTTTCTAGAGATAGTGAATCAGCAATCAATTCTAATGTTGTTAGTGGCATATTAAAACCAATACCACTTATACGGGGCTCTAGGCCGTCTGCAATTTCTCTTAGTAAAATGATACTTTGATTTTGCGACCAAAATCCAACGGGTGCAGAGTTATGCTGACTTCTATGCACGAAACCCATTTTATTTAATTTTGTATGTATAGTTTCCCTGTCGTTAACGGATGGATCAAAACTATATTCTAAGAAACTAAAATTTGACATCACACTTTAAAATTGACACTCTCACCGCAACCACAAGAACTTGCTGCAAGGGGAGACCATATATCAATAACTGATCCGCTGATGTCAGTTTTCTTATCTACAACACTTCCGGTTAAGTAAAGTTCTGATGTTTTGTCCAACCAAAACATCCAACCATCATAGCTATGACCATATTCAGTCATGTCTATTTCACTTGGACTTTTTACTAGTTCCCAGTGGTAACTGAAGCCAGCACAGCCGCCGCCAGAGAGACTCAATCTCACGCCTAGAGCATTTGCGCCTTTAACAACCGCAGCAAAATGTTCCTGTGCAGTTGGGGTAAAGTTAACGATTTCTTCTTGCATTTTAGTATCCATACTTTTATTTAACCATTTTGCATCGTAAGTTAATAACATAACGAATACCTTCCTTAACACGCTTTACTTCGTGCTCATGTTCGTATGTATAAGCTAACATATCACCCGGTTGTAAATCCATCAGTTGGTTTTCAACAATTAGCTCACCGCCTTTATAACTTGCTGGATCAGATAATTGAATAATAATGGATAAGTCGGTTGGCTGTTGTGTTTTTTCTGCGTAACTATCTACATGTTTGGCTATGAAACCATTATAGCCATATTTTAAAATTCTACAATAAACAAGTTCAACTTCATAAGACAATGATTCTAGAATGCTGTCTTTCACTGCCCCCCAAATGTTTTTAAATTCTTCCTTAGTATACTTGCTTAAAAGGAAAACACCGTTAAGACCCGACGCATGACGATCGACACGATTACCGTCAATCTCAACTACATTAGTAGTGTTTCTATATAATCCCCATACTTCATCTATGAGTTGATAGGGTAATACATTTCTTACAACGATTTTCACATCATAAGCCTTAAATTAGCGATCCATCGATTTCCGGATTTAACCATTTTTACTTCATGCGGATCTGAATAGTGATATAATGTAGCATCGCCTATATTCATGTTCATCATTATATTATTGACCATAAGATGGCCGCCTTTATAGCTCTGTGGATCATTGAGTTGAATTATTAGTCCGTGATTACTTTCACCATCACTTTCCATCCAACCATCACGGTGTAAACCAATTCGTGTTTTGGGAGGATAGTGTATTAATCGAAAACTTTTTATTTCAGCATTTGGTAGAATTGCTTCAATATACTTAAAATAGCTTGAGGCCTCATCCTTGCTTATACGATAAAAGTTATATGACCAATCTCGATTTATTTCTTTTCTTGGTAAAACTTGTCCAGAGAAAGATTCAAACATTTCAGACATGTTTGGAACCGTTGCTATGAGTTCCTCACAAATAGCCTTTGGTAATACATCTTTGAATTGTGTTGCTGCCATCGTTATCGTTTATTAATTATTTCGTCTACAAGTCCGTAAGCAAGAGCTTCTTGTGCGCTCATGAAAAAGTCACGCTCCATATCCTTTGAAAGCTCTTCAAAAATCTTGCCTGCGCTGTTATGCTTAACATAGATTTCAGTGAGGTTCTTCTTCATTGCGAGAATCTCCTTAACTTGAATTTCCATGTCTGTGGCTTGACCTCGAGCACCGCCACTGGGCTGGTGAATCATATGTCGTGCGCTAGGTAGCATCTTGCGCTTGCCAGGTGCGCCTGCTTGTGCTAGCAGACTACCCATAGAGCAAGCCTGCCCCATAACAATAGTGCATACATCCGGCTTGATATATTGCATAGTGTCGTACATTGCCATCCCGGCTGTTACAACGCCACCTGGGCTGTTAATATAGAAACTAATATCAGCATCGGGGTCTTCGGCTTCTAGAAAAAGCAACTGGGCACAGATACTGTTACTAACTGCGTCGTGTACTTCGCCGTTAAGGAAGATAATGCGCTCCTTGAGCAAACGGCTATAGATATCGTAGCTGCGCTCTCCTGCTGAGGTCTTTTCGATTACATATGGTACAAAGTTCATGTGTGTTATCCTACTAGTGTGTGAATTTTATTGATGATAGCTTGAAGCCCACGCTGCCGTTGAGAACTTAATACAGCAGCAATGGGTTTAAAGTCGTGATAGGTGATTTTTTTAATTTCTTTGGCAGGAAGATTATTAAAGGTATCTAATAGTATCTTACCAACGCCGTAAATCATATAAGTGTCTGTTTCAAATAAGAAGGTCCATGCATCACCTTGCTTTTGACCAACTATCCAAACTTGACTCTGACAGCCGCTTACATAATTTTCTTGTAGTCGTATATTATAATCTTTTTTCTTAGCAAGCGCCTTTCCATTTTCCATGAATATGTCATAGAGAAATTCTGTGTTATCAACACTTTTGACGAGCTCGATATATTCGTTTAACTTTTCTATACTCATGAATACATTGTAACATTACTAAGCTCAAAAGTCAATACTTTTAGTTAGTAATACTTTCTAGCTAGAGTGTATTCTTCGCCGCTTGTAAGTTCGGTTAATGTTGCAGGATCTGCGTTTATTGCTTTGTAGATCTTACCTTCTTTCTTAAAGTAGGTCACATATTTGGCACCATCATTGACACCATCTGCTGGATTGTCTACTTTTAGAATTGGTGTATAACCTTCAAAATCAGCCATAGTTCCTACGCCATTAGATTCTTCTGGTCCAATGTGTACACCAACAATTAGATCCTCAACTGCAACGCCGTGTAGCTTTGCTGCAAATACTTTTTGGGCTTCTCTGTTTGATACATTCCAAGTTTTTGTACCTGCAGGATAAGAAATTGTTCCCATCGTTAAACTCCTAAATTAGTTTATATCACTATTTATCTGATGACCGGTCCTAGGTTCTGCAAAATATCCCAAGTCTCTTCCCAATTCTCAACTTCGTAGCATCTGCTTCCGTTTTGTAGTTGATTTACAGCATCAGCAAGGGGCTTATCATTGCCGTTATCGTCCATACGATCACCAAAGAATTGTACGATATCTCCCTGCATGTATTTGATACATTGACGCTTATCGCGCCCCTTTGCAGTAATATCTATGCCAATCTCTCCAGCCACTTGGGCTACAATATTATGTAGCTCAAACTGCTCGTTTAGCCTACGAGCTATTTCAATACGCTCATTGCTGATAGCGTCCCATTCGTGATAGCGTTTTCGCTGCTCTATATTTGCATTTCTTCCCACAGTACTATAGTTGAACATAGCACCGCGATCTTCTATATGATTGCCGTAGCGTTCTGAATAAACGCTGGAGTTCAATTCATTGTTTAAAAATTCAACAAGTTCCGGCGGATAATCAAATTTGTAATCATAAACAATCTGACCTTTCTTGTATACTGTATTCCCCATGCAATTACAGCAGTAGTCCACAGCATCAACAATTTTTTCGCCCAATTGTTCTACAGTCTTTGGCCTATCACTGCCAGTAACTAATAAAACAGAACCACCCCAATTTTGAACACCGGCTACCCATGAAAGGAACCAATCTTCAAATTGGGGTGATATTTTTTGTCTGCTGGGCGTCAATGTACCATCTACATCAAACGCAAAAAACATAGATTACTTCTTTGTCTTTTTTACAGCAGCTTTTGCTTTACCAACAGCCTTTTTTGCGCTGGTCTTGGCCTTCTTAACACCTTCAACAGCGTCACCTAGATCAACCTTGCCATCCTTGTTGAGATCAAGATCTTTCTTGGCTTCTGTCTTTAATGTTTCAACAGCCTTTTCAACGGTTAAAGATTCTACTGTGTCCTTAACTGAAGCACCACCAACTAGTGTTGTATATGCCCAGTAAAGGATACCAGCAGCCGCTGCCACTAATCCAATTAGTAGTAATGTGCTCATTTTTCGCTCCTTAGTCTATAGTCAAGTTGTTTGAGACCTTCATATCGAGTCTGGTCTAATGGGTGATCTAAGTTAAAGGGATTAGCCCTCTTATAAGTAGATCCTTTGACCCTTTCAGCAATAGCATCTAGTATTTTTTTATCTTCTGCTTTTGCACTAACAAGACTGTTACGTCTCATAAATGCAAAAAGCCCAATATCAAAATGCAGATAACTAAAACCAAATTGGTCTTCGTCACCATTTGCAATACCTAACCCATCTGTAGGTACAGCGGTAATTATGCTCTTTGGAACCTGCATTAAATTAGCTAGTGCAGGAACTTCCCAGCTTTTAGTTAAACTCTGAATAGGTGCAACATCACCAACATCACCATGTAGCGTCCAAAAGCCTGCTGCTAGTTCACTGAAGTTGTCAGTACTGGCAACAAAGCCACGATGTACACCTGCAAGGTTGTATAATGTAATCATACGCAATCTTGCTCGTATGTTGCCCCGGCGCATAGCAATTGATCTATCAGAGCCGGACAATGATGTGTCACTGGTTTCGGAAATATCTTTAACTAAAAATTCATACTGTTTAGTTAAATCAACATTAACATGTTCAATATTCAGTGCATGGCATGCTTCAACCCCGCGGGCTGTTTCTACAGGATCTTGCAAAATTGGTAATGTTACACCAACAACACGATAGCCTGCTTCGTTGAATAGTGCAGCAGTTAAAGCTGAATCTATTCCGCCACTCATACCGATAACAACAGTACTGGTATTGTATTTGGCTTTATATTCTTCTAAACCACGAATTAATCGTTCTCTTAGAAGATCTATATCGTTATGATATACACCAAAACCTATAAGTTCAACGAGTTTATTTTTAAACCAGTCAGAAAGTACAGGTTGTCTATTGAGTTCTAAAATTTTGTCTAGTGTGTTCATGTATGATATATTTACCCAAAAAAATATTTTAGTTTAAATAAACAGGTTTAAACAGAGCTTTTAATGAATTAATTTTAGATATTCAACCACAGTATCAGCTAGCTGATTACGGTCCCAGTGTTTTTCAAAACTTTTTCCATCAGCAGAGTGCAAGTTAAAATATTCTAGTAGATGACTGGGTAAATGCCATTGGCAGACTAAAATGCTGCCTTCATCAGTTTCATCTATTCTAACTTTAGATCTACCTTTAGGTAAACCATATGGATCGTCTTTATAACCTGCGTCGTGTAGCCACATCGCCGCATCGGGTAATAAAAAGATATCTAAGTCGATGAAAGTTCGAGCTAGAAAACTTTTAGATAATAGTTGATATAGCTTATCTAATTCTTTTTTAGATATTTTTTCAGCTGTAACTTTGTTTAGTTCTCTGGTTGTAGGCAAATACCATTTTATTATACCTACTCCACTATTGCTTCTATATTCAA
>Ga0315899_10008456_pt1 | contig 11030 bp, 6 predicted proteins | sample LakEriMetagenome_2_FD_203518 | JGI IMG/M metagenome (GOLD analysis project Ga0315899, IMG submission 203518) | Freshwater fungal communities from buoy surface, Lake Erie, Ohio, United States - Buoy 4 MA112 | ecosystem: Environmental > Aquatic > Freshwater > Lake | place: USA: Lake Erie, Ohio...
CTGCATATCCGATTGATGGCAATAAGATACATTGATGCCTGATGCCAAATTCTAAAGATGTTTCTCATCGATTTTGCACCAAAGTGACGGCAGGCTTGCCTGCATATCCGATTGATGGCAATAAGATACATTGATGCCTGATGCCAAATTCTAAAGATGTTTCTCATCGATTTTGCACCAAAGTGACGGCAGGCTTGCCTGCATATCCGATTGATGGCAATAAGATGGTTCCAAGCCCAAAGCATCTTGCTTGCTTCCCCAGTTGAGTTTCGCAGCAGGGCATTGCACAGGTGGTTCCGAAACTTCTGCAATATCTTTAAGCGTAAAGTAAGAAGACTCCACGCTCTGAAGAAGAACCTCTTCACCCTGCCTCTGTGCTGGTGGGCAGCTCTTTTACCGATGCGAAACAAAATTGTAATCTGACGCCAAGCCTTCAAGCACCGTTTGAGCACGGATGCTCTTAGTTTCGTGCATATCCTGAAAAAGGTCCTCCTAAGATAAGCTGTATGCATAGCAATAGCCATCCACGAAAACAAGTGTTTCTTTGCTATCCTGCACATAAGCCTTGAGCTTAGCCTTTCACATGCGTTGAAGGTAATTGTCCGGAAGTAGGCCACATGCTCTGTGAACGAGTACCAGGCTTCAAAGTAGGGACGCCGAGACATTCCTATCCTCCCAGCATGGATTCTGCAGCTAAATATCGTCAATACCTTCATACGATCTTCCTCGTCTATGCTAGCCCTCCATATTCTGAAATGCTTTCGCGTCATCCTGGTGTAAATCGCTTTGAAGTTGAAACGCTGTCGCATGATACGCGAAAACAGAAGACGCCACTCGTAGAAGCACCGCCCCACATCTCGCCTCTGTCTTATCCGAGCACATCGTCGATGCAGGTGTCGACATATCAAAAATCGTGCACGTGAATGCTGAGACTTCGCATGCCATGCACGTAGAATGCCTTTCATCGCACGCATTATGGAGAAACCATGGCGCCTTGCAGCAATGAGCGCCTTGTGACGGCACCATGTGACCACGCTCGAAGCACCTCGCCACTGCTGCAAGAATTTCCTCAAATTTGCCGATTCATGTGTTGTGAGATTATTAATGAGACTCAAAAGCATCCTGGTTACCAGGCACCATGCCCCGAAGAAAAATCTTGTCTTTCTGCCTCTTTGCTGGTGAGCAGCTCTTTTACCGATGCGAAACAAAAATGTGACCTGATGCCAAGCCTTCAAGCACCTTCTAAGCACGGATGCTCTTAGTTTCGTGCATATCCTGAAAAAGGTCCTCCTAAGACATGATGTACGCAAAGAAATAGCATACCACATCTCATGCCAAGCCTGAAACCACCGTTTGAGCACGGATGTTCTTAGTTTCATGCATACCCTCCAACAGGACCTTCTAAGATTTGCTGTATGCATAGTAATAGCGTGCCATTGGGCCCATGCTTTACCGACAACAGCCTCGAGGAAAAAAACCTTGGCTCGGTGAGCCAAGCTTCTTCTGTGGTGAGCGGCAGCGACCGTCTCAGCCCATGCACCGTAAGCCGCAACGAGTTCCCTGTGTATACTTTGTACAAATCTGAGATTATTTATAGTTTTCTCAGTAAGTGATCTCATCCTATTCCTGTCTCTGAGATTCTCGAACCATCTTGACCAAGCTCTTGCAACACACTTGTAAATCAATTTGCCTATCGCTCTCTTCACAATTTGCTTCTTCCTACGAAGTTCGACAGCATTCTGACACCACGACAACCATGCACGGGCAAGAATCCTATTTGACAATCTGAGCAATGCCCGTGACTGGATTGCCCTCCCTTTGATTTTCTCAAGAGTTTCGCTTTTCCACATGATAGCAGCACGGAACAGGGTGCGGTGTGTGATGCGAAACAACAATCCACCCAGCGTCTTGCGAGTGCGCTTGGAAATATTGATGAAGTGAACCCAGGCATCGACGGCAAGGGAAACAGATCTGTGAAGCATACGGGCTGCTGCTCTTGTGCAAATTAATCGAAGTCGCTTCTGTTCCTTGGCATGCTGTGTCCATGTGTGCATAGCAGGACAAAGGACACCATTTTCCCACCGGATGATTGCCTTTCGAGCCTGAACCTTGACTCGAAGTGTCTTTTGTACCCTGATGACCCATGCTGTCCAAGTTCTGGCCGAGACTCTGTTCATGATTCTTGCAATTGCCCGACGATAAATCAAACGCCTTTTGACCTCATATCTGGTCAAGTGTCGCCACTGCTGTAACAAACCCTCGAGAATGCGCCGTATGAACCGAGTGGCGACATCAGCAAGTCTATTAAGCCCCCACTTCATATCCAACACATAGTTTCTCCATTTGTCAATCACCTTGGAAAGTTTCACTCTCGACATCTTTCTTGCAAGCACCTGCGACGCGTGATACTCTTCTCGCTCTTCATTTATGTCTCTCATTTGCGTAGCTGCCAGACGCTGGAGGACCGAGCCCTTCGGCTCCACACCTCTTACTTTGGCTCCAATGTCTCCTTTGAAAAGCAGCGAATTTGGCGTCACGCTCTGTTTGACGAGTTTCAGAGCAGCCTCTTGAGCATCAACGCCTCCTCCCCTTCCGCCACAGGAGGTTCCTGGTCCAAACTTCGTGTGCACTCTGATGGAACCCGCTTCCAATTTGGTTACTGAGATCCAGCTCGGATCGACTGGAACATCCAGAGCTGCCTTGATGTGTTCTCTCACTGCGTCAGCAAAGGCATTTTCATTTCCCTCGATTTCTGACATTTCCATCCCGAGCACAATCACAACAGCATTAGCTTGTGCTTCTTCCGCGCGCTCTGTGGCTTCCTTTTGTCTGTCGCTTTCTATTTGTCCAGGCTTGTTGAGTTTCAGGTCTAAATTTTTCTTCTCTCGTTCCATCTTTAGTGCCTCCTTGTTTCTCTGGTCTTCAATCTCCTGTTTCAATTTTTCGTGTTCTTGCTCAGGAGCTGCCTCAAGCTCCCGCTTCCTGTAATCCTCTTCTGTAGATTGCTGCCGTTTCCCCTCTTCATCTATTTCCATCTTCAGTCTTTCTTCCCTCTGCCTCTTTAGGTTCATTCCATATTCCTGGAGCCTTTGCCTCTCTCTCTCTCTGCTGTCCTCTTCTTCTCGCTCTCTCTGCCGCTGCCTCTCACGTTGGAGCTCTTGGTCTCGAGCACGATCACGCTCAATGACTGCCTGGCGCAGCTGATTCCTCATTCCGTCTTCCTGTCGTTGTTTTGCCAACCACAGTCGTTCCAAGTGCTCTCCCATCTCGCGGTCGGGAACTTGTTTGCTGTAATTTGACCAAAACGTGAAAATATTTTTGACGGAAAATTTAAGGCCTCTCAGAGGGCTGCTATTACTGCGCTGCTGGTGTTGCCACACCTTTATGCAATAGAACCGCTGCTGCATGATGTAACGCTCCCACGCAAGATAAACTTGCTTTATCGTCGTTTGCAGCATCTGCCGATATTTCCGGCGGAGACAGATGGAATGTCGGCGACGCATTATTACGTACTCCCGCAACAAGTTTAAGATTTTTCTCAAACTCCAGTTGCAGAATCGCAAGTGTAATCTGAAAAGACAACCGTGACGAGTCTTGATCGTTCGAACATGCCTTCTCCATCCATCCACAGACATGTTCAGGAGCAAACTGCTTTGACGTGTGAACAGAAAACCAACTTTGCGGCGCAAGCGTCCCTGTCTTGTTGCAAGCGACCTCCACATGCCCAGGAGCGAATACACTGACAAACGTACTCGACTGACAAGTCTACCCCCGGCTTTGCGCTTTACCTGCTTTCCTCGCTTGGCGTGTGAGAAACTCTCAATCCATTTGGCCCATGCTTTACCGACAACAGCCTCGAGGAAAAAAACCTTTGCTCGGTGAGCCAAGCTTCTTCTGTGGTGAGCGGCAGCGACCGTCTCAGCCCATGCACCGTAAGCCGCAACGAGTTCCCTGTGTACGTAGATCCCAATAGCGTTCTCAGCGAGCGATCTCACCCTATTCTTCCCTTTGAGATTATTTAGATTCTCGAACCATCTTGACCAAGCTCTTGCAACACACTTGTAAATCAATTTGCCTATCGCTCTCTTCACAATTTGCTTCTTCCTACGAAGTTCGACAGCATTCTGACACCACGACAACCATGCACGGGCAAGAATCCTATTTGACAATCTGAGCAATGCCCGTGACTGGATTGCCCTCCCTTTGATTTTCTCAAGAGTTTCGCTTTTCCACATGATAGCAGCACGGAACAGGGTGCGGTGTGTGATGCGAAACAACAATCCACCCAGCGTCTTGCGAGTGCGCTTGGAAATATTGATGAAGTGAACCCAGGCATCGACGGCAAGGGAAACAGATCTGTGAAGCATACGGGCTGCTGCTCTTGTGCAAATTAATCGAAGTCGCTTCTGTTCCTTGGCATGCTGTGTCCATGTGTGCATAGCAGGACAAAGGACACCATTTTCCCACCGGATGATTGCCTTTCGAGCCTGAACCTTGACTCGAAGTGTCTTTTGTACCCTGATGACCCATGCTGTCCAAGTTCTGGCCGAGACTCTGTTCATGATTCTTGCAATTGCCCGACGATAAATCAAACGCCTTTTGACCTCATATCTGGTTATGTGCCGCCAGGCAGTTAAGGCATGAATCACAGATTTCATTTGGATTCGAAAACCAAGGGATTGCGTTATATATTTGTTTCTGCTCGCAAATCTGATCAATCTCGAGAAGCGTAGCCAAGCTAAGAACGCACTCCTGCACAATTGTTTTCTTCTGCGAACAAACCATTTCAAGTCGGAAACACGTTCTTGCCACAGCCTATGACACATCCACCAACATATGAGCGCTCTGTGAGCACTTGACCGCTCCATGATGCCCCACCTGAGGTCAACTTCATCCCGTCTGTATCTTGTGATTGCAATCCAACTACGCCAGCATTGAAGCATCGCCGTTCTGTTGCTTTCGACTTCGAGACAGGTCTGAATCCAATAAATCCTCCACAATTCTTTGGTGGAATAATCAAACCATGCGTGCAGAGCTCTGAAGGCACGCATCCACCGCCGCCTGCATCCCATAATGCCTACGCGTTTGCGTGTATGGCGACTCCAGGCCGCCAGGCCATTCCAGTACTGCAATACTCGTAACGCCTCAAAGCTTAGCGTTGAAACCAGCACCATATTGGAAACTCGTTGGATATGAATCCCTGCCAAGAGATTAAAGATTTCAGCGTGATTTGCCACATGTGCTCAACAACATCTGGTCTCTCAAGTCTTGAAACGCTTACCATGTTTCACATACACATTCCAAGCATTCATTGTTTCCTTCAAAAGGCATGCAGTGGAGTCTCTCATCATCTGTCATAGAACATCAATTGTCAGCAGCAAAACATTAGCGGGCGATATTGAGGCTACTCCACGATAGGCATGCCAATTTTTTCTGTACCTTTTCTCCCGGCGATTCAGCCCGCATTACAAAAGGGTTGACTACTCAAGACATGCAGACAAGAAGGGCCAGAGCGTGGGTATAGCACCGTATGCCACACTATAACCGCTCGCGTTTTCTGCGCTTTATAGTGATACATCCTCCAAGTTTTGACCATCTGACGCAGTTTGCGAAGTACCAGCACTCGATCAGGAGCAAAGTATGCGTCTGTCGAGGGCTCGAGGGCACCCGCGAGCTGCATGTTTTCCCTGAAAGGGCATTTCCAGTATTACAGGTGCACAGAGCGCAGTGCAGTAACGACGAAGAATAAGGGAAAAGGCAAAAAGACATCAAGTACGAAAAGAGCAGCTGGTAGAGCAGGGAGTGAGGGATACCTCAGACACTTCCACTGGTCAAATATGGCATGCAAGCGCTTGTTCTGATGAAGAACCAAAGAGCACGATTGCTTTTGCCTGGTCCTCCACTGAGTCCAGATTGTGCGCATCCGACGCTGCCCAAAAAACGCCTTGCAACGCAATGCTTTTTGTCTGTAGCGACTGGAAGCGCTCCACTGGACAAATATGGCATGCAAGCGCTGGTTCTGATGACGCACAAAAAAGCGCACCAAAAAGCGAGATTGCTTTTGCCTGGTCCCCCACTGAGTCCAGATTGTGCGCATCCGACGATGCCCAAAAAACGCCTTGCAACGCAATGCTTTTTGTCTGTAGCGACTGGAAGCGCTCCACTGGACAAATATGGCATGCAAGCGCTGGTTCTGATGACGCACAAAAAAGCGCACCAAAAAGCGCGATTGCTTTTGCCGGGTCCTCCACTGAGTCCAGATTGTGCGCATCCGACGATGCCCAAAAAACGCCTTGCAACGCAATGCTTTTTGTCTGTAGTGACTGGAAGCGCTCCACTGGACAAATATGCCATGCAAGCGCTGATTCTGATGACGCACCAAAAAGCGCAATTGCTTTCTTGTAGTTCTCACATGTGCACGCCACTTCTTCAATCGGCAGTGCACAAGCCGCCTTCGAGCTATGAGGGAGCAGGCAGATAGCATGCCGCGCAGGCCTGCGTTCAAGTCCGTCAACCCCCGCCAACTGAAGAAAATGGTGGCGGCGAGTACTTTATGGCGACTTCTGCACTGCGTCATGCTGCATAATCTGGCATTCAAAAACTGCGCGAATTCGGCGTTTGTCTTCGCACAGATAAGCTCGCTAGTGCTTGGCCGTTGGCGCAAATCGCTCCATGGATCCGACAGCTTGGCCCACAAGCTTTGGAAAAGATCCAATCCCGAGACACTGCGCTGACTGATGGAATGCAGAGTTACAGTCACCACCGCCCCGTCAATATCATCCAATTCTATATCCACATAGAATTCCAAGATGTTGAGACAGGCGCAGATGTCCTGGCGCAATTGTTGCATGAACAAATCGACCCGTTGCCTCGCAATATCCTCGAGACTTAGTTCGTAGAACAAAAACAGCTTCTTGTCATTCTGCCCCTTAGCACACGTCACGTGGTACCATTCACCCAACATCGTGCTCTTCAAGTGCTCAGTTCTTTTCTGAAGGAGAGTACTTTCCTTTTGACTTATCCTTATGCCTGCGCTCCATGTGATGAGCCCACATCGAAGAGTTTCTAGCTTGCGTCGCTGCACCAATGTGTCTGCCCGCCTGCGAAAGTATAGACTTATCCTTATGCCTGCGCTCCATGTGATGAGCCCACATCGAAGAGTTTCTAGCTTGCGTCGCTGCACCAATGTGTCTGCCCGCCTGCGAGAGTATAATGACCCTTGGGCTGTCCGGACAAGGGCCTCAAATGCTGACCTCACAGAGACTTTGATGCGACATTGCGTTGTCCAGGTAGATAGCCCAGTACAACCGATGCACTCTGGTATTTTTTTCATTCGGGCAAGTTGACGAAGCCAAAAAGAAAAATACTCAGCCTGCATCTTCCATTCGCTGTGCATCAGCAGCACCCGACCAAGCTTTCTGCGGACGTGGGTGTCATGTACTTGCAACTGCCATACTCGAAGACAACCTCGCAACGCCATCTATTGTGGGAAAACTCTTTCATTAGCAGCTGGATGCAACTGATCAAATGTATCCATGCAGACAACAGCACAGGTGACAGTGGAGGGGGTGAGAGACGCTCAGGATAGGTTCGACAAAAAAAGACAGAAACTCGGATCGCAACAAAGCCAGTGAGACCTGCTTCTCTCTACGCACGAAGATTAGGAGGATAACTTGAGCATGGCGAACGGTCTTGTGCACATGGTGCTCGTCGTTCCACGTCCGCCATGCAAATTTCACTGCCTCCTGCTCTCTGAGCGAAACCCAACTTTCCACTTGCATTCGCCTGATGACCATCTCGCGTACCTGCCCAACCCACCACATCCAAGCCTGGCGTCTCAAGCGAGACCTCTGCCTGTGGGCAGATCCCTCTTTGCACGGAAACTTGTCTTCGCAACTATCTGGCTCGACAGCCCCGATCTTGCGCAGGCAGGGCAGGACGAGCCCGTCCGCAACACATCGCCAGTGGTAAAACGATTCCCGCAGAGCCCACCACCCATGCTGAACTGATAACAATTTAGCAAACCCATCCCCGACTGCCTGCACGTGTTCATACGCCCTGTCTGCCGCTGCGCTGGCCTCCGCCTGTTTTGTTTCATGCACAGCTTGTGCTTCTGTTGCTTTTCTGTGTAATTTTAGCAATTGTTGTGTGCAGTTACGTGTCCGCGTTCTCATTTGCCATGTGTACAGTACGTCCTCGACCAGTTGTCTGGCGGCTGCGTTTCGAAAGATCGAATCGATCACGTCAACCTTGACGCAACACGCTTCTGCTGGATTCCTGCACATACAAGAGAGAGTCACGAACCTATTTTCCCACCCATTGAACGCTTACTACTTTGCGGTTTTCCATGGCATGTGTCACACACGGCAAAGAGTCACCAATCAATTCTACAGTCCACGGAGCGCTTACTACTCTTGTGCAGCGCTAGCCTGCGCGATTGCGCGAATGTGCCTATGGTATGGCGCTCTGAAGTGGTTTCCTCACCATCCTTTTTCTGTATTTGTGCCTTTCGTATTCATGGCTAGCTGGGCTTCTCCTCGGAGGTGCATGATACTGAACGGGCTTGGATCCGTCTGGACTTCGAGCTCGCTTGTCTGCGATTTTCGGTGCGCGTGTTCTGTCTGCACTTCTCGGTGTGCATGCCTTGGTGTTTGGCTCCGTACACTGCTTTCCGTTGCCTCCTCTGTATCGCTCACCCCCAGGCACTGAGCATGCTCTCCCGTCGTTTCCAGAGGAACATTTGATCTTGGACCGTGCACTTCGTCGGCAGGCTGTCCTGGCGACGCTTGCTGCTGGGCATGAACATAGGCATTGGCTGCCTCTTCGCCGCGCTGGGGCTCCGGGTCAGTGTCTGCTTCATCCTCCTCCCGCGGAACTCGTCGGACGAGTGTGGTTCGTTTCAGCTTTGCGCGGAACGCCTTGCTCCATCCTGGGGGCGATCGCGGGCGGTTAGGAAAACAAGCGTCAACGGCAAACAGCGGCGGCGGCGGCTGCTCTGCAGGGGGGCGGCACATACCTCCCGGCACGTATGGCTCGTCTTCGACGGTCGCGATTAGTGGCGCGCCGCCCGACGCCGCAGCTGCAGGCCGCCACCGCGGGCCTGGCAGCACGCGGTCTAGTGGCCGCCTGGCCGCGGACGCAAAGTCCTCGAGTCGGAAGAACGGCTGCCCGCTGCTTTGTGCGCCTGCACTGTCATCGGCGGGCTGGTCTGCCCGGAACGCCCGACGGGCCCTTGACGCGGCGTGCGCCGGGTCCGGGGCGCCGATCTTCTCCCATTCGCCTGCCTGGTGATCGTCTCGCGTCTGATCAGGGCCGTCGGGTGGGCCGCCCCTCCATGTGGCGGGGCCCCCCCGCCCCTCCATGGCGTCGTCCAGGAACGGATGCGCTCGGACGGAGGAAGTCACGGACCTGACATGGACCAAATTGAATTTCAGGGAGGGGAGAGGTGTTTCTTCCCCTTTGTATATGATTTCCGCTTGGAAATGTCATACCCCGGGCTCCCCAGAAAATAATATTCCCGCTTTCTTGTCGCCCACCGGGTCGACACGTCCCATAGATTATTCGAAATTATTTCAGCGCACGCTGAAAACGATTCTTTTCGAACAAAAAACATAGACTAAAACTTTCGAGATTGTTCGAAAAGATCGATTTCACCCCGTTTAGTCTGGTTTTCGGCAGACTCTTGTTGTAAAGATTAAAAAAACGCAGGGAGTGCCATGATGCTCTCAGGGAGTGCCATGATGCGACTGATGCCGGCGCCCGCGAGGCGCGTCGAGAGTGCGTGCAGAGCTGCGGCCGCGCGGACAGCACGATCCTCTCCGCCGATGAGATCGCACGCGACCGGCGCCTCGCGCAACGGGTGAGTTTGTATTTGTTTTCAGGGCACGGAAAGCATGCTTCTCATGCTTCACGGCCAACATGCAAAAAGACGCGCACACTGTCCTGCCGTGACAGCGATGCGCTATCGACGCAGGTCCTTCCAGGAGCTGCTCGCCATGGGCACAGACGCTCTGCAGAAAAACGAGCTCGACGAGGCCGTGGCCCTGCTATCGAGGGCGTGTCGCACAGGTTCCGCCTTCAGCCTTGCTGCAACGTCAAATGCGCGCGCGCATTCCCGAGCCTGTGACATTAGAGAATGCTGCCACACCTGAAGTCACCCCCACCCCCTGCCTTGCTAATGCGTGCGAGGGGCCGGGCAGAAGAAGGGCAGACGTCATCCTTCGCCCTCGGACACCTGTGCCATGCATTGACCTGGACAGGTATGCCACCTGACTGTCTTGCCTCCTTCACACACACACACACACACACACACACACAAATGTCTTCCAGCGATCAGTGCAGACGCACGTGCGCTCTCTTCGCCATCACTCCGCGTTTCACATAGACACAGGGGAGCTGACTGTGACGGCGCCTCAGGGCAGAGACGTGAGGCAGATCATCTCGTGGCCGAGGCAATTAGGCGTGGGGTCTGGTCACACCCACTCCAGGCACATATTCTGAAAAGAACTCCCCTTAGTGACTTTATATAGTAAATATATAGGGCACTGACTTTCTTTTGCGAAATTTGTTTGCCTTTTTCCCCAGCGCCCCCTCAGCTTCTACCGGCCCCTTCCCACCAGCCCCTTCCCGGACGCCAACGAACTTGGGTAATAGAGTGTGTGTGAATGCGTGCAGCGCCGCAAACCTAAACCCTAAACCTAAACCCTAATGCGTGCGTCACACGTGTCGCTGATCTGCGAAGTATGGGGGGAGGGGAGGAGGAGTTCTGATTGGAGGGATATGAATAGGTATCCCGAGGTGCAGGAGGCGATTGATGCCATTGAAGAGGCTGTTGCGCTCGATTTGATCGCCATCCAGGACGACGTCAACATCTGCCAAGTTCTCTCTCTCTCTCTCTCTCTCTCTCTCTCTCTCTCTCTTCCCGATTCAGTAACCTCTATCACCATGTTCCCCACATAGGGTGTCCTCCCCATCCCCCCTCTCTACTATTACAACTATGTTCCCCGCACACCATCATTGAGTGTTAGGGT
>Ga0315899_10008457_pt1 | contig 11030 bp, 10 predicted proteins | sample LakEriMetagenome_2_FD_203518 | JGI IMG/M metagenome (GOLD analysis project Ga0315899, IMG submission 203518) | Freshwater fungal communities from buoy surface, Lake Erie, Ohio, United States - Buoy 4 MA112 | ecosystem: Environmental > Aquatic > Freshwater > Lake | place: USA: Lake Erie, Ohio...
CTGCGGGTGGTGGATGTCTACGTGGCCCGCCTGCGCGGCAAACTTGAGCCCGATCCTCGCAACCCCGAGCTGATCCTCACGGTGCGTGGCACCGGCTACGCCTCCCAGCGGATGGCGGAAACGCCGTTGGCCGCGGCGGGCTGAGGTTCGCTCCCGGAGCTCATCGCCCGACTGACCCGGGATCGACACCCTGGCGACACCCTGGTCATAGGGCCACCGCACGGGTTCAGCGTTCCTGCAGGATGGACTTGATTCTGTTCCTTGAGCTGCCTTGTCGGATCTGCGCGAGACCCGCCTGGAGAAAGCCCGCACGCTCGACTCCCTCGGCCGGGCCCCCTACGCCCTTGGCTTCAGCCCCAGCCACCGCACCGCCGCGCTGCAGCAGGCCCACGCCGACCTGGCCAATGGCGAGGAGCGCGAGGCCGATGTGGTCGTGGCCGGCCGGGTGATGACGCGGCGGGTGATGGGCAAGCTGGCCTTCTTCACCCTCGCCGATGAGAGCGGCCCGATCCAGCTCTACCTCGAGAAGGCCACCCTTCAGGCGGCCCACCCCGATAACCCCGAGCTGTTCGCCCAGCTCACCTCTCTGGTGGATGCGGGTGACTGGATCGGCGTGCGAGGCAGCCTCAAGCGCACCGACCGGGGCGAGCTCTCGGTGAAGGTCGTGGATTGGACGATGCTCAGCAAGGCGCTTCAACCCCTGCCCGACAAATGGCATGGCCTGGCGGATGTGGAGAAGCGCTACCGCCAGCGCTACCTCGATCTGATCGTTTCGCCCCACACCCGCGAAACCTTCCGTCGCCGTGCCCGGATCGTGAGCACGATGCGCCGCTGGCTCGATGAGCGCGGCTTCCTGGAGATCGAAACCCCCGTGTTGCAGACCGAAGCTGGTGGCGCCGACGCCCGCCCCTTCGAGACCCATCACAACGCCCTCGACCTGCCTCTCACCCTGCGGATCGCCACCGAGCTCCATCTCAAGCGGCTGGTGGTGGGCGGCTTCGAACGGGTCTATGAGCTGGGCCGCATCTTCCGCAATGAGGGGGTGAGCACACGCCACAACCCTGAATTCACCTCGGTGGAGATCTACCAGGCCTACGCCGATTACCACACCATGATGGATCTCACCGAAGAGCTGATCGTGGCGGCGGCCCGCGAGGTGTGCGGCGGCACGCAGATCACCTATCAGGGCAGCGAGGTGGATCTCACGCCCCCCTGGCGGCGGGCCACGATGCACGATCTGGTGCAGGAGGCCACGGGCCTCGATTTCACCGCTTTCGAAGCTTCGGATCCGCTTGAGAGTCGGGCCCGAGCTGCCGCCGCCATGGCGGCGGCGGGCCTGGAGGTGCCCGATGCGGCCGATTGCCTTGGCCGGCTGTTGGTGGAGGCCTTCGAGCAGACGGTGGAAACCAGCCTGATCCAGCCCACGTTTGTGCTCGATTACCCGGTGGAGAACTCGCCCCTGGCCCGGGCCCACCGCAGCAAGCCCGGCCTGGTGGAGCGCTTCGAGCTGTTCATCGTGGGCCGTGAAACCGCCAATGCCTTCAGCGAGCTGATTGATCCTGTGGATCAACGCAGCCGACTCGAGATGCAGCAGGAGCGCCGCCGCGCCGGCGACCCCGAGGCCCAGACCGTGGACGAGGACTTCATCCACGCCCTGGAGGTGGGCATGCCCCCCACCGGCGGCCTGGGCATCGGCATCGACCGGTTGGTGATGCTGCTCACCGACAGCCCTTCGATCCGCGATGTGATCGCCTTCCCGCTGCTGCGGCCGGAGGGGCGTTCCGGGGCCAGCGAGGCCGGCCATGAGGCTGGTTGCTGAGGGCTGCTCAGACGCTCGGGCGGGTATCCCTCGCCGCGAGCCGGGACCTCCGGGCAGGCGCAATGGGATAATCAACTTGTGTAGGCATTCTCCCCCAGCGGGGCACTCTTTTCCATGAGCGGCGAGCGCGTCGGATTTCGTTTCAAGCACGCCGATGCGGTGGTGAAGCGCAACCCCCAGGGGCGGTCCCGCCGGGGCTGGGTGATGGAGCCGGTGGAGCAGACCACCAGCCGCGGCACCAAGATGCCGGCTTATCGCATCCGTTGGCGCGACAGTGAACGTCCCGAGATCGTGCTGCAGCACATGCTGATCGCTGATCCTGATCCCACCCCGCCGCCCGAGGGTGTGAGCTTGGTGCCCGCTGCCCCCAAGAAGTGAGCGGGGCGGCGCCGAGCCGCTTCCGGTCTACAGCCATCCCTTCAGCCGGTACACGAAGAGTCCCAGCAGTTCCTTGAGGGAGCTGGTTGTTGAGGTCAGTGCTCCGGCCTGGGGCATCAGATCCAGCAACAGGCTCTCTGCCGTGGTCTGTCCCGATTGGTTGCGCGCCGCCAGCTGGAAGTCGCAGGCCACCGGCACGATCCTCAGGCCGCTGAGGCGGCGGAAGGTGGCCGTGGCCCGGGGCAGGTGGGTGGCGCTGGTCACCAGCAGCAGCGAATTCCAACCCCGTTCCCGCGCGATGCTCCGCAGGGCGATCGCCTCCTCGGCGGTGTTGCGGGGACCCTCGCTGCGCACGATTCGCTCAGCGGGCACCCCCAGTTTCTGGGCCAGGGAGGCGGCGTAGTTGGCCTCCGGTGGCGTCGGGTCGCCGGCGTTGAAGCTCACCCGCCCACCCGACACCACCAGCCAGGGCGCCTTGCCCTCCCGAATCAGATCCACGCCGGTGAGCAGGCGGTCGCCGGCATCGGCCACCTCCACGCCCCGGCGTGGGGACAGGGGTGGCAGCAGGCCACCTCCCAGCACCAGAACCGCATCGGCGGAGGGAAGGGTGGCCGGAGTGAGCCGCACCGCCTGATCCTCCAGACTCCGCACCAACTGGCGGTTCAGCCAGGGCATCGAGGCCAACCAGACCAGGCCGATCCCTGCGGCGGAGAGGCCGGGGCCCCAGCGCCGCCGCCGGCCTAACAGACCCAGCCCCATCAGCAGCAGACCCGCCCCCAGGGGGTAGACGAACAGGGGCAGCAGCTTGGAGAGCAGAAAGCCCATGGCGGTGGCTCAGGACTGGTTGCGGCGGCGCAGGGCTTCGAGCTCTTGTTGGGCTTCGAAGCGGCGCCAGTCCTGCTCCAGCTTGGCCATCCCATCGGCCACGCGCTCACCTGAGCGGCCGGGCGCAGGCGGTGTTGGGGCTGCGGTGAGTTCGGCGAGATCCCGTTCCACCGCGGCGAATCGCTCCCCCAGTTCGGCGAGGGTCTGCCAGCGGTTGCGGCCCTGCTCCATCAACGTGGCGATGTGGGCTTCGGCCCTGGCGGCCAGCTCCGCGGCGCCGGCGCCGCGGGCTCGTTCGCTGCGCTCCTGCCACTGGCGGATCTCGCCGGCCAGGCGCAGCAGCCCCTGGCGCTGTAGTTCCGCCTCCTGGCGCAGCTTCAGCCGCTCGTGCAGCAGGCGCTGCTGCCGGTCCCGCTGGGCCTGTTCCGCCAGCAGGGCCTCCTGCTGGGGATTAGCCCTCAGGAACGATTCCAGCTGCTGATTCAGCCGGGCCTCCAGTTCTTCCAGCCAGCTGCTTGGGCTCATGCTTCCGGTGCGCGGGTGATCAGAGGTGCCTCGATCTCCTGCTGCAGCGGGGTGATCGCCGCCTCGCGGGAGCGCAGCAGCAACTGGGTGAGACGGGCGATCGCCCCCTCGCCCAGGTCCTGCTCGGAGATGCGGTCGAAGGCCCGGCGGTAGAGATCCTCGAGATCCTCGATCAGGCCTTCCCGCGTGGCGCGCATCGCCTGACGCTGCTCCTCACGGCTCATGGTGTATTGCGCATCGGGGTTGGATCGGCATGGAGCTGCGTCGGTGTTTCGCCACCGGCTCGTGACGTCTCCGAGTCTGCCTGGGTCAGCAGATGCAGGGAGAGATCGTCGGCGCCATCACACCAGCGGCGGATTGCCCGCCAGCCTGATGCGGCCGCCAGGGTCTGAAAGGACTCCGGGGTGTACTTCGCGCTGTACTCGGTGATCAGGGGTTCGCCGGCGGTGAAGCTCCAGCGCCGACCGGCCAGGGTCACGGTCTGGGAATGGCAGCTCACCAGGGCCATGGCGATGCGGCTGGCGGCGGCTTCCCAGCGGGCGCGGTAGGTGAAGGCGGCGGGATCGAAGTCGCCAGCCAGCTCCCGGTTGAGGCGCCGCAGCAGGTTGAAGGCGAAGGCGGCCGACACCCCGGCGGCATCGTCGTAGGCAGCTTCGAGGCGCTCCTGCGCCTTCGGCTGGTCGATGCCGATCAGCAGCCGGCTGCCCGGCCCCAGCAGGCGGGCGAAACGGCTGAGCAGCGCCCGGGCCTGGGGGGGGTCGAAGTTGCCCAGGGAGCTGCAGGGGTAGAAGCCCAGCCTCGGCCGGCCCTCCAGCAGGGGATGGGGCGGCAGCTGGTCCAGGTCGGCGTAGTCGCAGCAGATGCCCAGCACAGGCACGGCGGGATGGCGCTCCTGCAGGGCACGGCAGGAGGGGCCCAGCTGGTCGAGGCTGATGTCGAGGGCCACGTAGGCCGCCGGTTGCAGGGCCTCCAGTAAGGGCCCCACTTTGCTCAGGTTGCCGGCCCCGAATTCCACCAGCACGGGGGTGGGGGTGATGCCTTCCGCCAGCGACCGGGCCAGCTCCGGGGCCCGCTCCCGCAGCAGGGCGGTTTCCTGGCGCGTGAGGCCGTATTCGGGTTGCTGGCCGATCGCCTCAAAGAGGCGGGAGCCCTCCGCGTCGTAGAGCAGCCAGGCGGGCAGCTGTCGCGGTTGCCGTGCCATTCCTTCGAGCACCAGCCGCTCCAGATCGGCGGGGGCGGGATGGAGATCGAGCAGTTCCGCAGGTTGGGGAGCCGGCAAGGCAGCAACGCCGCCCGCCGGGGGGTCGGCCTCGGCGTTCGCCTTCAAAGCCGCCGTTCCGGATCCCGGCAGTTTGGTGGGTTCCAGAGCCGGTTTCGGGGGGCGGCCGGGCTCAGCAACCGTGCGGTCGGCGGGGGGCCTGGGAAGCATCGAGCCGCCGGCAGCAAGGATCGGTGTCGATCGTATCGAGGTCGGGCCCAGCCCTCAGGGGAGTTCCCGGGCCAGCCGCAAACCACTGGCCATCCAGCGGCTCGCCGGAGGGAAGAAGTTGCGATAGGTGAGACGCTCGGCGCCGGCGTGGCCCTCCGGTGTGAGGAAGCAGCCGCCCCGCAGCACGAATTGGGAGGTCATGAATTTGCCGTTGTATTCCCCCACGGCCCCCGCAGCCGGCCGGAAGCCGGGATAGGGCCTGTAGGGGCTGCCGGTCCATTGCCAGAGCACCCCATGGGCCTGCTCCAGGCCTCCGGCGGCGGCCAGGGTTTCCCATTCCGCCTCGTTTGGTAGCCGTGCTCCAGCCCAGCGGGCATAGGCATCCGCCTCGAACCAGCTCAGGTGCCGCACCGGCGCCTGGGGATCGCGGCGGCGGCGGCCGGCCAGGGTGAAGAGGTCATCGCCGCGCCAGTAGCGGGGCGCCTGCCAGCCGCGCTGCTGCAGCACGGCCCAGCCCTCGCTCATCCAGAGTTCGGGGCGGCGGTAGCCCCCGTCGGCGATGAAGTCGGCGTAGGCGGTGTTGGTCACCAGTCGCTCGGCCAGGGCGAAGGGTTCCAGCCACACCTGGTGGCGTGGGGCTTCATTGTCGAAGTGGAAGCCGCCGCCGGCATGGCCGATCGCCACCAGGCCGCCGTGATGGTGGTGCCAGCCGCCGCCGGCTGGGCCGGAGTCCCAGCTAGCCCCGGGCTCCACGCCATCCGCACTTCCCTGGGCCTGCCGCTCCCCAAGCCGCTCTTCACTGCCGCTTCCATGCACGGGGCGCCAGGCCCGCTCGAAGGCCGCCTCCGGCCCTTCGGATCCCGCGTCGTAGATGGGTTCGAGCGGGTTGCGGGAGAAGCCATCGAGCAGGTCCATCAGCAGCAGCTCCTGGTGTTGTTGTTCGTGCTGCAGGCCCAGCTCCACCAACTCCAGGAGCCCGGCCGCGGCGGCAGGAGGCGGATCGCCAAGGTCGGCTAGCAGCTGCTCGAGGGCGGCATCGATGCGGTGGCGCCAGACGAGCACCGCATCGATCGGCGGACGGCTCAGCAGGCCCCGCTCTGGGCGGGGATGGCGGGCGCCGACGGCGTCGTAGTAGCTGTTGAACAGGTATCGCCAGCGGGGGTCGGCTGGTTCGTAGGTCAGCGAGGGGCACTCCAGGGCGGCGCCGGCTGGGTGGGCAGCGTGGCTGCCTCCGCCATTCCCCACCAGGGCCGGCCGCAGCAGGAACTCCTCGAAGAACCAGGCGGTGTGTCCGAGATGCCACTTCGGCGGGCTGGCATCAGCCATGCCCTGCAGAGCCAGATCCTCCGGTTCCAGCGGCGCGATCAGGGCCTCACTACGGCGTCGCGCCCGCCGGTATCGGCTCTCCAGCTCTGCGAGGCTGGTCGTGGATGCGGGTGATTGGACAGGGCGGACCATCCCACTCTGCGGCTCCGCGGAACCCATCCAACCGTCCCTCAGGCGCTGCGACCCTAGGAAGGTTCCCTACGATCCGGCCACGCAACCTCGAACCGGCAGGCCAGCAGGCATGGGCGGCATCACGTCAGACAGCAGCATCCCGCCCGGCATCTGTGAGGGCTTCAGCGCCGCCGTGGGCCACACCCCCCTGATCCGCCTGCGGGCCCTCAGTGAGCTCACCGGCTGCGACATCCTCGGCAAGGCCGAATTCATGAATCCCGGCGGTTCGGTGAAAGACCGCGCCGCCCTCGGCATCCTGCAGGAGGCGGAGCGAAGCGGGGAGCTGCGGCCCGGCGGCACTGTGGTGGAGGGCACCGCCGGCAACACCGGCATCGGCCTGGCCCATCTCTGCAATGCCCGCGGTTACCGCTGCCTGATCGTGATCCCCGACACCCAGTCGGCCGAGAAGATCGGCCTGCTGCGCAGCCTCGGGGCGGAGGTGCGCACCGTGCCGGCCGTGCCTTACGCCAACCCGGACAACTACGTGAGGCTCTCCGGCCGCATCGCCGCCGAGATTCCCGGTGCCGTTTGGGCCAACCAGTTCGACAACCTCGCCAACCGCCGCGCCCATTACGCGAGCACCGGTCCGGAGATCTGGCAGCAGTGCGGCGGGAAGGTGGATGCCTGGGTGGCGGCCACCGGCACCGGCGGCACCTATGCCGGAGTGGCCCTGTACCTCAAGGAGCGGGACGCGCGGGTGCGCTGCGTGCTGGCCGATCCCCACGGCAGCGCCCTGCACAGCTGGGCCAGCAGCGGCGAACTCCACGCCGAGGGCAGCTCGATCACCGAGGGGATCGGCAACAGCCGCGTGACCGCCAACCTGGAAGGGGCCCCGATCGATGATGCCGTTCGCGTCGGCGACCAGGATGCCCTCGACACCATCTACCGGCTGCTTTGGCAGGAGGGACTGTTCCTGGGGGGCTCGGTGGGGATCAATGTGGCCGCGGCGGTGGAGACGGCCCGCCGCCTCGGTCCGGGCCACCGCATCGTGACCGTGCTTTGCGATAGCGGCGACCGCTACCGCTCCCGCCTCTACGACCGGGACTGGCTGGAGGGCCGGGGGCTGCGGCAGCCCGATCAGGATGCTTCCTCCATCGCCGCTGCCCCGGCCGAACAGAAGGGCTGATGACCTCCTCCTCGGCCGCTCCCGGCCAGTCGATCGGCGGCCGTTACCGCCTCGTGCGGGCCCTCTCCGAATCCCCTGACCAGGGGGTTCTCTGGCTCGCCAGCGACGGGCTGGCGGCCGATGCATCCGTGGCTCTGCGCCAGTTGCCTGCGGTGCGGGATCCGGCGATGGTCCGCAGCCTGGCCTCCCGCCTGCAGGGGGTGCTCCATCCCCAGGTGCCCCGTTTCGGCGCCGTGATCGAGGAGGGCGGCAGGCAATGGCTGGTGCGCGATTGGCAGGCTGGCCGCACCTATGACCAGCTGCTGGAGGCCCGCCGCGAGCGCCAGCTGGTGTTCGGTGCCGGCGAGGTGCTGCTGTTGCTGCGGCAGCTGCTGCCGGTGCTGGTGGCCCTCCATGGCCAGGACCTGCTCCATGGCGACATCAGTGCCGCCAACCTCCTGCGCCGCGACAGCGATGGACTGCCGGTGCTGCTCGATTTCGGCCTGGCCCGTGGCGCCGCTGCCGCCCCAAGAGCCGCGCCCCCGGGTGCCACCCCAGGCTATGCCCCGCCGGAGTTGATCCGCGGCGAACCGCCCGCCCCTTGGATGGATCTCCATGCCTTGGGGGTGCTCTCCCTGGTGCTGGTCAGTGGTGAGGAGCCTGCCGCCCTGCTCGATCCGGTCACCCTGGAGTGGCGGATGCCCGTTGCCTTGGAGGCCGAGCCGGCCCTGCGTCAGCTGATCGAGCGGCTTCTCAGCCGCGATCCCTCCCGCCGCTTCACCACTGCCGCGGAGGCTCTCGCAGCCCTGCAGGCTGTTCCGATGCCGGAAAGCACCGGACCTGTACCCCGGGCCGACCGCACCGTGGTGCTGGTGCCCCAGGCCCCGGAGCCGCTCCCCGTGGCGCCAGTAGCCCCGTCGGATTGGGCTGTCGGGAATCCGCAGGCCCGATCCGCTGTTCCCGCCGAGGCGGCGGCTGCCGCTGCAGCGGCGCTCCAGGACGTCCGCCCTGCCTCCGTCCCGAGGCCGGAATTGCCTGGCCTGGTCACCGCTGTGCCGGCACCGGAACCCGCCTTTCGGGCTCCGGTGCCCCGTCCCCGGCCTGAGGAGAAGGAGGAGGCCGCCGAGGGGGGCCTCTGGCCCGTGCTGATCGCCCTGGTGCTCTCGGCCGTGGTTGGAACGGCCCTGGGCTGGCTGTGGCTGGGACGAGGCCGGCCCACCGCTCCCGCGGAGACGGTGGGCGAGGTACCAGTGAGCCTGCCACCGGCGGAGGTGGATCAGCGGCAGCAGCTGCTCAACCGTCTGCGCGCCCTGCAGATCGACCGCGGCTGGTTCCTCAGCCTGGCGGACGCCAGCCTGCTGGCCCAGTACCCGGAGCGGAAGGGGCGACTCCCCGGTGATGCGCTCGAGGATGCGCCGCTGCGGAAGGTCTGGAATGATCTGGCCCAGGAATGGCTGGCCCGGGTGGAACAGTTGCCCCTCCCCCTCAGGCGGCGCCTCGGCAGTTTCCGAGCCTCCGACTGGGAGCAGCGTCAGCAGACCCTGGTGGCCCAGGGATTGAGTTCTTCGGTTCTGGCCCAGCTGGTGTCCGGCAGTGCCACCTCCCTGCTCCCCGGCCAGTCCGGTGACCGAATGCCGCCGGAGCCCTTCCGCCAGCTCTGGTATGCCGCGGCCGAGCTCACCCTCGATGCGATGCGGATCGATCCCATTGAGCTGCGCTCCCAAGTCACCGAGGTGCTGGCCGCCGATGTACCGGCCAATGGCGCCCGCCTTTTCGCGGTGCGTCTGCCGGTGGACCACAGCCTGGCCCTCGGGGTGAACGGCACCCCCCTGGTGCAGATGGCGGTGTACGCCGCCGATGGATCCGTTCTGGCGCCGAGGGGGCCGCTGCGGGTGGTGAGCCTGGGCGGCCAGAAGGCCTCCCCGGTGCAACTCCTGGTCACCAATGAGGGGGTGTCACCGGCGCGGATCAGCCTGTCGCTGCGGGCAGACCCGCCAGCGCCGCCGGCGCCAGCCCCGACCCCTGCGTCACCAGCTGAAAGCCCGGCAGCGCCTCCCCCTCCTGATCGACTCATCCCGGTGGAGCCCTCCGCGCCCCCTGGCGCCCCTGCGGCTCCTCTCACTCCGCCTGAACCCACGGCCGAGCCTGGATCACCACCGGCCGGGACCAATCCCGCCGCCAGCGGAGCGGCGACGCCGTCAACGCCGCCCACCAATCCCTGAACGGTTCGTCGCTGCCGACCGTTCACAGTCCATGGGCAGAGGCTGATCGGTCGGATTATGTTGTGAGCCATCGTTGCCAGGATTCGAGTGTTAATAGATGGCCAAACCTTCAGGGCGCGACCTTGGCTCGAGTGGTTGACCATGCTGCTATTGGCGGCGAGTTGCTGTTATTTTGTTACATCTCTTCTGGCCTATGGGATGGAGAAGCCACTTTCCGGCCGTGCCTTCATTCATCCCATGAGGATGCAGCCGCTTTTTCCGGACCTGCGCTACTTGGCGGCCAACGTCGAATGCAGTGTTGATCTCAATGAATGGTACCCAGGGCGCGTGGTTGGCTGTGATCCTGCAGGCAGGACCTATCCCTTTGACTATCTACCGATGTCAATCTGGCTGGGCCGTTTTCTGCAGGTGCAGGGAAGTCATGTGCCTCTGATTGGGATTTTGAGTGTTTTGCTGCTGATTCTCTGCATTGTTTTGGGCTTGAAATCATGCCTAGGCGCTTCGTGGCAATGGCGATTGCTTAGCTCGGGAGTCCGGATGGGATATCCGATGCAGCAGGTCCTTGAAAGGGGAAATCTTGATATCCTTATTCTCCTCTTCTCCCTGTTGCTGGCCTACTTGCTTTCGCTTCGTTTCCAGGCGAGCCTGGCCGAACTGGTTAATGCTGGGGCTGCTGGCCTGATCTCTTTTCCACTTGGGGACTCCTGAAAAAACATATCGCGAGCTGGCTCGTTTGCAGCCAAGGACCGTGGCGTAGGCAGCTCCTAAGCACGGTTACCGAGTGACCAGGTATTCGGTTGACTCGAGCAGGTAAATGTTCCTGAGCGCCGTTCGGAGGCAGGCTGGCCATTGCCAAGCGCATACCCAGGCAAAGACAAGGACAAAAAAGAGGCGGAGGAGCCTCCGGATCTTCTCCGCGCACATAACCAGAAATGCCATGCAGATCGAGGTCTCTGCACGTCGGCGCCACGTCGTTCCTCTTCTCTGCAGCTGAAGCGGTTGGCTGCCGGCCTGATTGTTTCGCTGCTCGTTGTCTTTTGGGTTCCCATGTTGCTATGGGGTGATATCAATTTTGGTATGAAGATGGTCACTTTTGCTGAACCTGTCAGGCGACAGCGAAAACTGGTCCGGAGGCGACACGAAAACTGGTCCACCCTGTGGAGCGAATCACTAAGGAGAGCAAGTGCCTTGCCGGGGCGTCATCACTGGAGCCGATGGCTCTGGAGTTGG
>Ga0315899_10008463_pt1 | contig 11028 bp, 8 predicted proteins | sample LakEriMetagenome_2_FD_203518 | JGI IMG/M metagenome (GOLD analysis project Ga0315899, IMG submission 203518) | Freshwater fungal communities from buoy surface, Lake Erie, Ohio, United States - Buoy 4 MA112 | ecosystem: Environmental > Aquatic > Freshwater > Lake | place: USA: Lake Erie, Ohio...
TAAGTGTTACCTGACGTTGAGTTAAATGGCTGAACTCGAACTTGGTAAGAAGTTAATGGATTCAAACCAGTAAGAGCTGCTGTGTTTACAGCAATAGGGTTACTTGGATGATCTGTCCATGTACAAGTTCCAACCGCGCGATACTGCACATTGTATGAGTTCGCATTCGTTGGTGCTGTCCATGAAATCGTCGCAGCTGTTGAAGTAATTCCAGAAGCTGGAGCATAAGTTGTTACTGGGTTCACCCAAGTCGCATTGGCTCCACCTTGTGGAACAAACGTGAAAGTAGTACCTGATGGACAGTTAATGTTTGGAATAGTAGAATTCAAAATCATAGTCGCTGAGTTCAAACGGCTAGAAACCGCGTTGGTCCAGTTACATGAAGTTCCAGCTGGGATATTAGCAGTTGTCAACGAATTTAATGTTGTTCCAACCACAGCCGCAGCCACTCCATTTTTGATACCTACTTGAAAATAAGAAGTACTTGAAGCAGTGTTCATTGTTCCGTAAACAAACGAAATTGCATTCGTTGTATGGTTCAATCGAACTTGGAAATTGAAGTTATCTCCAACGAGATTCCAACGCTGGAAGTTCGACCACTGAATAACAGTTTCATTCGATGCAGAAAGATATTCCCATCTAACTTCAGCAGCTGCACTTACCGCCGACAAATCTCTTGCAAGTGGAGAAATAACTCCAATAGCACCGGTTGCAGTAATGGCACTTGAAAGCGCTGTGTAACCACCTGTGGTAGTCGCAGCAGCTGTTCCTCCAATTGTCATCCAACCGTTTGAGTTCGCGGTGAAAGTCGTTGCAGCAACTCCGTTAAAGGTGAAACTGTTAATGGTCTGCAAGGTAGATAAGTTCTCATCTAACGCTGCACCTGAGAGAATCACGGTTCCTCCAGTAATTGGAACATAAGCCGTATTCGAAGTAAGTACGTTGTAAGTTGCTACTTGAGCGATTACCCCAACGTTAAATACCAAAGAAAGGCAAATGACTGATAAAAGAATTAGCCCTCTTCTAAAAAGAGAACTTCCCCGTGTTCGTCCTGGAGACGAGCCCGTGGTAGTGTCGAACACCGCTAAATCCCTGGGATTTGGCGGTAACTGAGAACGTAAAATACGGTTCATAAGTTAGATTTAGTTAATAAATTGATTAGGTTTTCGCTGAAAAACAGCGATAGCAATAATAAGACGAAATTTTCTTATCAAGATGCCTGTGTTCATTATTTTTTTTAAAAAAGTTGAAACAAGAAAATAAACAACTCTTTATCAGACTTTTAGATGTTGGGGGATTTTCTCTTTCGAGGGGCCCGAAGGGCGAATGTTGCGAAGCAACGAATGTCGGAGACGAATGCCCGAAGGGCGGTAATTAATTGAAGTTAAGAGCGTAAAGCGCGAAGCCGAGCTCTGATTCATTGTTAGCTGGTGAAAGCCTTTCAATCCTGAATCCAGCTTCCTCGTATTGCCTGGCGCGAGGGTATGCCTCTTCCCTACCCCATATGAGGAGATAGTTGGGGACGGGTGCCGGGAGGCGTTTGGAATCGTAAAGAGGCTGATGAGTGATTTGCTGCTTCAGCTGATCCAAAGACTTCTTCTGAGTCATGGAAAACGGATGAGTGAATTTCCCGACATAATGCATCGGCAACCAAACCGACTCCTCGCCTTTCCAATTGTCGATAACCACGTTTTGAAAATCACCACGCTCATAAAGCGCTCTTGATGCTTCGAGGTATTTTGACTTTGGAATGTAGAAGGAATAAGACAGGGTGTAGATGGCGGAGAGGTAGATTGACCAGCGTATGGCTGTGTGCGCGATGTGCGAGGGTGACAAGCACGAGTAACGATTAGAGATTGCTCTGATCATAAATAGCAAAACGAATGGAACGGCTGGCAACAAGAATCGCTCTTGTCTATTTGGGAAAACCAAGTGGAACAGGATGAATATTGCTACGCCGAAGAAAATTGGGAAGGTGCTCGAATGTTGCGGGGCAACGAATGTCGGAGACGAATGTCTAGAGGACGAATGCCTGCGGCGAAGGGATAAGAGAAATACGATTGTTATGACCGGAAAGATGAAATATGAAATGAGAGCGAAGTAGGAAAAAACATTGCTCGGATAGTCGGAAAAGTGCGTGGCGTTGTAGGATTGGTAGTCGAGTAAATGCTGATAAATGGGTTTGTGCCAAAATAAAAGATTGTCGATTTGAGTCAATGCAAAGCCCAGTGTGAAGAAGATTCCGAAGAGCAGGGCCCCACTCCACTTGCGTTTCCAAAGCAAGTACATTCCAAGTGTTAAAGGAAAGAAGACCAATTGGTAGCGCATTCCAACCGAAACTGAAAATGCCAAGGCAGCAATGATTAATGCGATCAAGCGCTCACGCTCGATGTACTTCAACACATACAAATAGGCCAACAAGACAAAAGGTATGCAAGCGGTTTCAACCAACTGATGGACACTAAAAACAGTAACTACTCCGCCAAACACCCAAAACCAAATCGCATACATGCGCCATTGAACCGAAGCAATCAATCGCTCAGCGAGTTTCACAAAGAGGTAAACGCCCCATAAACTGAGGATAGCATGCACGAAGCGAAGGACAAAAGCCTGTAGAAAGGGATTCAAAATTCCAATGACCGCACAGAACTTCAGGATTAAGAAATTCAAAAAATAATACGCGTAGCTGAAGGGCTGGGCATGATCTAATTGATTGTAGGCATTCGGATACCAGTTGTGGTAATTCTCTCCATTAACCCAAGACGAAACCGGTTCAACGGCCAAGAAATGGTCGTCGGACATGATATAGCCTTGTGAAAAAATGGCAGCGATTAGGCGTACAACGGCTGCTGCAATCAAGACGCGGCGAAGCCACTTCCCTTCACCCGAAAAAAAATAAGCTAACTTATTTTTCATGTTTGAAGAACTCCGACTGAATATGGGCGTTCAGCTGGCGCATGCGATGCGGCTTCCAAACCTAGGCTTATCCATTTGCGCGTATCTGTCGGATCAATCACAGCGTCTAACCACAAACGAGAGGCAGCGTAATACGGAGAGGTTTGCTCGTCGTACTTCGACTTGATTCGATTGAACATTTCAGCTTCACGCTCAGGAGTGATGGTCTCGCCTTTCGCTTTCAACGATGCCACTTCAATTTGAAGCAACACTTTCGCAGCTTGCGCGCCACCCATAACTGCTACTTGCGCCGTTGGCCAACCCACGATTAAACGCGGATCGTAAGCCTTTCCGCACATGGCGTAGTTGCCGGCTCCGTAACTGTTTCCCATCACAATGGTGAACTTCGGCACAACACTGTTCGCTTGCGCATTCACCATCTTTGCACCGTCTTTGATAATTCCACCGTGTTCGCTCTTGCTTCCAACCATGAATCCGGTTACGTCTTGCAAGAAGACCAATGGAATATTTTTCTGATTGCAGTTCATAATGAAACGAGCGGCCTTATCAGCACTGTCGCTGTATATTACACCTCCGAACTGAATGCCGTCTTTCTTGCTTTTAATCACTTCGCGCTGGTTGGCGACAATACCTACCGACCATCCGTTAATGCGGGCATAAACGCACACAATGCTCTTTCCGTATTCCGCCTTGTATTCGGTGTATTCGCTGTTGTCTACCAAGCACTCTATCATATCGCGCACTTCATATGAAGTGGTTCTGTCGGTGGGAAGTATTCCCAAGACATCGTCCATCTTACGTTTTGGAAGTGACGCCGCAATGCGATCGAAGCCCGCATCTTTGGAAATTTTACCCTGAGAACTCAAAAGTTTCTTCAAGGTATCCAAAGCGTCCTTGTCATTCACCGCCTTGTAGTCGGTTACCCCACTGATCTCGCAATGTGTTGAAGCGCCACCGAGTGTCTCGTTGTCGACTTCTTCACCAATGGCTGCCTTCACCAAGTACGAACCCGCAAGGAAGATGCTTCCGGTCTTGTCTACAATTAATGCTTCGTCGCTCATGATTGGCAAGTATGCACCGCCCGCAACACAACTACCCATAACGGCAGCGTATTGGGGTATACCCATGCTGCTCATGCGCGCATTGTTTCTAAATATTCGTCCGAAGTGTTCTTTATCTGGGAAGATTTCGTCTTGCATAGGCAAGTAAACTCCTGCGCTGTCTACCAAATAAATGATCGGAATGTGATTCTCCATAGCAATCTCTTGCGCACGAAGGTTCTTCTTCCCTGTTATGGGGAACCAGGCTCCAGCCTTAACAGTAGCGTCATTCGCAACGACAAGACAAAGTTTTTTCGAAACGTATCCCATAACTACCACTACTCCTCCAGCCGGACATCCGCCGTGCTCTTCATACATGCCGTCTCCGGCGAAAGCGCCGATTTCAATACGTTCAGTATCTTTATCCAAAAGGTAATCAACTCGCTCACGAGCAGTCATCTTTCCCTTTTCGTGTTCTTTCTCGATACGTTTCTTCCCTCCACCTTCGTAGATTTTTTTCAATCTGCGTTGAAGGTCAGCAATGCGCTGAAGCATTTTATCTTCGTTCTTGTTGAATTCCAATTCTTTCGAGTCCATGAGACAAAGTTAAGTATTGCGTGTTCTATTGTGTTCGTTGAAAATAGTTCCCTGAAAAGGTTGAATCGCTCAACACCTTTTGCAATTCTTGAAGTAGTATGTGCGGCTCTAGCAAAGCTTTGTCGAAAAAGCCATTGTTAGCGGCATTGGAGAGAAATAATTTTTTATGTTGAAAAGGACTGCTCTGCGTGAATTCCGAATGCAACTGAGAAAGTGAAATATTGGAGGTGTTTGGAAAATATACCAATTCGCCATACGCATCGGCTTCATTCAAGGCAAACAACATACGCTCTTTGTCGAAGTTCAAATTCCCTTTACCCTCCTCAGCACCAACATATTCAGCACCCGCATCTTTAAACAAGGTAGACCAATAGGATTGATTGTTCGCTACAGTCCAGTCGCTTCCGTTGTTCGTCGCGAAAAACACTTTCGAAGAACCTTGCGAAGCATCTTGAATCGCCCCTAAGTATTCCCTCTCAATTTCAGCAAACAACTCCACGGCCAACTCATTCTTCCTCAACACATATCCAAAAACATACAACCATTCAGCTTTTCCAAGCGGATGCTCTTCGAGATACTCTGTGGTTGGGATGACTGTACACTGCGGCAATTTCGATTGATAAGGCGTTGATTCGAACGGAACACTAAACAGAACCGACGGATTCAACAGGAGCAGATCTTCCATGTTCACATCGCCATTCTGGGTGAGGTTTCGGGTCTTTCCGTTTGCAATTTGCACTTGAAGATTTTCAAGCTGAATGCGGTCTGCGTATGTAACTCCGCATACGTTTTTCATTCCATTTAATGCATTCACAAAATAGGTATGTGTGGTGCTGAGCAAGGCGATACGTTCAGGATTTATACTAGAAAGAGAAACGGAAAGAGAAACAGAATGAGAATCAGAATGAGTTAGAAACTGAACAAGGGTATCGCCTCCGATTTTAACAACCCGAAAACCGGTGGCGTATTTAGGTTGAAAAATAACGGTCTCATTGCCCGTCGTATTTCCACTGGAACAGGCGTTCAAAAAAGCAGCGCTGATGAGCAAAATGAATAGAAGGCGTTGCAATTTCATGCGGCAAAAGTAATCAAGAAAAAAGCCACTCTCTCGAGTGGCTCTTCATTAGTTCCAAATATAATTTTTGGTAACCGGTTGCAGCTGTTCGTATGCTGAAAGAATAATTTCTTCCGACTCCATAAAAGCTACTAAATCTTGAAGGGTAAAGTCTTGCATAGGCGCATTTAATTTTTAGGCTTAACGCAACCTTTGTTTTCGATATTGCCCTTGGGCTAAACTTTTTTAAATAACCAGTTTAATGTTGTGCTTTTCAATGTGCTTGCGAAGATTGATTAAAGCGTAGCGCATTCTTCCCAAAGCCGTGTTGATGCTGATTTCTAAGTGATCCGCAATCTCCTTGAAGCTCATATCGTAAACAATACGCATCATAACAATTTCGCGTTGCTCAGCAGGAAGCATACCAATTAACTGACGCACTTCTTTTGTTACTTCCTTTTGAATCACTTGCTTCTCAACGTTCTTCGAAGTCTCTTGAACGAAATCAAGAGGATCATACTTATCGGTAGCACGTTGAATAGGCATTTTCTTGTTGTTACGGAAATGGTCAATGCACAAGTTGTGTGCAATGCGCATGATCCACGCAGAGAATTTTCCTTCTTCGTTGTACTGTCCGTCTTTCAATGCTTGCACAGCCTTTAAGAACGTGTCTTGGAATAAATCGTTAGCCAATTCGCGGTCGCGAACGAACATGTAGATTTTCCCAAACACCTTTGACTTGTAGCGAGACATTAACTCACGGAATGCGGGTTCGTTTCCTTGCATATACAAGGTTACCAATTGGCGATCTGATTCGAGTGATAAGCGCATAACGTCCTCCTTTTTTTAGATGGTTCAACTTAATTTAGAACTGAAAAAAAGTAGTGTTATATTCTATAGGCGCTTAATGTGATTTTGTTATTACCAATGTCCTTCTTTCGACATCTTGAAAACGAATATAGTAATTGTTTTTACAAATAGCAAATAATTTTTTACTTTTTTTTCTTTCCTACCAATGAACAATAATGTGATTGAAGAGGTAATACCTTTGACACTTCAACAAGAAAAACGTGAAGAACGATAACCACAAAACCCACATCATTATTAGGGGTGCACGCGTGCACAACTTAAAAAACGTTTCTGTTTCCATACCAAGAAATAAATTGGTCGTGCTTACGGGATTGAGTGGTTCAGGAAAAAGTAGTCTTGCTTTCAACACACTCTTCGCAGAAGGACAGCGCAGATATGTAGAAAGTCTTTCCTCTTATGCGCGTCAGTTCTTGGGGCGTTTCGACAAACCAGATGTAGATTCAATAATAGGTATTAGCCCTGCTGTTGCTATTGAACAGAAAGTAACGGGAAGAAGCTCGCGATCTACCGTGGGAACTTCAACCGAAATCTATGATTACATAAAACTTCTCTACGCGCGCATTGGCATCACCTACTCGCCTGTCACTGGAAAAGCCATCACGAAGAACAACACTTCTGATGTGGTGAATGCGATTTTCAATTTGAAAAATGAAACACGCTTCGCTATTGTTTGTCCACTTAAAATAGAATCTGAAACTTCTTATCAAATTGGAAAAGAAACGTTGTTAGCGCAAGGTTTTAGTCGACTTGTTTGCAACAATGAATTCATTGAAATCCAAGACACCGAATACTCTTCGAAACATACTTACTACTTGCTCATTGATCGTATGTCGAAAGATGATGAGTTGGAAGCATCAAGATTGGGAGACAGCGTGGACCTGGCGTTCTCATTGGGTCGTGGGCACTGTGCGTTGTTCTTTCCAGATAAAAAGAAATACGAATTCTTTGCCAATCAATTGGAAGAAGACGGTGTCGTTTTCGAAGAACCTTCATTGAATTTATTTTCCTTCAACAACCCCGTTGGTGCATGCAAAACATGCGAAGGATTCGGAAGTATTATTGGCATTGATTCGAAGCTCGTTATTCCGAATGAAAACCTTTCCATTTATCAAGATTGTATCGCATGTTGGAAAGGTGATAAACTCAGTGGTTGGAAAGACGATTTGATTCGCAATGCGAAGAAAGCCGACATTCCCATCCATACGCCATACCGCGATCTATCTACTCTTCAAAAAAAAACCATTTGGGAAGGATGCACCTATTTTCATGGTATAAACACCTTCTTCAAATACTTAGAGGCAGAGACCTATAAGATTCAGAATCGCGTTTTACTTTCTCGATATCGCGGCAGAACAGCGTGTCCAGAATGTCACGGAACGCGTTTGAAAAAAGAAGCGAATTATGTAAAGATTGCGAACACTTCAGTGTCTGAATTAATGCTTCTTCCGCTGCACAAATCTCTGAGCTTTTTCGAAACTCTTTCATTGAGTAAACACGACGAATCGGTTGCGAAAAGAATTCTTTTAGAAATAAAAAATAGACTTCGTTTTTTATGCGAAGTTGGATTGGAATACCTCACCTTAAATCGACTTTCCAACACACTTAGCGGTGGTGAAGCGCAACGCATACATCTTGCGACCAGCCTAGGAAGTGCGCTGGTTGGATCTATGTACATTCTCGACGAACCAAGCATTGGATTGCATCCGCGCGACAGCAAACGTTTGCTAGAAGTTTTGAAGAATCTGCGCGACCAAGGGAACACGGTTATTGTTGTTGAACACGAAGAGGAAATAATTCGCAATGCAGATTACATTATTGATATTGGGCCGGAAGCAGGTGCCAAAGGAGGTGAAATTGTGTTCGAAGGAATCGCAAAAGACCTTGAGAAAAAAGGCAAGACGTTAACCGCAGATTATTTACGCGGAGACAAGAAAATTCACATTGAAAAAACGAAGAAAAAACTCAACGATTTCATCTCGTTGAAAGAAGTCAATCTACACAACTTATCGAATGCAAGCATTGACATTCCTCTTCACGCATTCAGCGTAATTACTGGGGTTAGTGGATCTGGAAAAAGTACGCTTATTAAAAGTGTGCTCTACCCTGCCCTTCAAAATGCATTGAACGGAATTGCAGAAAATAGTTCCAATTACAGCGAACTTTCCGGAAGTATTTCTTCTATAAAAGCATTGGAATTTGTTGATCAAAATCCGATTGGAAAAAGTAGTCGTTCCAACCCTGCAACTTACTTAAAAATTTACGACGACATTCGTGCACTTTTCACTTCACAACAGTTGGCTAAACAACGCAACATGAAGCCTGCATTTTTCTCTTTCAACGTAACGGGAGGAAGATGTGACACCTGCGAGGGTGAAGGGATTCAGACGATTGAGATGCAGTTCATGGCAGACGTAGAATTGGTTTGCGAAACGTGTAAAGGAAAGCGATTCAAAGAAGAAGTTTTAGATGTGCAATACCGAGGAAAAAACATTGCTGATGTATTGGATTTAACTGTTGATGAAGCCATTGAATTTTTCGGAGAGGACACTTCAACCAGCGCGAAACATATTGTACAAAAACTAACACCACTTAAAGCTGTAGGCCTTGACTACGTGAAACTTGGACAGAGTAACAGCACCTTATCTGGCGGTGAGGCGCAACGTATTAAACTTGCGTCTTTCTTAATCAAAGGATCCAATCAACCGCACACGTTATTCATCTTCGATGAACCCACAACGGGATTACATTTTCACGATGTTCAGAAGTTGATGATTACATTTCAAGCCCTGCTTGCGCAAGGACATACGGTAATAGCGATTGAGCATCATACCGATGTAATGCGCTGTGCCGATTGGATTGTAGATATTGGCCCTGAAGGCGGAGAGAAAGGCGGGAACATCTTGTACTGCGGGTCTTTCGACGCATTTTTAAAAACAAAATCATATACCGCAGACGCATTGCATTCTTGATTCAATGCAAAATAATTAAAGAAAAAATTAGTTGTTCAATCATGAGAAAATTAGTTTTATTCGCCATTGCAGGTTTGCTAAGTTTAGCAAGCTGCTCCCAACAAAAGCAAAACCAAAGTTCAAGCAATAATATGACACCAAAAGTGATAAAAACAGAAGAGGAATGGAAGAAGGAACTATCGGCAGAACAATTTCGCATATTGCGTGAGAAGGGCACAGAACGCGCATTTACGGGAGAGTTTTGGGACCATCATGATATTGGAACATACAGCTGCGCTGCATGCGGTCAAGAACTTTTTCAATCTGATTCTAAATTCGATAGTGGTTGCGGATGGCCAAGCTATTTCAAACCAATTAATGAACTCGTTATTTCAGAAGATAAAGACACATCTTACGGTATGGTAAGAACTGAAGTAATGTGCAGTAAATGTGGCGGGCATTTGGGGCATGTTTTTCCAGACGGGCCACCTCCTACTGGATTGCGTTATTGTATTAATTCCGGCGCGCTAATCTTCAAGCCGAATACCCCTTAACAGCGCTGTCAACGCTGCGCAATAGCGTCTGCGCATCTCTCGAATTAAGCTGTTTTCCAAAGCGAATTTTCGAGCGATTGTATGCAAACCCAAGGCGCTCTCCACCCATGATCCAAAAGCTGTCGTCCATAAAATAAAAGAAAGAATTTTCGTCTTGTTTTACAACACCCAATTGCTTGATTTTATCTAGATCGAACTTCTCTTTTTTTCCGCGATTTCCAAAGGCGTTTTGAAGTGTCATTTCGCCTTTTTTAAATACCAATATTTCTCTTCCTGACTTTCTCCACATAAGCACTTTCAATGTCCGATAAAAGAAGAACGACCACAAGGCCGTAGAGATTAAAAAGAATATCTGTTCTCCTCCATTCGGAGTAGTCAATAACGAATAGATGAATACGCCGCCGCAGAATGTCCAAGCCATAAGCCACGTATAAAGCAGCGCTTCTTGCCAGCGCTCTACACTCTGTGAAATGGTAATGGTTAACTGATCTTTTTCGCGCATCACTTGTATGCGTTTTCCTATGAACTGAGGGGCTGTCTTATTCATGACTTCAACACTTTGTCGTATAGTTTTTCATACAAGGGAAGCACAGCTTCAAGTGAAAATGCACTTGCCCTTTCTCTTGCTTGATCTTTAAATTTCAATAAACGTTCTTCTTTTTCAATGAGATAAAAAACCTGCTTGGCCATTTCATCTACATCGCCAACATTGCTCATAAGACCTGACACTCCATGTCTATTCAATTCGGGCAAACCTCCCGCATTGCTTGATACAACCGGCACTCCGCTTGCCATAGCTTCAAGTGCCGCTAAGCCAAAACTTTCCGATTCAGATGGAAGTAGCATGACATCTGCTGCTGATAAAAGCTCCATTGGATTCTTTACATTTCCAACAAAAACAACATTATTCAACTGATGCTCACGCGCGAATTGCTCTGCCTTTGAACGATCAGGACCATCGCCAACCATGATTAAAATAGAAGGCTTCAATTCGTTCACTCGCTTGTAAATTTCCATCACATCCATTACGCGCTTAACGGGTCTGAAGT
>Ga0315899_10008464_pt1 | contig 11026 bp, 3 predicted proteins | sample LakEriMetagenome_2_FD_203518 | JGI IMG/M metagenome (GOLD analysis project Ga0315899, IMG submission 203518) | Freshwater fungal communities from buoy surface, Lake Erie, Ohio, United States - Buoy 4 MA112 | ecosystem: Environmental > Aquatic > Freshwater > Lake | place: USA: Lake Erie, Ohio...
CGTCAGGACGCGGCCCCGCACGGGCGGTTCGCCAGCGCGCTAGGTGACGTCACCCAGCTGTCGACGGCGGAGCAGGACGCCGCCGCACGCTTTCTGAACGGTGACCTCGTCGACTGGCGCGCGCTGTATCCGTTGGCGGCTCGGCGACCCGATGCCCCGACGTATCCCTTCGAACCGGTACGTCATTGGCTGCCGGCGGCCAACGGGTCCACGCCCGACTCGGCTGTCCCCTTGCCGCAGCCCACCGGGATGCCCGCCGAGGGACCATTGGATGACCAACCGCGAGCGGGGGGTATCCGGTTCGGGGTGATGTTCTTTGCGGCAAACGTCGACGCCCTTGCCGCCGACGGGTACCACCTGTTGCTCGACGTGGCGCGCTTCGCCGACGAACAGGGGTTCAGCAGCGTCTGGCTGCCTGAGCGGCACTTCACCCCGTTGGGCGGCGCGTATCCGGCCCCCGCCATCCTGCACGGTGCCCTCGCCATGTGCACGAAACGGGTGCGCCTCCACGCCGGCAGCGTGGTGGCGCCGTTGCATCATCCGGTGCGGATTGCCGAAGACTGGGCGGTCGTGGACCGTCTTTCCAACGGCCGCGCAGGCTTCTCGCTCGCCACGGGCTGGCACCCCGACGACTTCGCCCTCGCCCCCGAGCGATACGCGGATCGACAGGCGGAGTTGCACCGCACGCTGCACACGGTGCGGGCCCTCTGGCGCGGCGAGCCGTGGGTGGGAAGCAACGGCCTGGGAGAGCAGACGTCGGTCACCACCCTGCCGCGCCCCGTCCAAACGGAATGCCCGGTATGGATTACGGCGGCGGCCAATCCGGACTCGTTCGAGCGGGCGGGCGCCGCCGGCGCCAACCTCCTCACGCACATGCTGGATCAGGATGTGGACGCGCTGGCGGCCAAGATTGTCCGCTATCGCCGTGCCCGCGCCGCGGCCGGTCTCGACCCCGCCACGGGACAGGTCACGGTCATGATCCACACCTTCGTGGGCGAAGACCGCGAGACGATTCGCGAAGAGGCCCGCGCGCCCTTCTGCCGGTATATCGAGGCCAATCTCGGATTGCTGCGCGGGCTCGCCAAGAGCCGCGGTCAGGAGATCGACCTGTCGACGCTGACAGGGGACGATCGCGCGGAGTTCATCAATTTTCTGTACGATCGATTCGCTGAACAGCGAGGGCTGATCGGCACGCCCGAGTCGTGCCTGCCGTTGGTGCAGCGGCTGGAGGCGATCGGGGTGAACGAAGTGGCCTGTCTGCTGGACTTCGGGCCGGCGCCTTCGCGCGTGCGTGCCTCGTTGACGCATCTGGATCGACTGCGCCGACTCGCCACCGACCGTCCGCTCGACGACCTGTGCTACACGCGCCATTGGGAGGCACCAGACAGCACACGGCCGGCGCTGCCCACGCCGGTGCAGCTCCTCACCGACGCGCCGGCTGGTCCGCTGGCCGAGAGCGTGCGCGCCGCCATCGCGGCGATCGGGGTGGCTGTGTCCGACGAGGGCCCGGCGCTGGTGCTCGACCTTCGTGCCGCCGAGGGTTCGACAGACGAGGGGTGCGAGTGCGACGCCGACACGGCCATTACACGCATCTCGGCCGCCATCGCCACCGCCCGCGCCGCGGGACGGGACGGAGCCGCACCGGTGCTGTACATCACGCGCGGGGGCGTTGCGGTGCAACCCGATGAGCGGGTATCCCCGTCGTCGGCCGCCATCTGGGGAGTGGGACGTGCCCTGCAGGTGGAGCATCCGGGTCAGCTGGCCATGCTGCTCGATCTCGACCCGGCACTGCCGTTGGCAGCGGGTGGTGATGCGATCACCCGCGTGCTGCGCACCCCGCCCGAGGATGACATGGCGGCGCTCCGCGGTGAGTCCGTCCTCGTGCCGCGCCTCGGTCGTATCGCACCGCCGCCGCCGGATGGCACGGTGGTCCGCAACGGAACCGTCATGATTACCGGCGGAACCGGCGGGATCGGACTTGCCCTGGCTGGCGCCCTCGTCGAGGACGGAGTCCGTGACCTGGTGCTGCTGGCACGAACCCCTCAGGCAGCCTACGACCGTGTCGGCTACCGCACGCTGCAGGCACTCGCCGACGCGCGGGGCGCCCGCCTCGCCGTCCATGCCATCGACGTCACCGACGGCGCGGCACTCGAGGCGTGCTTCGAACAGCTGCGCACCGACGGGCGCCCGGTGACCACCGTGTACCACGCGGCCGGTGTGCTCGACGATGCGACGCTCGACCACCAGGATACCGCCCGCATCGAGCGGGTCCTTGCGGCCAAGGTGAAGGGTGGTTGGCTGCTGCGGCAGCTGGCCGAGCGGTACGGGGTCGGTTCGCTCGTGTTGTTCTCTTCGGTGTCGGCCCTCCTCCCCGCTCCCGGGCAGGCCAGCTACGCTGCGGCGAATGCCTATCTCGACGGCCTCGCCGCCGAGGGGCATGCGCTGGGGCACGCCGTTCGCAGCATCAATTGGGGCCCGTGGGCCGAGGTGGGCCATTCGGCCACGAGCTACGGTCGGGCCGCCCACGCACAGCTGGCATCGCTGGGGATATCGCCCCTGAGTCCGGCCATCGCGCTGTCGCTCGTTCGGCAGCTGCCGGCGAGGGGTGCGGCGTCGCTGATCGTCGCGCAGGTGAATTGGCGCCGGCTGGGCCAGGCCGACCCCCTCGCCGCGCGACTGCCGCTCGTGCGGGCGTTGGTGCGGACATCGGTGCAGGAGCCGACACCGGCGCAGGCGGTAGCGCAGGCGGTGGAGCGGACACCGGCCCTTACGCCAGCGCGCGCTTCCGAGCCAGTGCCGCCGCGTGCGCCATCGCGTACCGCGACGGCGATCATTCCCGGTCCCGGCGCCGACCGACACGCGTGGCTCTTCGCCCATCTCGCGCGCGCGCTCGGGGAGACGCTCAAGCGTGCCGCCGACGATCCCATTCCGCCACGTCAACCGCTGTTCGACGTGGGGCTCGATTCCATTCTCGCGCTCGAGCTGCGGGACCGCCTGGAGCAGGAGCTCGGCATCGGCCTCAAGCCTACGGTGCTGTTCACCTATCCCACACTCGAAACGCTGGTCGATCACCTGCTCACCTTGCTGCCAACCGAGCGCCCGTCCACCGATTCGTCGGACATCGAAGCCATGCTGCGGGCCGCCCTCGACACCGGCCGGCCATGAACACGAACGACCTCCTGCAACGGGCGCTCGACGAAATCGTTCGGCAGCGAACAGAACTCGCGGCGCTCCGCGCACAGCGTGCGAACGAGGCGACCCCGATCGCCGTGGTGGGCCTCGGCTGTCGGTTTCCCGGCAATGCGAACACGCCACACGCTTTTTGGTCGCTACTGGACGAGGCACGCGATGCCACCGTCGACGTCCCGACGGATCGCTGGGTGCACGATCCGGCGGCGTCATCCGCGCCCGCGGTACGGCGCGGCGGTTTTCTGGCGCGGGTCGATGAGTTCGACGCCGGGTTCTTCGGCATTTCGCCTCGAGAGGCGCGCACGATGGACCCACAGCAGCGCATGCTGCTGGAGACCGCCTGGCATGCCCTCGAAGATGCCGGCATTGCGCCGCCGTCGGTGTACGGGTCGTCCACCGGGGTGTTCGTGGGCGTTACCTGCTTCGATCACGCGGTCCGCCTGGCGGACCGAATGGCGGAGCTCGGCCCCTACGCCGGCACCGGCAGCGCGCTCAACATGATCCCGGGGCGTCTCGCCTTTCTCCTCGGCGCGTGTGGTCCGGCGATGGCCGTAGATACCGCCTGTTCGTCGTCGCTCGTGGCGGTGCATCTCGCCTGTCGGTCGCTCCGCGATCGTGAGTGTGACATGGCGCTTGCCGGTGGCGTGCAGCTGATGCTGTCCCCCGAGGTGATGGCGTCGTTCGCGCAGGCACACATGCTCTCGCCCGACGGCCGGTGCAAGACCTTCGACGCGCAGGCCGATGGGTACGCGCGCGGCGAGGGGTGCGGTGTGGTGGTGCTGCGACGCCTGGACGACGCCGAGGCGGCTGGCGACCGGATCCTCGGGATCATTCGCGGGTCGGCGGTCAATCAGGATGGCCCGAGTGGCGGACTCACCGTGCCCAGCAGTCTGGCCCAAGCCGCTGTCATCAGGCGGGCGCTCGAGTGGGCGACCGTGTCGCCGGCCGACGTGGATTACGTCGAGGCCCACGGCACCGGGACCGCGTTGGGTGACCCGATCGAGATCGAAGCGCTGGCACACGCGTACGGACCGCATCGATCCTCCGACGATCCGCTGCTCGTCGGATCGGTGAAGACCAACATCGGGCACCTGGAGCCCGCCGCCGGCATGGCCTCGCTGGCCAAGGTGCTCCTCGCGTTTGCGCACGCGCGCATCCCAGCCCATCGCCAGCTGACCCGCCCCAACCCGCATATTGCCTGGGCCGACCTGCCCATCCGGATCGTGACGGAGGCGCGCCCATGGCCCACGCGTGACCGACCGGCCCGGGCGGGGATCAGCGCCTTCGGCTTCAGCGGAACCAACGCGCATCTGATCGTGGAGGCCGCACATCAAGACAGCATCAATACAAAACAGGAACATGACAGCGCCATAAATGGCGCAAATCTGTTGTGCCTGTCCGCCAAGACCCCCGATGCGCTGCAGCGGCTCGCCGCGGCCTGGGTCGGCCATCTCGGCACGCTCGCGCCCGCAGCATTCGGTGCAGCGTGTTGGACGTCACGAACCGGGCGCGCGCACTTCGCGCATCGCCTGGCCGTGGTCGCACCCTCGCCAGCTGAGGCGCGGGCGCAGCTTGCCGCGTGGCTCGCCGGCATGCACCACCAGTGCGTGCATGGCGTGACCGGCATGGCGGCATACGACGCGACCGTGCGGGAGGCCACGGCCAGCGCCGCGGCGTTGCTGGCAGGCGCCGCCGGCAACCCGGGTGGCCTCGACGGCGCACGGTTACAGGCGCTCGGGACGGAATACGCCCGTGGGGCCGAGATCGATTGGCGCCACCACGGCTGGCAGCGACCGGGCCCCCCCGCGAGCATTCCGTTGTATCCGTTCGCTACCGAACGACATTCGCTCGAAGACCGAACAGCTGACCGCCCGGCGGATCGAGCGGCACTGAAGGACCGACCGGAGCCCGCCGCACACCTTCTCACGTGGGAGCCGGTCGACACGGTCCGTGAACCGGGGGCGGCTGGTCGCCGGCTGCAGGGACGCGAGGTGCTGGTGGTGGGCGACGACGCCCAGCTGTGCTCGATGCTCATCGGCGAAGCGGCGCGGCGCGGCGGCGTCGTCCGACGGCCGGCCGACGCCGATGGTATCGACGCGACGGCGTGCACCGACGTGATCGTGCTGCCCGCCGCGGCAACGGATACGATGGAAGGCCACCGTGTCACCGCCCTGCTCCAGGTGGCGCACGCGGTGCTTGCCGCGGCCGGTCCAGTGTCGGCCCGACTCTGGGTGGTGACACGGGGCGTCGCACCGGTCGCTGGCGATACCACACGGCCGCCCCTCGTGGACGCCGCCTGCGCCGCGGCCGCGAGGGGCGTGAGCCTCGAACATCCCGCCCACGCCGGACGGGTCATCGACCTCGGGCCCGCGTCGCCTGGTGCTGACGACGTCTCGGCGATTCTCGACGAACTGGAACAGGAACGACCGGATGACATCGTGGCCGTGCGCGACGGGCAGCGCCTGGTGCCTCGACTGCGCCCGTATGTCCCGGCGAGTCCGCCGCACGAGTCACCGAACGACACACCGCCGCTTCGCGCCGACCGCAGTTATCTCGTGACCGGCGGGTTGGGGGCGCTGGGGCTCCATGTCGCAGAAGCGCTGGCCGACGCCGGCGCACGGCGCCTTCTCCTGCTTGGCCGTCGTGGGACCGGTGTGCCGGACGCTGCCCGCGACCTCCGCCTCCAGCGCTTGAGCGACCGCGGGGTGACCGTGGTGACGCTCGCCGCCGATGTGGCAGAGGCCTCGGCGCTGCGCCACGCGTTGGCGCGCCACGACGATCCGGCCCTGCCGCTCGGTGGGGTGTTCCACGCGGCGGGCGTGGGGGGGATGCAGCCGGTGCAGGAGCTCGACGTCGACGCCGTGCACGCGGTGCTCCGCCCCAAAGTGCTCGGGGCCTGGGCCCTGCACGAGGTCACGCGCGATGCGCCGCTCGAGCACTTCGTGCTCTTCTCCTCCATCGCCGGCGTGTGGGGCTCACGCGGCCAGATGCACTACGCGGCCGCCAACGCGGCGCTCGATGCCCTGGCGCATCACCGGCACCACCTCGGGTTGCCGGCGCTCTCGATCAGCTGGGGTCCCTGGGAAGGGAGCGGCATGTCCAGCGCCGACGATCTGGCGCTACTCGAGCGAATTGGTGTGTACGGACTGCCGCCGGTCGCGGCGACCGCCTGGTTGCGGCGCATCATGCAGCAGCCCGTTCCACATCTGGTGATCAGCGCCACGGACTGGACGCGTTTTCGCGGTTCGTATGAAGCGCGTGGTCCGCGGGGGCTGCTCGCCGCGCTGCCCGAGGCGGGGCAGCCGGCAGCCGGCGCACCGACCCGGATCGATGCGCCGGTCGTGGACGCGCCCCTCTGGCCACGCACCGTGCTCGCCGCCTCACCCGCAGAACGGACACATCTCGTGGAAACGGCGGTCACCGATGCCGTGCGGCACGTGCTCGGGTGGCCGTCCACGACCCACCTGCCCCTCGACCAAGGGCTGTTCGAACTGGGCGTCGACAGCCTTGCCGCCCTCGATTTGCGGACGCAGCTCGAACAACTCCTCGGCCAGTCGCTGCCGGCCACCCTGATCTTCGAGTATCCCACGGTGGCGGCTCTCATCGGCGGCATTGAAGCACGTCTGCCGGATCACGCCGAGCACCGCGCGTCGTCTGCCGGCACCGCGCCGACCGCGCCGATCCCCCGCGCGCCACGCACCCCGCCACCGACACCGGCGCGGGCGCTCCTCGACGAAGTAAGCGATGACGAAGCCGAGCAGCTGCTTCGTGATACGCTTGATGCGCTCGACCTTCCCACCTGACCACCGTCCTCCATCATGTCCGTCTATCTCCGTCCGAACGTCCAGGTTGATCCGCTCTTCAACCGGTGGTTTGCCTGGAATCTCCTGATTCCGCCTGTGACGGCGGCGTTCAATACGCGCGACCGCCATCTCAAGGCCATGACCTCGTTCGTCAACGCGCCGGCCATGCACGCCGCCGCGCTGAAGAATCCGGCCATGAAGGGTGGAGCGTTCATCGACCTCGAGGCCCGCCACGTGCCGCAGGTCCGGGAGCTCATTGCGCAGACGCAGCAACACGGCGCCGATCTGCTTGAACTGGCGAAGGCGCTCACGGACCTCGGGCGCATGCTGCAGGAGAAGGCCAAGGGGCAACCCATGGAAAGCCTCTATCCGCTGGTGCCCGAGCCGCTGCAGGGGTATGTGGAGCTCGTGTACGACATGAACCACACGCCCTCGTTCCGGGTGCTCGAGTCGCTGTTGTATCGCAGCAAGTACTACGCCGAGCATCTGCAGACCGTGGCGCTGTCGCTGACTACGGAGGACCGCACGCGGCCCTTCATGCTCAGCACCCCGCGCATCGCGAACGATCGCGACGTGACACTCGACCTGCGCTTCCGTGATCCGCGGCTCGATGCGCTCTTCCGCATGAAGCGCGAGCCGCGCCCCTTCGACGAGATTGCGGCGCTGCTTGGCGATTGCGTAAGCAACCCCGAGGGGCTGCGCGGCCTCTTCACCGAGACGGCGCCGGCGGCGGCGCCGCGCTATGCGGGGCCGGGCATGCGCGTGCGCTACTTCGGGCATGCCTCGCTGCTGATCGAAGGCGGTGGCGTCAGTGTGCTTACCGATCCCATTCTCAGTTATCAGTACCCGGCGTCGCCGGACCGCTTCACCATGGCCGACCTGCCGGAGCACATCGACTACGTCGTGCTCTCGCATAGCCATCATGATCATGTGCACTTCGAAACCCTGCTCCAGCTGCGGCACATGATCGGACACATCGTGGTACCGCGGAACGCTGACGGCCTGCCGCAGGACCCGTCGCTGTATCTGGCGCTCAAGCACACCGGATTCGACAACCTCATCGAGGTGCGCGACCTCGATGAAATTCCGCTGCCGGGCGGTCGGATTCACTGCTTGCCTTTCTTCGGTGAGCATCACGACCTGCTCGTCCAGAGCAAGAGTGGCTACAAGATCGACCTGCAGGGGCGGTCCGTATTGGCCATCGCCGACTCGTCGAATCTCGATCCGCGGCTCGCCGGCCGCGTCCGCCATCATGTGGGCCCGGCCGACCTGCTGTTCACGGGCATGGAGTGCGAAGGGGCACCGGCATCATGGATTTACGGGCCGTTGTTCACGAAGCCGCTCAGCCGCGAGATCGATCAATCGCGGCGCGCGCGTGGCTCCTATGCCCACGAAGCGCTGTCGCTCGCACAGGCCTTCGGCGTGTCGGGGGCGTACACCTACGCCATGGGCCAGGAGCCGTGGCTGAGCCACATTCTCGACAACGAGCTGGACGACACGTCGATCTCGATGCAGCAGGTCGGGGCCTTTCTGGCCCAGTGCGCGGACGCGGGAATCGATGCCGCGCACCTGTTCGCCAAGCGCGAGTTCGTGCTGGCCTGACACACCGTGGGGGCCGCATGACATCACGCGGCCCCCACGGTGCTGCTCACCATGTTCGCTGGTCGTCGGTCAGCGACGGCGGGCCGATGCACCCGCACGCAACACCGGGGACAGCACGCGTCCGTCGAGCCGTTCCGTTGGCGTGACGCCAAGAAGGCGCGCGAGCGTGGGAGCGATATCGACCGTGCGCACCGGCTGCGTGTAGCGCCCCGGACGCACACCCTGGCCCCAGAAGATCAGCGGAACATGGGCATCGTCGTCATACGGCATGCCATGGCCGGCATTCGGGGTGGTCCACCACAGGCTGTACGGCTTGAGCGAGGTGGCCAGGATGGCCTCACCGCCGGTCGCGAACATGTGCAACCACCGGCGCGCGAGCTGATCGCGGGTGGTATCGGCCTTCGCGAGATCGGCGAACAGATCGCTTCGCGCCACGTTCGTGATGGTGAGCATGCGGGACGCGAGCGCACGCGCCACGGAGTCGACCGACACGCCCGCCCGCGTGAAGGGGGCGCGATCGAGCACGAACCACACGCCCGCCTCGAAGTTCCACGCGGCCGGCGGCACGCCTCGGGCCCGCAGCGCGGTATCGAGGGCCGCCAGAACCGCACCCGCATCCACCCGACTCGCACCCTCATTGGCAAACCGTCCGGAATGGACTTCCGGCATCGGCGACATCCCATGGTCCGCGGTCAGCACCACGGTCACCCGACGCGGATCACGCAACACGAACAGCGAATCGAAAAAAGCCCCGAGTGAACGATCGAGCCGCAAGAGCTGGTCGTGGATCTCCCGCGAATCGGGCCCGTACTTGTGCCCCACGGCGTCGGTGGCATTCAACGACACCGCCAGCAGATCACTGCGACGGGGGGCAGCGCCGAGCTCCTTCACCGACACGGCGCGCAGGGCCAGCGCCAGCGTCAGCGAGTCCATCATGGGGGTGCCGAAATAGATGCGCGCCAGCGTGGTGCTGTCGCGCGGCGCGCGATAGGGGAACATGAACTGACCACCCTGCGCCTCCGCCGGCACCGAATCGGGCTCGCTGTACGATGCCGCCGGGAGCAACAAATCCCAGCTCTTGCCCGCCAGCTGCATCCATCCGCGCTCAGCGTTGAACTGCTGCACCCACGTAGGGAGCGTATCGCCGTAGTACGTGCTGGTCGTGAACAATCCCGGCGCCCACCAGTACACGTCGCCCTTCGTGCGCCCGATCGGCAGGATCGCCCCGCGATCCTTGCGGGACACCGAAACGAATCGCATCGCCGGATCCTTGGCACGCATCCAGTCCGTCAGGGTGGTGCCACGGAACTTGAACGGTGCCGCCCCTTCGCCGACGCCACCGGCGATCAACGGTGCATCGGGGGTATTCACACCGGCCGCGTTGTAGGTGATGCCCGTGTGCACCGGGAACCGTCCGGACATCGTCGTCGCGTGCCCCGGCGCCGTTTCAGTGATCGCGTGATCGTGCATGGCGCGCGTAAAGACGCCGCCTTCGGCTTTCAGACGCTTGAGACCACCGGTGAACTGATCCGCGAAGCGGTCGAGATAATCGGCGCGCATCTGGTCGACCGTGATGAACACCACCAGCGAGGGGGGGGTGGGTTGTTGGGCCGACAGGGCACCGCCGGCGGAAACGAGCGCCAGTGAAGCGGCAGCGAGCACCGCGCAGGCGCGCCACATGGGGCGGCACGGGAAACTGATAGAACGTGGCATCAGGCGACTCGATGTGCGGATGAAGGTGGAAGGGCGCTCGGCAAGCCGAGCGTCGAGTACATTGCGGGAACGGTACGACGAGGCCAGCCGCGTGGCGCGGGTCGATCACCACACGTCGGGGATGTCATCCATGTGGTCAGCACGAATTCTGAACAGTACCCTTGATCCGCAGTGGATCGGCGCGCAGGTGCACGACCACTACGGGGTGGCGGGGCGCTGTACCCTGCATGCGCGCGGCACGCACGATACGTATCGTCTGCACCACACGGAGCAGACGACGTTCTTTCGCGTATACCGTGCGGGGTTGCGATCGCCGAGTGACGTCACTTACGAAATCGACGTCCTGCGCCACGCGGCCAGTCATGGGGTGGCCGTGGCGGCGCCCCTCGCTCGTACCGATGGCGAATGGATCACACGCATCGACGCGCCCGAGGGCGAGCGATGCGCGGTGCTCTTCGCCGCCGCCCCCGGCACGCCGGTCGATGCGGAGACGGCAACGGCGGAACATATCGTCGCCTATGGCCAGAGCATCGCGCGCTTTCACGAGGCCATGGCGCACTTTCCGGGCGCAGAGCGCCGCGGGCTCGGCAGTGCCGAATTGATCGACCGTCCGCTGCGTTGGCTCTCGCCACACCTCGCGACGCGTCCCGACTGGCGCGACACGCTCGAGAGGATTGTCACGCCGTTGCGCGCCATGCTGGAGGGCCGGGTGGGCGCGG
>Ga0315899_10008466_pt1 | contig 11026 bp, 8 predicted proteins | sample LakEriMetagenome_2_FD_203518 | JGI IMG/M metagenome (GOLD analysis project Ga0315899, IMG submission 203518) | Freshwater fungal communities from buoy surface, Lake Erie, Ohio, United States - Buoy 4 MA112 | ecosystem: Environmental > Aquatic > Freshwater > Lake | place: USA: Lake Erie, Ohio...
AGCTAATTGCGTGTTCAAAGAGCATGATTTACGGATGGTTTAAAAACAAAACGTAGTAAAAATAGCGTATTGAGCGGTGCCCAACAAACATGGTTAATATGAAGTTAATGTTAAAAATGGCTGAAATTGTTGTGATTATAGTTATGGGTTTTTATGATAATTGTTAAATATTTATTACGATTGCAAAACAAAATTAATCCCATACAATATGAGAATGAAAAAACTACTCATGGTCATTTCGGCTGCATCCATCGTTCCGGCGGCGTTTGCACAGGCCGGCCCGGGCGGAAGCTCCGGCAGTGACACTGTGGACGTTGGAGCCGTAACCGTAACAGCCATTGGTACCACCAAGAATGTGCGCAAAATCGGCTACTCCGTTTCACAAGTTCAAGGAAAAGGTCTGGTATCTTCCGGCGAAAGCGGTGTGATACAGGCTCTTACAGGTAAGGCATCCAACGTACAGATTACCCGTTCAGCAGGTGATCCCGGAGCAGGTGCTTACATTCAGATTCGCGGTCAAAACACCATTACCGGCAGCAACCAGCCCCTCATCGTAGTGGATGGTATTCCTGTTAGTAACTCCAGCTTTGGTGGCGGTCCTGACGGAGTTGTACAGCAATCTCGTCTGAATGATTTAAACCCTTCCGATATTGAATCAGTGGAAGTACTTAAAGGTGCTGCAGCTGCTGCAGTATGGGGAACCCGTGCTGCCAATGGTGTTATTGTTGTTACCACCAAAAAAGGTAAGCGTGGCATGAGCATCGAGTTCTCCTCAACCTATGCCATAGACCAGGTTAATCGTGAATACGAAAAACAAGGAAAATTCGGCCAGGGTACAGGGGGTAGGTTCACCGCCAATAATGCCAATTCATGGGGTGACCGTATTGCATTGAGAAACGGAAAAGATAGCATTAACCCTAACGGTGCTCGTTTTGTAGCTGATGATGGTACCGTTTATGGAACCATTGTTAGAAAGGGTGACAAAACTGTTTACAACGACCAAAACCGGGATCAGGTGTTCCGCAATGGCATCACTTGGAACAACAACCTTTCAATTTCAGCAGGTAACGAAAAGAGCAACATGTTCTTTTCCCTAAGCGACTGGAATCAGCAGGGAATTATGAAAGGTCTTTCTGATTACAGAAGAACTACCGCCCGTTTGAATTTTACGCAAAATGTAAGCGACAAGCTCACTGTAGGATTAAATGCCAATATGGCGAAAACGGTTTCAAACCGCGTACAGATGGGTTCAAACCTCGACGGTCTGTACCTGGGCTACCTTCGTACTGCGCCTGATTTTGACAACAGCGATTACAAAGGCACTTACTATTCCGCTGCTGGCATTCCCAAGTTCAACGCACACCGCGGTTACCGCCGCTACCTGGGTGATGTTGCTCCTACCTATAACAACCCCGGTTGGACACTGAATGAACAGACCAACACTTCGGATGTAACCCGTTTCATCCTAACACCGGAAGCATCTTACAAGTGGCATGAAAATCATAAGTTGATTGCCCGTTTGGGTCATGATATGTCTACAGACCGCCGTATTACCTATTTCCCGGTAAATTCAGCGGGTAGCCAGGCAAACGGATCATTCGTTGACGATCACATTCAGGAAACTGAAACTAGCCTGCATTTCATCAATCAGGGCAACCATAAATTGGGTAGTGATATTAATTTGAATTCTACTGTTGGTTATCTGTATACCTACAGAAGCCTCTATAACATTGGTGGAAGCGCTTCTCAGTTTATCATCCGCGATCAGGATCGCTTTGCATTCATTAATTCTACTACAGAAAACAAAGATCCTTTCAATTCCTACTCTGAGTTAATCAGCAACCGTGCATATGGAATTCTGGATTTTGATATTAAGGACAAAATCTTCCTGCAATTGACCGGTGCTTCAGAAGCATCTTCTACCTACGCAGATCGATTCTTTTCACCTAGCGGAAGCTTGGCTTATGAGCTGACCAAAGACCTAAAGCCCAACAATGTACTCAGCTATGCTAAACTGCGTGTTTCTGCAGGCCGTGTGGGTGTAGCACCTCCCGCTTACATCTGGAACACAAACTATGTAGCTGCGGGCTCATCTTCAGGATGGGGTGACTACCTGGATGGTTCTCTGTATGGTGGTTCAATCTACCGCAGTTCTACTCAGGGTAACCCTGATATCAAGCCTGAAATCAAAACTGAAACCGAAATGGGTGCTGATATCAAGTTGTTTAAGAACAAAGTTTCCCTTGGATTCACTTATTACCAAAACAAGATAGAGGGTGCTGTATTGGCCATTGCTGTTGCTAACTCTACAGGTTACGCAAACCAGTGGAAAAATGCTGCTGATCTTTCTAACAAGGGTATCGAAATCGATATGAATGTTAATCTGGTTAAGACAGACAACTTCAACTTAAACCTTTATGGTAACCTGGGTCGCAACCGCAATACAGTTGATAACCTGAGTGGTGCAGCTCCCATTTTCCTTGCCGGTTTCACCGGAACTTCATCACGTGCTGTTGAAGGACAGGCCATGGGTGCACTGTGGGGTGGCAAATGGGCTAAGGATGAATCAGGCAAACTGATTCTGGATGCGGATGGTTTCCCAACAGCATCTTCAGAAGAGGGTGTAATTGGTGATCCAAACCCAGACTGGCGTGGTAGCGTAGGCTTGAATGGAAATTACAAAAACTTAAACTTCAATTTACTGGTTGAAACTTGTCAGGGTAATGACATGTGGGCCGGTACTTATGGTGTATTGAATAACTTCGGTGTAACGCCGGAATCTGCAACTGAATTTACCGTTTCAGCCGCTGATGCTGCTAACATTGTTGATTACCGTGGTGTTACTCTGGCAACTGCCGCTGCCGCCGGTGCCAATGGTCTTGCTAGCGTTAATGCCGATGGAAGTATCACTGCACGTGGAAGTCTTAAAGATTTCGGTGCAGGTAATGTATGGCTTAACCAGTACTGGTATACCAGTTTGGGTGGTGGTTTTGGTTCTGTTGCAGAACAGTTCATCAAAGACGCTTCATGGACCCGTATCCGTGAACTCAGCCTGTCTTACCAGCTTCCAAAAGCATGGTCTGATGCAGTGCATGTCCCCGGTGGAATTTCTGTAGGATTTACCGGCAGAAACCTGGCCCTGTGGACCAAGTTCGATGGTGTTGATCCCGAAACCAACCTGACCGGTGTGTCAAACGGCCGTGGTCTGGATTATTTTAACAACCCCGGAACCAAGTCATATCTGTTCAACATTAAGTTTAACCTCTAAAAATTTCAAAGGAATAATAACATGAAAAAGATTTCATATATCCTTGCCCTGTCATTGGCTGTAGGCTTTAGTTCCTGCAAAAAAGACATCAAGGAAATAAATAAAATTAACCCCGGTCAGTTCAGTGATTCTGATCCGGTATTGATGATGCCCGGTGCACAGCTGGCAAATGTTTTGGTAAATGAAGGCGAAGCTGCCCGATTGGCCGGGATATTTTCAGGCCACCACGTAGGCTGGGATCGTCAGTTTGTATCCTATGGCGATTATGTAATGAATGCCGGCGATTTTAATACTCCTTGGGGTAACCTGTATACAGAGGGTATCGCACAGTGTCGCATTATCCGCGCAAAAGCAGCCAAAGCAAACAACAAACAGTTGAACTCGGTTGCCTGCATTACAGAGGCCAATCTTTTACTGACAGCTTCTGCTCTTTGGGGTGATATTCCCGATAGCGAAGCTTGCACAGATGGTATCACCAGCCCCAAATTTGACAAGATGTCTGATGTTCACAAGCATGCTATCGCATTGCTGGACTCGGCATTGTCATATAGTGCCAATCATGCAAACTACAGCGGTGCTTATGTCGGTAACCACAACTGGGCTCAGGTAGCAAATACCCTAAAGGCCCGTGCATACCTGCGTATGGGTGATTACACCAATGCCGCTGCAGCTGCTACCAATGGTGTGGCTGCCGGCAAAGATCTGCTGGCTGATCACAGTCAGGCTACTCCCGGTGCCTGGAACCTGTACTATGACTTCCTGGACTGGAACCGTGCCGGCTATATTTCTGCCAGCGGTTCACACATGCAGAAATTACTTGATTCCTCAACCTTCTTCCGCAACAATGCGAAAACTGACGAATCTTCACGTTTTGCCTACTACTTCCTGGAAGACTATTACACACCGCTGGATCCTAACATTGATGATGGAATTTTTGCTGCAACCAACAGTTTCGCCATTGTTTCTTATGTTGAAAACCAGCTGATTTTGGCAGAATGCGCTATCCGTGGTGGAGACATCAACACTGCGCTCACTCACCTGAACAATGTTCGTAAAGACAATGCAACATCTACCGGTGGACAGTATGATGATTATGTAGCCGGTGATTTTGGACCCGGTCAAATCGTTCCCGGTGCTAATGCAAATGATGCCATGCTTAAAGAGATTCTAGTTGAAAAATACACATCTCTTTATGGCCAGATCGAGCCTTGGTGCGACCTGCGCAGAACCAAAAACCTGATAGGCGTGGTTCCCAACAAAGGCACCCAGCTGCCTCAGCGCTTCCTGGTTCCTCAGGATGAAATCAATGCAAACAAAAATGCTCCTGCTGCAGGAACATTGTTTGATGCACTGGAACTCTTCCCCCAATAAGGAAGATCATTAGACAACACAAAAAAGGCCGTCATCTGACGGCCTTTTTTATTGTATGGATGCAACAAACAGAACGTATTCCGCTGTTGCGTAATATTAATCCTTCAAAACATCCCTGCTGATTACTACACGCTGTACCTCACTGGTACCCTCATAAATCTGTGTAATCTTGGCATCGCGCATCAGGCGCTCAACATGGTATTCTTTCACATAGCCATAACCACCATGGATTTGAACCGCCTCTACGGCAGTTTTCATAGCCGTTTCGCTTGAAAACAACTTGGCCATGGAACTGGCACGGCCATAATCCAGATGCTGGTCTTTCAGCCATGCTGCTTTCAGGCACAGTAAACGAGCTGCCTCAATTTCCGTTGCCATGTCTGCCAACTTAAATGCAATGGCCTGGTGGTTCATGATCTCAGTACCAAATGCCTTACGCTCTTTGGAATATTTCAGTGACAACTCATAAGCACCGCTTGCAATACCCAGGGCTTGTGCAGCAATGCCTATGCGTCCGCCGGTAAGCGTCTTCATGGCAAATTTGAAACCAAAACCATCTTCGCCAATGCGGTTTTCTTTTGGCACTTTCACATCCTGAAACATGATGGAATGCGTGTCGCTGCCACGTATGCCCAGCTTATCTTCTTTTTTACCTACGGTTACTCCGGGGCTGTTTTTTTCAACGATTAATGCATTGATGCCTTTGTGGCCTTTGGCCGCATCGGTCTGAGCCATTACCAGGTAAACACTGGCACTGTTGCCGTTGGTAATCCAGTTTTTGGTGCCATTCAGTAAATAGTGATCCCCTTTATCTTCAGCTGTAGTGCGTTGGCTGGTGGCATCACTGCCGGCTTCAGGCTCGCTTAACAAAAACGCACCAATGATTTCGCCTTTTGCCAGTGGAACCAGATATTTTTGCTTTTGCTCTTCATTGCCGAAAGTTTCCAAACCCCAGCATACCAGACTGTTATTTACGCTCATTACTACAGAGCAGGAAGCATCCACCTTGGAAATTTCTTCCATAGCCAATACATAGCTGATGGTATCCATACCGGAACCGCCATATTTAGGGTCTACCATCATTCCCATAAAGCCGAGCTCCCCTAGTTTTTTTACCTGCTCTGCAGGAAATTTCTGGTGCTCGTCTCTTTCAATTACTCCCGGAAGGAGTTCGGTTTGGGCAAAATCGCGGGCAGCTTGCTGCACCGCCAGATGTTCTTCGGTAAGCTCAAATTGCATAAGACTGCAAAAATAGGCAAGGTTGAGCAGATTTTTAGAATGGGTATTTTGTGTAGGTTTTTTTGCGTAATTCTGAGAGGTATTATGATTATAGCCCCAGCGTTTTCCGACTCCAGACCCCATATTTTTCTTCAATTGGACCAAATTTGCGGTAGAACGCTGCTACCTCCGGTATTTCTGATCCCTCAAAATCAAGAAATAGGTGTTCACCGGCATGTTTTTGGGCAACATAATCAATGATGGCATGCATTACCCCGCGTTTCCTGCCTTCTGCCGTTGGAGCACCACACACATAATGCGCGTAATGTGATGAATACAGGAAAATGGCGTATGCCAGTAGTTTTGTATCATGCATGGCACGCAGGCAAATGGCCTTTGAGCCCTTTTCCAGCCCTTTGCATGCATTTTCAAACCCCCGGTAATGACAATCCTTCAAAACAGGGTTTAGTGGCCCCCAGACTTCCCTATACAACGAAATGGCTGATTCAAAATCATGACATTCTTCGACCGTGATGCCTGCCTCGTTGCATTTGCGCAGGTTTTTTCGTGCATCTGCATTGTAGTTCTCAAAAATCTGCGCGTAGTTGGGTTTAAGATCCAGCAATAAATTGCAACGCTGTCTCACATAACCGGGTAAAGCAAAGGATGGGTTGAGGTGCAGACCTGCCCGAATAAACTTGCGGGGAATGACATCTATAAAATCAGAATACCCAAGATGAAAATCATGGGGAGCAAACAAACCCAGCTGCTGACAAAAAAACGGTTGATATACCACTGATAGGCCCCATTTGCGTTTAACAGGCAAAGGAAATACCGCTTCGTAATCACCGTAAACCAATGCATCCCAGCCATGTTCACAAATTGCATTGAGGTAAATAGATTCTGCATATACCAATGGACGACGAGATGCGGCTATACAATGATCCCATGCAACCACGTCTATATCCTTGTGCCTGATATATTTTATGCCAACCATGCTTCAAATACCCTGCTCCACCCGTTCCAAGCAGCTTGTGAACCCAGCGACTCGTTGTGAAAAATAAAACAAAAATCACCCCCGGTTTCGCGCAAGCTCGCTTTAATTTTATTTCCGGCCTGTATCGCCTCTGCGGGGGAATGTTGTAGGTAGTGTTTGCAGGTGGCTTCCATAATACAGAACGGGTGAATCTTGAGTGATGTAGTATGTTCGGCAACCAGGTCGTACCAGAAAAAAGGTTGTGAGGTGCCGGCCCTGAAACCCGGAGCATCCGGATAACCCATGCTGTATTCATCGGTGATGCCGGTTTTCAGCAGACTGCGATAGGTGCGCGGCATCGACAGCATAAGGTAATGCATGCGGCTTTCAGTTACAGCTCTGTTAAGGGTGTTTTCAAGGTATTGCTTTTCCTGCTGTAACACGTTTTCGTCCGAAAACGCTGCAAAACTTGGATGCAGGCCACAATGCACGGTTTTATCCATGTTTTTTACAGCTTCCCGAAAAGGCCTGTAATCCAGTTCAACCTGTTTGTCGTATCTGTTGGTAATCGACCCGCAATGCCAGAAAATTCTTGTTTTAGAGTGATTTTCCACCAACTCCTTAATATAGGTAAATGAATTGTTGGGATCTGCTTCCGGATTGACTATGCTTTTCAGCCGTTTTGATAAACTCAGGGGGTTTCTTAGCGTTCCTCCCAAGGTGCGCAATGCCTTTCTTCCTGCATAAGCAAAGGCAATGTCTATATCCAACGTGGGGATGATGCCAAAGCGCTGTAAAAAGGGCAGTTCCCATATTATGAACATGGCATTTATGGCAATGTCGCATACGGGCTCCTCAAGTACCGCCTGCTTTTTTAAAAAAGAGGCAGATGCAGGGAAACGACCATGTTTGTCCGGCTCAAAGGGCTGATACTCCTCGTACCTTGAAAAGCACCAGAAAATCATGGCCAATAAATCAAATTGCTGCTGTGTTTCATCCGGGAATAAGCAAAATACCCCGTTTATTCGGCAGCATGTCGGCATAAAGTCATCCTTAATTCCTGTTTGATCTAAAAACCCCGACCGGAACAGTGAGATGCCTGGTAAGCTGTCATTCGAATAATAAAACTTGTAAAAAGCATTTGATGAAATGTATTCCGCTGCATTGTCGGTGAAGGTTATCGAAAGGCCCGCCCGGTGCACGAAAAGCTCTTCAGCGGCATATTGAATCCGGGGTGTGGAATTGGGGATATAACAGATGGCCGGTTTCAGAAAATATAAGGTGCAAATTACGCAGTTGATGTCTTTATTGTCCAATCAAAAAATATTAAAAACAATTTGAACGGGGATTTGCAGCACCCAAACGCCTGCTGTTTGTCAGTATCAGGGTTATTGCATCGCACTAAGTTTGAAAAAAATTACCTATGAAAAAAGCATATTCTATGGCAGTGTGCCTTCTGGCACTGGGTTTGTTTGCCCAAAAACCCGAAGAAAAAAATGTTACCACCGAACTGGGCGTATCGCTCGGGAATGGGGGCAATACCGTCAACACATTTGGCATTAATGGCCGATATTTTGTCAATGCAGATCTGGCTTTGGTGCTGGGACTGGGTGCTGCCTACGATCAGAACATTGATAATTTTGCTGAAAACACCGACGGTACGGGGGAAGAGGGTTCTTTTACAAGCCGCAGCCGCTACACTGAGTTGTCGTTGGGTGTACAAAAACATTTTTCCGGCACGTCGCGCCTCAGTCCGTTTATGGGTGCCGATTTGCTGATGGGTGCTGATGGTTCGCACCAAGAAGGGGATGATGCCAACAGCAGCGGATATACTAAAAATTATAGTTACGAGAGAGACGCACAGGCCTTACAGGCAGGTGTAAGGGCCACTATTGGGTTTGATTTTTGGGTTGCCAAAGGGCTGTACGTGGGGGCAATCTATCATCCCATAACCATCACAATGCAAATACAGGATGATACGGAAACCACATCCGGAAGCAACGGATCTACCATCAAAACCGTTAATCCGGGCGGAATCTATACATCGCTTTCTACCTTCGGACAGTTAGGCAGCATAAGGGTTGGGTGGCTTTTTTAGTCCACAGAAATAACCAAAAAAAAACCCCGGTCCAGGCCGGGGTTTTTTGTGATTAGAAAAATATTATTTGCCGGTTTCTGCTGCTGCCTGCATCAGTGCCCTTGTGGTCTTACAGCTCACGATGGCATTTTCTTTGGCATCCAGAATTTCAAAATTGCCGGGGGTTACGTTTTTCACTTTAACGCTCTGGCCAATTTCGAGGGTATCAATGTTTACGTCGATATAATCGGGGAGGTTTTTCACAAAACCACGCACACGAAGGCGGTTGATTTTCTTAACGAGCTTACCACCGGCACGCACGCCAGGGGAGTTGCCCACAACACGAACGGGAATGTCCATTACCACGGCACGTGAAGCATCCACAGCCATAAAGTCGGCGTGAATAATAGCTTCAGACACTGCATGGAACTGGAGGTCCTGCAAAATGGCGTCGTAAGAGTTTCCTTCCAGGTCAATCTTTACTTTGTACACGTTGGGGGTGTAAACCAGGTTTTTGAAGTCGGATTCATAAATGGTAAAATGCAGATTTTCTCCTGCACCATACATTACGCAAGGTACTTTACCTGCGTTTCTGAGGGTTTTGGCATTCGAGGTGCCGCTGCCTTCTCTTTTTTCTGCTTTGAACAAAATGGTTTTCATATTCAGTAGTTACGCTTATTGTTATTGTTTAATTGCTTTTTAAATCCAGGTTGGTTTGACTGTTGTGAATCTGTTTAAACAGTGAGCTGATGCTGCCGTTTTCATGCACATTGCGGATGGCACGAGCAAAGAGTGGCGCCACAGACAGTACTTTGATTTTGTCGGAATGTTGTTTTAGGGGAATGGTATCGGTCACTACCAGCTCTGTAAGTACACTGTTGGCTATGTTCTCGTATGCTTTTCCGCTAAGTACCGGGTGACAGCATAGGGCTCTTACGCTGCGTGCCCCTTTTTCCATCAGCATGGCTGACGATTTGCAAAGCGTGCCTCCGGTATCGATGATGTCATCAATCAGCACCACGTCTTTGTCCTGTACATCGCCGATGACAGTCATATTGGCGATTTCATTGGCTTTTTTGCGTTCTTTATCGCATATAACCATCGGAAGATTAAGGGCTTTGGCCACTTCGCGTATTCGATTGCTGGCACCCACATCGGGTGCGGCAATGACCAGGTTATCCTGAGGCAGACTACGTATGTATGGAACGAAAATGATAGACCCTTCCAGGTGATCCACGGGAACATTAAAGAACCCCTGAATTTGTGGGGCGTGCAATTCCATGGTCATCACACGGTTTGCGCCGGCAGTACTAAGCAGGTCGGCAATCATTTTGGATGCAATGGATACGCGGGGCTTGTCTTTCCGATCTTGCCTCGCAAACCCGTAGTAAGGAATAACGGCGGTGATGTAATTGGCGCTGGCTCTTTTTGCGGCATCAATGGTCATCAGCAATTCCATCAGGTTATCGGTGGGAGGGAAGGTGCTTTGTACCACAAAAACATCGCAACCCCGAACGCTTTCATTGAAAACGGGCTGGAATTCTCCATCGCTGAAGCGGTTTACAACCAGATCGCCCGGCTCCAGTCCATAATAGTCGCAAATACCTTTGGTGAGTGAGGCAGAAGCACTGCCCGAGAAGATTTTTACTTGGTTTAATAGTGATGACATAATCTCTGTATTTTACTGTCTCTGTGCTCTACAAAAATAAAGCACAGATATCATCAAATCAGCGTTTTGTTGTCCGACTAGGGCTCGAACCTAGACTCTTCTGAACCAAAACCAGACGTGTTGCCAGTTACACCATCGGACAATTTTGGGAGTGCAAAGGTAGTGTGTATTGTTGAACAATGCAAGAATCGCCAGTTATTTATATGTCGTGTCACCGTGATTTTATTTGGAATTGTCGCGTATTTTTACTATATTCGTATTCTTTAATTGTGCTCATGATGTAACGCAAATCCAGCTCCCTATTACCGGAAACCGTGGCTTAGGCCCGGGGTTCGTTCTTTGACAGGGAGCACCGTAGAGGCAGGGGATTGCCGGGTGCGTTTTTATTGTTTTTTCCGCCCCGCTTCCGGCTTTTTTAATTCCATTACATCATGAAAACAAATCCTT
>Ga0315899_10008467_pt1 | contig 11026 bp, 14 predicted proteins | sample LakEriMetagenome_2_FD_203518 | JGI IMG/M metagenome (GOLD analysis project Ga0315899, IMG submission 203518) | Freshwater fungal communities from buoy surface, Lake Erie, Ohio, United States - Buoy 4 MA112 | ecosystem: Environmental > Aquatic > Freshwater > Lake | place: USA: Lake Erie, Ohio...
GAGGATGCACTTACAAAAGCGAAAGGGAATAGAGATGGAGATCCGAAGGTTCTGTGAGCTCCACCAGCATCGTGTTGCTAATGTGTTGCTAACGTGTTGCTAACGTGTTGCTAATGTGTTGCTAATGTGTTGCTAGGTTCTGCGAGCTCCTCCAGCATCTGCTTCCTGTGGCCTTTGAAACAGCGCTGGCAGCGGCAAACATTCGCAAAAGACAGTATACATTGGCTTTATATGGCAGTATATGGCATGTGTTCCTAACGTGTTCCTAATGTGTTCCTAACATCCAGGCAAACATTCTCGAAAGACAGTACATAGTGGCTTTATACAATACTAGGTCTCTTTTGCCTATATACTAGGTCTCTTTTGCCTACATACTAGGTCTATTTTGCCTACATACTAGGTCTCTTTTGCCTACATACTAGGTCTCTTTTGCCTACATACTAGGTCTCTTTGGCCTATGGAACATTCTCCAAAGACACTGTATAATGCATCTACACAATACACTGGCGGACTAGGGCACTGACTTTTGAGCAATTCATCTTTTCTTCCGTCAGAGATTCTCAACCCTGCAACCGGGGTTGGATATCGATGCGCTCGACAACGTTCTTAAGCTTTACATGGTATTTGCAAACGAGCTGGACCGCAGCGGCTCAACCAGCAGGGGGGTGAGCTCTCACTCTTCCTTCGAGGTGTTGCCATGGGGATCAGAAGATTCAAATCAACCTCTCATTCGCAGCTACATTGTCTTTTACGCCTCGATGCTGGCGTGCGCCGTCAGCAACGTCCTCCTCCAGGTGGGGAGTCACATACAAAAGAGACCTACTAACATACACAAAAGAGACCTACTAACACTTACGTGCGCCGCAAATGTTGGACAACAACCAGGGGGAGGCCGAAAAAAGCAATGCTCGTCTGGAGGCTTGGTTGTTGAGCAAAGCAAAGAACATATTGCCGGACATTGAGCCATCACAGCCAGGCACAAATTTTCAAAACAAAAAAAAAAGGATTCTGTATAGTGGATTAGTGGCTTGATAGTGGCTTGATCTAGTACATTTACTAACATTTTGTTTTTTTGAAAATGGGGCCCAGAGTCTTCGGATTCCAACAAGCCCTGCGTGGGCTATATTCAGCTCATCTTTGCGTGCCTGCAATCTATCAAGGTATGCCTTGAAAGTGGGCTGCTGTTACCTGTACATGCGGGTTTAGGGTTTAGTTAGTTAGTTTAGTTAGTAGCCATTGAAAGTGGGCTTCTTTTACCTGTACATGAGGTCTCTTTTGCCACTAATGCTCATCTTTGCGTGTATACAATCTACCAAGGCGGACACGCGCAAGAAGTTGCGCAAACGCGCTGTGCAGAATAGTGCGCTGACCTTTCTGGACAAGGACATGCTGGTACTAGATTGCTTCTTTACTACATATTACTTCTTTACTCCACATTACTAGATTACTTCTTTATAGTGCGCTGACCTTTCTGGATAAGAACATGCTGGTATGCCTCTGTTACCCCGGAACTAGGTTTCTTTTGCCATTATACTAGGTCTCTTTTGACCCATAATGCGCTGACCTTTCGGACAAGGACTTGCTGGTGTGCCTCTTCTAGTATGTCTCTGTTACCCCTACACTAGCTTTCTTTGGCCGCTATACTAGGGCCCTTTTGACACTTTTGCGCACGTCGGGGTATGCATCGAGGAGGCCAGGTGGGCCGAGTATCGACGTACTAACTTTGACTCAACTCCACTAGAATGTGACGCATACTAACTCAACTCAACTCCAGGTATGCATCGAGGAGGCCAGGTGGGCCGAGTATTGACGTACTAACTTTAACTCAACTCCACTAGAATGTGACGCATACTAACTCAACTCAACTCCAGGTATGCATCGAGGAGGCCAGGTGGGCCGAGTATTGACGTACTAACTTTAACTCAACTCCACTAGAATGTGACGCATACTAACTCAACTCGACTACAGGTATGCATCGAGGAGGCCAGGTGGGCCGAGTATCGCGGCTTCAACGTCCGGGCATGCGCGATCGTCCTCAGCAAAATTCTTGAAAACCAGGAAACATTTGGAAGCCATCCGGAAACCATGCTCAACAAAATCTTACGCCCCGATAAGCGCTTCGAGCGCACTCCCTATTCCTCTACGCCTCCTTCACAAATGCCTTACCAAATGCTGATACGCTTCCTTGGGGCCGTGGGGAAGGTTTATTCCATGCTCCATAGAGAGGCACCGCATGAGGTGGTGTTGGCAAGCAACCTGCAGCAGCGTCATTCATTCATCAACACCCTGCAGCGTCATCTGGAAGCCATCCGGAAACAGGTCTCTTTTGACACTACTAGTCTCTTTTGACATGAAATTAGGTCTCGTTTGACATGGAAGCCATCCGCAAACAGTTTGACAACGCTCTCCAAACCATCGACACCACCGCACATCGGTCAGACAAGCAGTATCTCTACGAAGTCCTAAGGTATGTCCTGAATAGGTCTATTTCTAGGTCTCTTTTGACACTTAGGTCTATTTCTAGGTCTCTTTTGACACGTCAAAGAAGCAGTATCTCTACGAAATCCTCAGGTATGGGCTTCTTTTGTGGGTTTCTTTCGACACTACCCTTACATTAGGTCTCTTTTACACGTCAGAGAAGCAGTATCTGTACTCTATCCTCAGGTATGCCACTGAAAATGAGCAGTAGGTCTATTTCTAGGTCTCTTTTGACGTTAGGCTATTTCTAAGTCTCTTTGACATTAGGCTATTTCTAGGTCTCTTTTGACATTAGGCTATTTCTAGGTCTCTTTTGACATTAGGCTATTTCTAGGTCTCTTTTGACATTAGGCTATTTCTAGGTCTCTTTTGACATTAGGCTATTTCTAGGTCTCTTTTGAGACTTGTGTCAGAGAAGCAGTATCTCTACTCCATCCTCAGGTATGCCATTGGAAATGCGCTTCTTTTGCACGTGTAGGTCTTTTTTAACACCAATGCATACCTCAGCGCATGGTATGGGCTGCTGCAATCTACGCTCTTGGTAAGGCCCGACGAGCTCACTCGCGCTGGGGTAACGGACTGTGGCGAGACGCTCAACTCAGGTACACTGTAGGCAAAAGAGACCTATTAATTCTATGAATACTGTAGGCAAAAGAGACCTGTTAACGCTATTTATACTCGGTAACTGACTGTGGCGAGACGCTCAACTCAGGTATGCCAGAATAGCCTAGAGACAAAAGAGACCTATTAACAGCATAAAAGAGACCTATTAACAGCCTAGAGGCAAACGAGACCTATTCACGCTATGTAGACTGCAAAAGAGACCTGTTAACGCTATTCATACTGCAAAAGAGACCTGTTAACGCTATTCATACTTGGTAAATTACTCTGGCGAGGCGCTCAACTGAGGGTTGTTGATGAAACTGGGCTTCTTTTACCTATATAGGAGGTCTCTTTTGCCTCTATAGGAGGTCTCTTTTGCCACTGCTGCATACCCCAGCATCGATCAAGTGGCTTGAAGGATGGTTCGTGGAAGACACTGAGCTGTCTTTTGCTCGCAAATAGGTCTATTTCTAGGTATTTTGTGACACTTGTGCGTACCTCAGCCTCAATCAAGTGGCTTGAAGGATGGTTCGCGGAAGGCAGTGAGGTCAGATTGGAGCCCAAGGACAGGCAGCCGTCCGAAAGCGACTTGTTTCACGTTGACTGTCTGGCCCACTTGGAGACTTATGCGGAGGAACTCCGCAAACACGTCAAGTTGCCCTCTGACCAGGTACACACACACACACACACACACACACACACACACACACACACACACACACACACACACACACACACACACACACGCGCGCGCGCGCACACACACACACGCGCGCGCACACACACACACACACGCACACACATACACACACAACACACACACACACGAACACACGCACGCGCGCGCACACACAGACACGCACACGAAATGGGCACTGATATGCGCCAGCGCAAACCTGCACACGCTGCGCACGCGGATGCTAAAACGACAGGATGCGAGGACCCTCTTGTGTGTGTGTGTGACCCTCTTGTGTGTGTGTGTGTGTGTGTGTGTTCCTCCTCTTCTTTCCTGTCTGTGTACACATTCGCCTCCTGACCATCTAATGATACACACACACACACACACACACACACACACATCAGCCGCACCGCTATTACGTGCACGAAGATGGGTCGGATCTCCGTTGGCAACGGAAGCTCACTTCGCTCGCATCCCAACAACCCGCAGGCACGTGCCAGAGTCATTTACTCTAGTAAAAAGAGACCTATTTTACGCTTGACCACAGTAAAAAGAGACCTATTAATGCTATAAAAGAGACCTATTAATGCTATATCTGTTACCCGCAGGCACGTGCCAGAGTCATTTGTCCCAGTAAAAAGAGACCTATCGACGCTATATATACTGTAATATATATAATTCTGGCATACCTGAGTCGAGCGACTTTGCTCTGAGTCCGTTCGCCTAGTAGAAAGAGACCTATTAACGCTATATATAGCCTAGTAGAAAGAGACCTATTAACGCTATATAAAGAGACCTATTAACGCTATATATATTGTAATACATTCTAATCTGGCGTACCCGCGTCCAGCGACTTTGCTCTGTTACCTCTCTGTTACCATTAAGTTTACTACAAATTGAGTAAAAAAGTAGTAAACTTAATAGGTCTATACCTTAATAGGTCTCAGTCTATACCTTAATAGGTCTCAGAGACCTTAACAGGTCTCGGTCTATACCTTAATAGGTCTCAGAGACCTTAATAGGTCTCAGCCTATACCTTAATAGGTCTCAGAGACCTTAATAGGTCTCAGTCTATACCTTAATAGGTCTCAGAGACCTTAATAGGTCTCTGAAATTGAGTAGTAAACAGAGACCTATCAAGGCTGTATAGACTGTAATATATTCGATTTTGGCAAGCCTGAGTTGAGCAACTTTGCTCTGTTCCCCGCAGGCAATTTCTATCCTGGAGAGGAGCATCAGCTTTTGGGGTCTGCTTATGTGGTCCCCTCTCTCTTGTATTTTTCCTTTTCTTTTTCTTTTGGGGAGGAGCAGCAGCTTTTGGGGTCCGCTGATGTCGTCCCCTCTATCTAGTTTCTGTTCTTTTCTTTTTTTCCTTGTTCTTTGGAGATGAGCATCAGCTTTTGGAGTCCGCTTATGTCCCCTCCCTCTCGTCTTTTTTCTTTTCTTTTTTTTTCTTTTCTTTTTTATGTGATTCTCTATTCTCAAAAAGTCCCCTCTATTTTCGTAGTGAGCTTCACATAGGAAATGTACTAGGGCACTGACTTTTTTGTTTTTGAACTTGTGTGTCAGGTGCCCTACCACCAGTCGTGGCTAAGGATGTTGCAGGCTCTCATCAAATGTATCTCTGTGTACATTGATACCGACCGACAGTACCACTGTAACAGCAAAGAATTGCAAAAGCTTCACGAGGCCAGGTATGCCGCTGAAAATGGGCCTCTTTTACCTGCTCATTAGGTCTCTTTTGACACAAGTGCAGACCTCAGGTATGCCACTGAAACTGTGCTTCTTTTTACCTGTACAATAGGTCTCTTTTGACACTAATGCATGCGTACGATGCCGGCGTCAGACGCGGTCATTCAGAGCGGGGCCATGAGCCTGGACAATGGAGACTCACGATGATGATGTCTTTTATTTGTTTTTGCAGAAACAAGAATTATCATCCTGGTGTTGTCCTTGAGGGGTTCCCATCCTATCGGGCAACAAAAGCTTTCGACAGGCAACAAACTCTCCAAAAAAAAAAAGTCCTCTATAAAGTGCCTTTATATGGCAAATTTAGTAAAGTCATTCCTAGTTTTGTCCTTGAGGGGTTCACGGAGTATCAAAGAGTCCAATATAGCGCACTTTTTTTTCGGACTACATAGAGGATTTTTTTTTTATTCCTAGATTTGTCCTTGAGGGGTGCCCTTTCGACAAGCAAACTAAATCTCCAAAAAAAAAAGTCTACAGTGGCTTTATGTAGTAAATATAGTAGGGCGCTGACTTTAGGGGTTCGTGAGGGGCTGTCAGAGCTGTGGATGCCTGTGGGCGCAAAGGGTTAGTGTTTAGGTTTTAGTCTTTAGGGCCGTGAGAGCAACGGGCGCAAGCTCTGACTACGTGTTGGACAGGTTTAGGGTTTAGGGTTTAGGTTTTTAGGGTTTAGCTCTGACTCTGTGCACGGCGCAAGCTCTGACTTGGTGTCACGTCACGACGCGCTTGACAGGTTGGCTGAACTTTGGATGTCTGTTTTGCCTCCTGCCATTAAGGCTGACATCGTCAGGACAATCGACGAGCTTGCCGCCTATGCAATTGCGGAAGAGCGGGTATGTCCTAAATAGGTCTATTTCTAGGTCTCTTATGACACTTTGGTCTCTTATGACACTTTTCTAGGTCTCTTATGACACGTTGGTCTCTTATGACACTTAGGTCTATTCGACGAGCTTGCTGCCTATGCTATTGCGGAAGAGCGGGCAACACAAAAAATGCTGAAAAGGCCTCTGTGTTGTGACTTCAAATAGTAAATGTAGTATGGGACTGACTTTTGAGTTTTTTTTTTGCGGCAGTTAGATTCTTAGACCCTAGTTGTAAGCAACGAGATGCTGAAATGCATGCGCGTACTGGGGATGCCCTGCAGGCACGTACATCTACATATACATAGGAAATACTTGCGCGTAATCGTTCTTTTCTTCCAGCATCCCCAGGGGAAGATGTCCTTTCCTAGAGAGCAGCTGGAGCGCATCTGGAAAGCATTCATCTGTGAAAAAGTGATGATGCGGAGCGGGCCGGATGATGTGAAGGAGAGAAGGGGCATCTGTATTCACAAGGGCGTTGGCGGCGGCGAGCAGCATGCGCGGCCCGATTATCCTTTCCACATCGAGTTCTGGATTGATCAGTCCGCATTTAGTAGGTCTCTTTTGCCCCTATAGTAGGTCTCTTTTGACACTTAATTGGTCTGCGCAGGTTCTGGATTGATCGCGACCTGGGCTCATATGAGCATACTCTGGCTTTCTTGAAGCTGTTGGAGACCATCTTCGAGGAGTACGTGCCCTATGAACTTGACGACAACCGCGTGCTAGACGTCATTGACAGCTGTATCATGCTGCTGCCGCCACCCGATGGTCAGCCAGCACTGTTCAACTCCGCGTGTGACCGTTGGAAAATCTACACGGCAGTGCTCCGTGTGATCGAAACAGCCATGCACTAATTCTCAAAAGTCAACTCCATAGTGACTTTACACAGAACATACACTAGGCCACTGACTTTTTGAAAAATTGCTACAGGCTTACGCTCTTCGAGATAACGCTCTTCGAGATAAAAAAAGGAAAAAAAGAAAATACACTAGGCCACTGACTTTTTTGAGAATTAGCTATAGGCTTACGCTCTTCGAGACCAAAAAACAAAACACTAGGCCTCTGACTTTTTGAGAATTTGTTACAGGCATACGCTCTTCGAGATAATGCGCAGTGGGCGCGAGGACTTGCGGAGGCATCCGGCCTCCCACCTCTTTGAGCAGGTGCCCTGAAGTACGTCTCTTTTACCACTATACTAGGTCTCTTTTGACACTTTGAAGCATCCGGCCTCCCACCTCTGTGAGCAGGTGCTCAAGTGGAGGGTGATGCCGGAGGGCCAGCCCCTTGGTGGCCTCCGCTCGCGCATGATGGACTTGCTGGCAAGCTCTCACAAGTCCGCATATATTAGGCTCGTATGAGGAGGAGGATACATGCATGTCATGTCATATGAGGTCACAAGTCAGCATATCTGAGAACAGTTTGCCCCTGTAGAAGGTCTCTTTTGACACTTGGTTGGTCTGCGCAGACCCTGGGACTGCAGATTGCAGAGGAGAGTGGAGACGCGACTGAGTTGCCTCACCTTGCAAATGCCCTCGAAGTTGCGCTCCGTGTTTTGCATTTTGCTGTTTTTGTGTGTAACACCGTGGAGGATTACCGCCAAGATTGTATGCTGGAGGCACTCATCGCTGAGCGAGGGCGCGTGCGCCCGGGCGGCAAGCGCAAGCGTAGCCTCCTTGAAAGCATAATGTGCTATGCAACGCTCAACGATGAGCCAAAACTTGCCTGGCGATCGCTGCAGCTCATGCAGCTCGCGTGTCAGAAGGCACACATTGTCAAAAGCACACATTGTCTCCATAGTGAGTTGACTTATGAAATGTACTAGGGAACTGATTTTTGAGAGTTTGTGCCAGCGAGACCAAGATGTCTTCCAAGTCCTTGCGTCTGATACTTCTGAGGCGCGGCGGGAGCATATCATTAAGGTTTTTGCAGAGTGGCTGCGGCAGGCGGACAGCCAGCACGACGTGGCAACCAGCATCTTTGACTTGCTGCTCGATTGCCTCGCCCGCGTCGAGTACGAGCACAGCACGGCGCATTATCTCCTGGGGTTCACCCCGTACCAACCGGCTATGTCGCAGCTGAGCAAAGACTGCCCAGCAACCCGCCTCATCAAGTTTTTGTACGACAGGTTTAACCCTAAACCCTAAACCCTGAACTAAAGCTGGTGTGTATTGAGCGGAGAGTCTGAAGCAGCTCTACGCCCACTTCAATTAATCTGAGTAGTGAGACTGCACACACACACACACACACACACACACATACACACACACACACACACACACACACACACACACACACACACACAGCTTCCCTAGAACAAATACATTTTATACATTCAACATATTCAACTCCCACAAGACACACACACACACACACACACACACACACACGCACACGCACACTCACACACACACACACACACACACACACAGCCTCCCCACAGCAGATATATCCTATGATGGTCATGATTTGCGGTGGATCGCCGACATGAATGAGCTTTATGAAATCAAAATCCGATTGGAGGACGACGACGAGGGCGGTGGCGCCAGTGACAGCGGACCTGACGAGTTGCAGCTGATGCTTTCGCAAATGTCACGAAACGAGCATTGCATGGAGATTTTTTACAGGCTCGTCGCTCACTCGGGCACACGCGAAGCGACACTGCGCCTGCTGCTGGACGCACATGCGTTCGTTCCATGGGGACCTGGGGATAGAGTCGGGAAGCTTCAGGATATGATGGATGCGCTCCCGATGGATATTGTGCTTCAAAATGGAGCAGACCTCAATGCGCAGCGAGACATTATCAAATGCATGTGGGCAGGTGACGGCAATATACTCCGTCAGTCCATCGGCGGTATACAAGGTCAGCCCGTCAGTCTACCGGCAGAGGGAGGGGTGTTAAGGAAATGCTGGGACGGAGGCAAACGCGATCTCACATTCGAAATGGCCTGCGAGCACTGGGACATAGAGGCGATGCAATCAAAGCGCAGGGACCGCCAGCACCAGTGGTACGCCTGCCAGGCAAGTCAGGAAATGTCGCAGTTGTACTCGCAGATCAAGGCGGAGCTGAGACAGAGTGGTGACGTCGACGACCTGGACCCTGCGCAAGAGGATCCTGCGCAAGAGATGGCCAAGTTGTTCATGCAAATGAGGGGCAACGTGGAAGATCTGGAGGATAAGCTGCATGCTGCGCAAGAGTGCATTCTCAACTTCTTCCACCAGAGTGGGTGGTTCCTGCGCACCATTGCCGTGCTGTTCTATTCCACTCGCGAGCAGCTCTCGGGCTCCTCGTCCTCAAATGCCACTGGCGATGGCCGCCATATTGCCTTCTCCCTCGAGCATGCCAAGGTTTATTACTATTATTGACTTCGTGCGTGGCGTATGCGTGGATCTGCGGGCGCGGGCGGCGTTCCTGTTTCTGGCGCGGGTGCGGATGCAAATGTGGGTGTGGGTGTTGGAGGCATTGCGATGAAGATCCGAAGGTTCTGCGTGCTCTTGCTGCGTCTGCGCGGGTGCGTTGTTGAGCGCCGATGTTTTTGAGTACCGATGGTGTGTGTCTATATGCGCGCGCTCGTATGCTGCTCGATGGCGCGCTCGTATGCTGCTCAATGGCGATTGATGCTCATCTCCACATTCATATGCACAGCAACTCTTGGAAAAACTGTTTGGAACTCCGGAATCTGCCGGAGGCGGTGGTGGCGGCAGCGGCGATAACCCAATTTGGTCAAGGGGTAAGTTTCAGAAGATGCTCTCGTTGGCGATGGATGTGCCAGAGGTGGAAAAGAAAGTGTGCGGACCTGCTGGTATTCATGAGAGGCTCAACGAGGAGGTTGGCACATTCTCCAAAGTCTGCTCTATAGTGGCTTTGTGTAGTTTACATATTATACGGCACTGACTTTTGAGAATTTCCGCCCAGGATTTTGAGGAATGCAAATCGCGCGTCGACCGTTGGTCGGAGGGCTCCTTGTGGATGGTGGACGAAAAGAAGCTCTTTCATCGATTGTGCTCAAAGCTGAGACAGTCATCAAGTGCGGACGAAGCTCAGCACGCTCTGTGTGAAGCTGAGACGGTCATCAAGTGCCGTGTGCTGGGGTCATATGATGGCGCGCATTCTGAAAAGTACTCTCTATAGTGACTTTCTATTATCAATGTACCAGGGCACTGACTTTGCAGAATGTCCGATAGGCTTCAACACAGTGCGACGCTGTTGCAGCGCTCGAGAGCACCTACTGTGTGGCCTGCAGGATGTCCTTGAGCATGTGTTGGTGCCCGTAGGTGCTGCTGGGCAGACGTTGCTTGCACACGTGCTGGGCCTTGATCCAGCCTCGATGACCTTTTCCCACTTCCTCTTTGACCTTCTTTCGCTTCTGCGTGGATCGCAAGGTGATGAAATTCTGAAAGGTCTGCTGTGCAGCAATTGTAAATAGTCAATCAACTTCAATACACTTGGCCACTCACTCTTGAGATTTTCCTTTAGACCTGTTTGCACAAGCGCACGTAGCAGGGCATTTGGCGCGCTGCATCAGCCTCGTCATCTCAGCCCTCACGTCGCCCCCGCGCACACGGGCGGGTACGCTTGGGCAGGAGGCAGCGGATGGTAGCGCCAGAGATTGTCTCCTTCTATATGTGTGTATGTATATATATATATATATATATATATATA
>Ga0315899_10008471_pt1 | contig 11023 bp, 9 predicted proteins | sample LakEriMetagenome_2_FD_203518 | JGI IMG/M metagenome (GOLD analysis project Ga0315899, IMG submission 203518) | Freshwater fungal communities from buoy surface, Lake Erie, Ohio, United States - Buoy 4 MA112 | ecosystem: Environmental > Aquatic > Freshwater > Lake | place: USA: Lake Erie, Ohio...
AGTTGAGGTAAGCCCGATCTTCTCCACGTATAAAGAAGCCCCGCTTGGGGCTTTTTACATGATTATCACTATCGGGCGAGAAGTTTATGCCGAACGAAGTTGAGGTAAGCCCGATCTTCTCCACGTATAAAGAAGCCCCGCTTGGGGCTTTTTACATGATTATCACTATCGGGCGAGCACTGAGCGAAGCGATTTCTTTGGAAACTATTTTCTACGAAGCAAGGTATGTATGTTCAAAAAAATATATTTTTGAATCAAATTAAACCCATGGATATATCAAAACTTCTTGATCGTTTTAATTCAAAAAAACTTCGTCCAATCACGGGTATGGTCATTGCTGAAGTGATGATCTTTTTATTTTCTATCGAATCATTAATTGAGTGGTTTAATATCAGCCCCAAACTCTTCATTGTCTTTTTTGTGCTTTCCTGTCTTTTTGTATTTGTACTTATTCATTACATAAAACAACCTGAAGGAGAACGGTCATGGATCAAAGCTATGATACAACCCCTAGTTTACTTAAGAACCATTCTGTTCTTATTATTTTTTGGAATCATCTTCCTTCTTTATGTTGCGACACTTCCGCCGTATAAGGTTATCGCCATCACTGCATATGAGGAACAGCAGTTTTCTGAAAGTGAGCTTGTAAAGTATACTGAGGAAGCATATTTGGATGAATTAAGTGAAGAAGTGCAAACCCTCATTGGTCCTCAGTACCGAGTAAAGGTCGATGATAATGTGAAGGATACTTCCAAAAAATCGAGGCTCATTATTGTGCCGGGAATTTTTGACCATGAAAAGGCAGTGGAAACGATCATGAAACTGGAGGAACGCCTAAACTTCTTTTACACAAGTAGCGAAGAATATCAAATACCAAAATTCGGAGAGCTATACCGTGCCTTGCTTGGGAAAAATGCTGGTTTTAATAAGATTAAAAAAGAAATATTATTTGTAGATAGCTCCAAGATAAATCAAGAAAGTAAATGGCGGCGGTTTTGGAATAATCTAAAGTACATCCTAAATATTTAAAACAAGGTATGAAAAAAGTCATTCGATACATCCTACTAGGCCTGTTAATCGCCTTGCCCATTTATTACTTCTGGCCGGAGAACCAATTAACACCCGGACAGAAAATCGATAGAATGGTTATTAACAAGGAGCAACGCACCCTTGAGGTCTTTTTTAAAGGTGAATTGCTTGCATCCTACAATATTTCATTAGGCAGTAACAAATGGCCACATTCAAAGTTTGGTCCTGTTTTCAGTCATCCGGTTGGTAAAAAAACCATAAAAGGTGATATGAAAACCCCAGAAGGATTTTATATAGCGAACAAGTATAGTAAAGGCAACTATAAACCTAGCTTAAAAATCAATTATGGATGTGACACATGTAAGAAAGGTGGAAATATATTACTTCATGGCCCTAAAGAACCATGGATTGGTAAATTTCAGCGCTGGGCTGATTGGACTGACGGATGTATTGCTCTGACCCAAACGGAAATTGAAGAGATTTACGCTGCCTTAGGGAATAGCTGTCCTATTGAAATAAATCCTTAATTTTATAATAATTGAATGAAATACATCATTTTTTAAAAAGCCAAAAACCAACACTATGAAAAAAATTATTCCACTGCTTATTGCCCTAGTTGCCATACTATTCCTTTGGATTTTCTTGAGTAAAGAAGAACCCCTAACTGGTGAATTCTATAAATCGCCTTTGCCTGAAAAATTTATTAAATCCTCGTATTATTCAGACTATGACTTAGCCAATAAGTTTGTCATTTATGTGGATTTTAGTAAATCCCGACGAAACCGTCGCTTGTGGGTGGTTGACAAAGGTGAGGTTATTGCTACCTCGTACACGGCACATGGTAAAAAATCCGCATCGTTCAGCTCCTTCCTAGCGCCACGTAAGTTTTCTAATATAGAAGGTAGTAATCAAAGTTCTTTGGGGATTTATCGAATTTATCCAGAGCGAAATATGAACCCAGGCAGAAAACATACATGCCGTTGCGAAAACTACACGCAGAGCAATATGTGTAAACATAAAGGGAGAAAATTCCCAATTAATGGATTAGAAGAATCTAACAATAAGGCCATTGACCGCGGCGTAGTTATTCATACAGCAAGATACGTGAGCGAACAGGGATGCACAGGCAACAGCGACGGTTGTTTTACGGTTTCACCTGAAGTCTTTGAAATCTTGCAAAATAAACGCCTGTTGTTCCTTAAAACGTGTTACTTAGTCGCCATTAAATAAATTCATATGAAAGTCCTGAACATCCTTGGAATAATACTCCTTTTTGTCATATTAACTGCCCTTTCCCAAGTGGGAGGACTCATCCTTTTGCTGTGGTTGCTGTTGTATCAATTCTTCAAAAAACGGTTCAAAAACGCGTGGGTTCGACGCGGTGTCCATGTGGGAGGATTTGTGGTGTTTTATCTTTTTTTCATGTTCGTTATTATCCCACCCCTTGCGCGCATTCAAGACCGGGTTCCACTGCCAATGTCTAAATCGGGTGCATTGGTCCCTGTAACGTATTGGACAGCCATTTTTGGTAGGAATTACATTAAGTCAGAAGGAAGAGCAAAGCTGGAAACCATTGCGGAAGCCTACGTAAAAAAACACCCGGATCTTAAAGTAAAATACATGGATTGCAATTATCCGTTTAGGATAAATATAACCGGTAAAAAAAATGTTTGGATTTTAGAGGGTCTATTACCACACATTACACACGATGGAACAAAAGCAGATATTGCATTAGTTTATAATGATAAAAATGGTCTATCATCTAACTTAACGCCAACTGCTTTCGGCTATGGAAGCTCTGTAGACCCACTTCCAACTGAAACTTGTAAACCATGTAAATGCGAAAAAGAAAATTGGCAATATTCTTTTATGTATCAGAACCTTCCTCGTTCATCTTATCAACTTAATAGTTTGGAGTCAGCAAATTTAATAGATGAATTCATCAATTATGGTATCAAACAACTAATACTTGAACCGCATTTAATCCAAAGATTTAGAAAGCACTCAAAGAGAATTAAATCCTACAGATTCGGAATAGCCCAATGTTCAAGCGTACGCCATGACGACCACTTTCATGTTACCTTATGTCAATAAAACGCTTGCTTTTTTACCTGCTCCTCTTGACCTCCCCATTTCTTTTAATGGTGGTGGTGAATGAAACAACAAAGCCAAAATACCAAGTTCACGATATATTCGAAAAAGGGGATGTTGAATGGGCTCGAAATCCTGAATATTCATTGCCAGATAAATGCACATGGCATTGCCATACCCCTGGGTGTTCGCATCATAATAATAACGTTATTAGCCGCTGGCCTGTTGACACCCTCCGCAGGATGATCATTGATTCCCTTGGTGTATCAAACGGAGACACCTACCAAACAAATAACGTTTTATTTCTCGTAATTCTCTGGCCATTGCTCATGTTTGGGTTAGTGGTAGCAAACGTGGAAATGTTCATCCGAAACCGAAAAAAGAACGCATGAAGGAGTTGATTACACATATTTATGTTTATTGCACGGATTTCTGCATTACCAGTGCAAATTTAATGAACATTACCTATGAAGATTTCTGTGCCCTTATCTTTTGTGTGCTGTGGCCATTGATTACCCTGGGGCTTTCACTTACCTTAATCATTCAATTGCGCCAAAGATTTAAAAATAAGTGATGTGTTTCCCAAAGGATTCATTACTACCTTTGATGCATGAAATGTTTAGTCTTCCTCTTAAGTATCTTGTATTCGGTTAGTTTTTTCGCGCAAAAAAAACAAAAACCTTTTTCTGGAGAATTATTATTCAGAGCCCAACGCGTAATTCCCATGGACTCTACCCAAGAACACATGCTTATTTATGCAAAAGACAGCTTGCTTAAAGTAATTAATTTCTCCTCTAACATGGGGAAACAAGAGTTGATTAAACATTTAAGTAAAGAAAAATCTTACCTGCTCCTCGAAACCACCAAAGGCAAGTACGCCATCCGAACGAACTATACAAAGTACCAAGATTCAACCCTATCGTATTCCTTTAAAAAGAAACTAGGGTCCAAACGCATCGCCGGAATGAAAGCCAAGAAACTTAGCGTTACCTTCTCGGATATAGACAAAAAATTCTCCTTTTATTACCTAAAAAATATTCCTGCCAATTACGGGAGTGCCTATACAAACTTTCCTGGATTAGTTGTTGAATATTACATTCCAACCGACGAAGGTATGTTCCAATACACCTTGACCGAATTCAAACGAATAGATCCTCCATTGACACTTTTTATGGTGCCCACGGATTATAAACGGGTAAGCATCGAAGAATTCATGGAAGAAATGTCCAAGCCCTAGGTAGTTAACACCTTGCTGTGTAAAGAATTCACTTTTGTCCTAATTACATCGTAACCCTTTTCTTACTTTCGTATTTTACCCCAAAATGCGAGATAACGAATACATCCCATACGAAGAAGAGGAAACACAATACGACAACACGGAACCGACGCGGAAGAAAGAAAAAACCGCCACGCCTAAACCCAAAAAAGAGGCTAAACCAAAATCAGAAAAGCCCAAAAGTTTTGTAACCCCTGCTCGTGTTATCACATCCCTCGGAGCCCTTTTAACGGTTTCGAGCATCTTCTTGTTCTTTGGGTGCATTTCTTACTTTCTAACATGGAAGGCAGATCAAGACTCCGTATTAGGTCATGGATTTTTCGAGTATATTTTTAACAACCAGCTTCCCGCGCCAGATAATTGGCTGGGCAAATCAGGAGCCTGGTTCAGTCACAACCTAATTTACAATAGTTTTGGTGTTACCTCCATTGGGTTTAGTTTAATTGGATTTTTACTGGGCGTACGCCTGCTCTTTAAAGTGGAACTCCTACCGATTCTTCGGACGTCGATCATTACCTTGAGTTTTATGGTATGGGGATCAATTTTTCTTGGGTATTTCCATGAGTATATCAATTTTGGAGGAGGCACATTTGGCTTCTTCATTAATGAGTGGTTATCCCTGACCATTGGAAGTGTTCCAACGTTTATTTTTCATTTAGTACTGCTTTACATTACAATCACCCTGCTCTTTAACCCCAACTACGGAGCATTCTTTGATCGAATCAAACCTTCCAACTTAAATGGTGACTACTTTGATATAAATGAAGATAAAGAAGTTGCGCCCGAGAAACCGTATAATTCCATGAAGGTTGTTAACCCGATTAAAGAAAATGAAATTACAGAAGACCTGGTATCAAAACCCGTTCATTTCGACGAACCCACTCCGGATGAAGATGAAGATGAATTAATCGATGATTCGGAATTAGAAATCACCTTCATTGATAAATCGAAGCAAGAAGCTACATCGGATGTAGAATTAGAAATTAACGATCTTCCAGCCACCACAGCAGCCGCTACAGCGGAAGTTCCTGCCGAACCAAAGGCTCCCAACGCCGACACTACCGCAGATGATTTAGTGAGTGAATTCGGACTATATGACCCCAAAATGGACCTTGAATCGTACGTGCTTCCTCCCATTGAATTATTGAGAGAATACGGCGGAAACGGAGGTGCTTCGGTCACAAAAGAAGAATTGGAAAGCAACAAGGATCGCATCGTTGAAACGTTATCGCACTATAAAATCGATATCGCTAAAATTAAAGCAACGGTTGGTCCAACGGTTACCTTATATGAAATTATCCCCGCTCCCGGTGTCCGCATTGCAAAAATCAAAAACCTAGAAGACGACATTGCCTTAAGTCTTTCCGCCTTAGGCATCCGGATTATTGCACCGATCCCAGGCAAAGGAACCATCGGAATTGAAGTTCCAAATTCAAAACCTGAAATGGTTAGCATGCGCTCTTTAATCGCATCCGAAAAATTCCAAAATTTCGATGGCGAATTACCGATCGTAATGGGGAAAACCATCACAAACGAAACCTTTGTTTTTGATCTAACAAAAATGCCCCATTTACTTGTAGCTGGTGCAACTGGTCAAGGGAAATCAGTAGGATTAAACGCAATTTTAGTATCGCTACTTTACAAAAAACATCCTGCTCAAGTAAAATTTGTCCTTGTGGATCCTAAGAAGGTAGAACTCACCTTGTACAATAAAATTGAGCGTCATTTCTTAGCCAAACTCCCCGGAGAGGAAGATGCCATTATCGTAGATACCTCTAAAGTCGTTAACACGCTAAACTCGCTTTGTATTGAAATGGATGACCGCTATGAACTCCTCAAAAATGCAGGCGTTCGTACCATCAAAGAATACAACGCAAAATTCATCGGACGTAAATTAAATCCAGAAAAAGGACACCGTTACCTGCCGTACATTGTGGTACTTATCGATGAGTTTGCAGACCTTATCATGACAGCAGGCAAGGAAGTGGAGCATCCAATTGCCCGAATCGCACAGCTTGCCCGAGCCATTGGAATTCACCTCATAGTAGCCACTCAACGCCCTTCTGTGAATGTAATTACGGGAATGATTAAAGCCAATTTCCCTGCACGTATTGCTTTCAGGGTCTTGTCTAAAATCGATTCAAGAACTATTCTTGACGGCTCTGGAGCTGACCAATTAATTGGACGCGGCGACATGTTGATTTCTACGGGTTCCGATATGATTCGTTTACAATGTGGCTTTGTGGATACACCAGAAGTAGAAGAAATTTGTGAATTCGTAGGTGATCAAAGGGCTTACCCGAGCGCCTTCTTACTTCCAGAATATATTCCGGAAGGCGGTGAAGGAAGTGGTGACGTGGATATGGATGAAATCGACCCGATGTTTGTTGATTCAGCGCGCATCGTAGTCATGAACCAACAAGGCTCTGCCTCCCTTCTACAGCGTAAATTAAAATTAGGGTACAACCGTGCAGGACGAATTGTAGACCAATTAGAAGCCATGGGGATTATTGGATCTTTTCAAGGAAGTAAAGCACGAGAGGTATTGTTTGGAGACATTGAATCCTTGGATGAATTCTTGCGTGTAAAAGGATTACTATAATTTCTTAGCACGTTTTTGTAGCTTTACAGTCAATTTGATTGTATGAAGAATTTCCTTTTCGGACTTTTTATTATTAGCGCAACGCTTGTTTCGGCTCAACTTGTGAGCATGCCTTCACCCTTGAACAAATTTTACCATTCTGGAACCGATTTTTCACGCCACCACGAAGTGATACAGTTTTTCGAAACGCTACAGGGTCTATATCCCAAGCAAGTAAAGCTTGAAACCTACGGATATACCAACGAAGGGCGACCGCTCATTATGGCGTTCATAAGCACCGAAAAAAACATCCAAACCCTGGAGAATATTCGTGTAAACCACTTAAGTAGTAATAAATTGGAAAACACGTCAATTGCTTGGTTAAGCTACAACGTGCACGGCAATGAAAGCTGTGGAACCGAAGCAGCTATGGAAACCGCATATCGCCTGGTAACAACGGAAACAAACTTATTAGAAAACACCTTAGTAATACTTGATCCGTGCCTGAACCCGGACGGAAGAGACCGCTATGTTAATTACTTTAAACAATACCATAATAAAACGGGTCAATTACAAGTTCCTAGCGCTGAGCACGATGAAACCTGGCCTGGGGGTCGACCAAATCACTATCTATTCGACCTTAACAGGGATTGGGCTTGGTTAACCCAAGTAGAATCTCAACAGCGTATTAACGTGTACAATCAATGGTTACCTCACGTACATGTAGATTTTCACGAACAAGGCATGAATGAGCCGTATTATTTTCCACCCGCGGCAGAACCTTATCATGAAGTGATCACAAATTGGCAACGAGACTTTCAAAAACACATTGGTAAAAACCATGCCTCCTATTTTGATAAAAATGGATGGCTATATTTTTCAAAAGAGATCTTTGACTTGCTTTACCCATCCTATGGCGATACGTATCCAACCTTTAACGGTGCCATAGGGATGACCTATGAACAAGGGGGATCTGGAAGGGCAGGACTTGGCGTAATCACCATGGTTGGAGATACCCTTACCCTAGCGGAGCGAATTGAACACCACGTAATCACTGGGATTTCTACCCTTGAAACCGTTAAAAATCATCACCTTAAATTAATTGATGAATTTCAAAAATTCCAAGAAAAAAACTTAAACAAAGCAATAAACACGTATGTGTTGGATGGGAGTTCCGCAAACCTTAGCGCCCTGACCACACTGTTAGACCGTCATCAAATCAAGTATACAAAAGTCGACCAAGATCAAGGAAGTGAGGTGAAGGGATTCGATTACTTTACCAATAAAGAACAATCCAGAAAGCTGCTTAAAAATGATGTAGTTATCGCCACAAATCAGCAAAAAGGAAATTTAATCAATGTCCTGTTCGAACAAAAAACAGCATTAAGTGATTCCCTAACGTATGACATCACCGCATGGTCACTGCCCTACGCATACGGAGTACCTTGTATGAAAATCTTAAAATCTATTGCCATTCCCCAAGGAGAAAGCAAGGAACCATATACCCCGTTCGCTCTTAGTGAAGAGCCCTACGCCATTGCTATTCCGTGGGATAACTTAAACGATGTGCGAATCTTAAATGAATTGTTAAGTGCAGGGCTTAACGTTTCGATGACTGAAAAAGAATTCACCACAAGTAAAGGGAAATTTAACAAGGGAACGCTCCTTGTACTCAAATCCGATAATCCCGGTAAATCACTCTCCACCACAGTTCCGCCAATAATTAATAAACACAAGCAACAAGCCACGGCCTTATTTTCTGGTTGGGCAGAAACCGGGACAGATTTAGGATCCTCTAGCATTAAAAATATTTCAAAACCAAAAATTGGCATCTTGTTCAACGATCAAACCTCTTCCCTATCGATGGGTGAAATTTGGAATTTTCTTGATGCAGAACTGGCTATAGAACATCAAGTACTTCGAAATGGTGATGCAGATTTATATGCCTTAAATCAATTGGATGTACTCCTGATTCCTGAAGGATTTCAAAGTGAAAACAATGCAAACCTGAAGCAATGGATTAGCAATGGAGGAACATGTATCGTTATGGGATCGGGTGCTGCAAATTTTATGGAAGCGGACTTCGGGATGAAAATCGAGGAGGGAACTCCCCCGATTGTATCTAGAGATTTAGGGAATTATGGCAATCTTGAACGATCGAGCATTAGTGAAACGATAATCGGCGCAATTTATCAGTGCAATGTCGATACCTCACACCCCCTGGCTTTTGGTTATAAAGACTCGTATTTCACCCTGCGTTTAGCCGCAGATGTTTACCCTTTTCAAGGGGATATCATACAGAAAATTCAAGAGAAAAATGGCTGGGTTACAGGCTTTGCTGGGTATAAAGTAAAACACAAACAGCAAGGTGCGGTTACCGTAGGCTCCTATGCCATAGGGGAAGGTGAAATCGTTTACTTTTTCGATAACCCGTTATTTAGGGGATTTTGGGAGAATGGCAAATTGCAAGTAGCCAACGCCATCTACTTTTTACGATAATTTAACCAAGCCGTTGACAATTATAATACGTATCTTCGCAACTTAAGAATCATTACATGAAACACCTATTAATAGTATCTCTTTGCATTCTTTTCCTTAGTGCATGCAAGAATAACGAGAAGCCTTATTCAGTTACTTTTAAAAATGAAAAAGACAAGTTATCCTATGTGCTCGGCGCAATTAATGCCAAAACGATTGTAAATTCTGGAACAGAAGCCTTTAATAAATTAGACAAGGCACTTGTTTTAAAAGGGTTTAATCAAAATCTAAACGGGACTCCGGCGCAAGATTGTTTAAACACACTGCAGTTATTATTTGGTCCTACCTACCAAGATTTCAATGCGAAATATGTGAAAGAAGGATCTATCTGTATGGGTAAAATGAGCGGGTACGCGTTCTATTTCGATATCCGAAAATTAGGTGCACTTGACAAAATCAATTTTGCCATGGTAAAAAAAGGGTTCGAAGATGGTTTATACAAACGTGACACCTCGTTCTTAAAAGATAACACCATGCGCTTTATGATGACCGAATTCATGACTGGGCTCAATGTATCCAACGGCAAAAAAATGATGGATAAGGCCAAAAAAATACCAGGAATTGCAACGCTTGAAGGTGGAATACTCATGGAAACCGTCAAAGCAGGTAACGGCGTAAGCCCCTCTAAATCTGACGATGTTAAAGTTCACTATATTCTAACCTCCGCCTTAGGTGATACCATTCAAAGTTCATACAAAGGAGACGGTAAAGGAAATGTTGAACCGATTCCGTTAGCCTTGAACGGCGGCGTGATTCCAGGATGGACAATTGCCATTCCTAAAATGAAAGTAGGCGGGAAATACCGAATTTTCATTCCATGGAACTTAGCATATGGCGAACAACAGGGGAAAGAATCCCTTTGCTTTTTTGTAGAATTAATCGCAACCGGAAAAGAAGGCAGCTTTACTGCTAACTTGAAAAATCCACAAGCCCAATGAAACGAGTAGCTATTCTATTTCTTCTTGGACTTTTTGGCCTTTCATCATGCAATGAAAAAATTGATTTGCTCGGAGATTACCAAGAAACAGCTGTAGTCTATGGCTTACTTGATCACGCAGACAGTCTTCATTTTATTAAAATTACGCGTGCATTTATTGGACCTGGAAGCGCAGTTGACTTAGCTCAAATTTCTGATTCAAGTTATTTCAACCAAGTTAATGCAACCGTAACAGAATTTGTTGGCGACGTAGCAACACGTACTTGGGTTCTTAAGGATACCTTGGTAATGAATAAAGAAATCAATGGTGCATTCTATGGACCTGAACAAAAGGTATATTATTTCAAGACCTTACCTACTGGGCCAAATGAAGTACAACAAGGACCACCCAACTCTTTAAATTCTTCACTTAACAAAGACGCTACCTACAAACTGGAAATTGAAATAGACAACGGTAAATTTAAAGTCTTAGGTGAAACTGACCTTGTCCACGGGTTAACTTCCCCTGCAAATTCACAAAATTTCACCTTTAAGTTCGCTAACAATCCGGGGTCTTACGTGAGCGCTGGCG
>Ga0315899_10008472_pt1 | contig 11022 bp, 10 predicted proteins | sample LakEriMetagenome_2_FD_203518 | JGI IMG/M metagenome (GOLD analysis project Ga0315899, IMG submission 203518) | Freshwater fungal communities from buoy surface, Lake Erie, Ohio, United States - Buoy 4 MA112 | ecosystem: Environmental > Aquatic > Freshwater > Lake | place: USA: Lake Erie, Ohio...
AGAGCCGGCCCGATCCCGAAAATCAATCTAACCCTAAACATGTAGAAAGCGCTAGTGATCGCATAGCCGGACGGGGGTTCGATTCCCCCCAATTCCACTCCAAAAACACTCTAAACCCCTGTATTTACAGGGGTTTTATTTTTTCTGTTAAAACATTTGTTAAAACATTTTTTTTTACCACTTGAAGACAATTCAAATAAATGAGGTGATATAGTCCATTGGACTTGACTTTTGGATTTTAAGAATTATTATCTTCATTAAGGATAATGGTATTGAAATCAGCCCACTTATGATTAGATGTAAAACCCATCACGTAAGTCATACCAAGAATAAAGTGGTTCAGAAGTCGGGTTGTATGAGTAATCCATAGAGATGAAAAGAGTTGTCCCTCGGCAATCCTTGAAAATTGAATTTGTATAAAACCAAGAGAAGGAGTTCAATAACGGCTTGGTGGAAATCAAATTTTTAAATTGGTCTTACTAGGGGATTTCCTATGCTTAAAAAATATTGAAGCATACAACCAACCCTACCACCCTCCCCCCTAACCATCATTTAGTATCCCCCCCACCCCGTAGGTCAGGGATTTATATATTCAGGGGGATAATCCCCTTCATCAACCTCAGTATGTTTTCACGAAAACAGACAACTAGGGGGTGTCATATTGACTTATGTATTTATTCATGTATTTATTGGTATGGAGATTACTGAATTACAACACATTTTTCCGAACGGACTAGAAGACGTTGAAGAAAACAAATTTGCATTGTGTGAATACCACACCTGTGAAATATGCTCATCATTTATGATGGAGTTTAATGAAATAAAACTTCGTGATTTTATCACAGGAGAAGGATTTACTAACTACTGTTCTTCTATCAGGGTAGTAATTCCAATTGAACCTGAAACCAGTCAGTATTTTACCATAAACGGATTAGAGAAGTTACTGGTTAACTTAACCCGAAATTTACCATCCGAATTGGGGACAGAACTATCAGAAATTCAAACTATACTAGTGCCATCACCAATTTTTATGTATTCATTTGACAAACCGGCTCTGTGTATTGACCTATTTATGAAACCCGAATTGAGTGATGAACTAATCAAATATCTCAGAGGTAACATCAAGGAGCTAAGAGACGTTTACGGAATATATGAATGGGATTTTAGGGAATTTACAAGTGATTTTATCGAGCGTGAAATGTATACTGAAATGGCAACAGGTTTTGACGAGGCGACTTCATACTTCAAGTCAATTGAGAGATTATGCGGTTCCGAATTTCCTTACAATGAATTGAAATTCGTTTTGAGTTGGGGTGTAATGGATGTCAAATTCAATAAAAATAGTAATCAATGGGAAGCACCAATGATGGTACTAAACCGAGATTTTATTGTCAAAAACAACTTGGCTTAATGGGAACAATTTGCTGGAAAACTCAAACGGCTGATAAAATCAAAAACATCCAAAATCAAATCTTGATGGAGGAGGATAAATGGATTGTTCTTGAGGTCGTGTGTAACAAAAGAGTATTTGAAAACAAGGTAAAATCAACATCAGATTTTTACAGGAAACTATCCAATGGAAAGTCAAGTTTTGGTTCAATACCCAATAGGGTGTTTTGGAGCAATACAGTAAACGGCGGTTTTTATTCTTCAACGGTTGAAGAGGACACTGTAACCATTTTGATGTGTCTCAATATAAAAAAGACGACATCTTTTGGTTTAACACTTCAATTGATGTCACGTGTCAAAAAAATCCTACCCTTCTGTACGATTGAGGTCGGAAACTTTGATTCACTGAAAATAAAACTCTCCACTGATGGAATTACTAATAAGATTCAATTTGTTGGTCATTACTATTACCCGTTGAATTATCAAAACTCAGTCGGATAGTAACACTGTCTCGGTTAAATGACAATCCATATTTAACCATTTTCTTCAAGTTCGGCTCAGTAGCCAACATTGGGCTTACCATCATAGCGTATGACTTTAAGTTTTTTTCATTTTTCAAAGTGTCCCTAATTGTCCTCAGGAACTCTGATGCCGATTCATAGTCACTGGCATCAATGGTAAAAGCAATTGAATTATTCTTCATACCAATAAATATCTGTTGATGTAGTAATGAACACTATACCCCCTGCATGATTCCAAAGAAATATCCGTTTTATTACTATGGATAATTCAATCAAAGATTCTTATTCCAAAGTCATCACAGATTTCCTCAATGATTTTCATAACAAACAGAATTTCAGGAATTTTCAGGTATCGGTTCAGCATCGGCACTCAATGGTAAAATGCAAAATCACGGTGGATTATCCTGTCAATTCAATTCTTGAAAAGAATGTTACCCTGTTTAAAATGCTGGTACATCAAAAACGTGTGTTTAGGGATTTGTCCCGTTACTTCGGTTTTAATGAAAAAACCTTGAGAGTAATATCCTGTGTAGAATCTTCCAAATATTGACTTTTCGTCAAATGAGGTTTATTCTTAAACTAATCACTTACACTAAAGAAATTAGTCAGATTACCCTAATCAGTGAGAATTAACTTAATTACTTCACCATTACACATAACAAAATACACACCTGGTATAAATTTTGTCAATTCAATTGCATCATCATAGATTCCTTTAAATAACAATTGAGATTGAGATGATAATAATTGATATTCCGTTCCTTTTTCAACACCCAATAAGTGAATCTTCCCGTTCGATGGATTTGGAAAAACATCAATGTTCTTATGACTCACTGACAACTCAGTATTATTATTTAAACTAGCACAATTCACTCTGATATTTTTGGACATTTTGTTATAACAGTTTCCGTCAACATCAACAGACGAAAGTGAAATCAAGTAATCTTTATTTTTAAAAAAATATAACACAACTGTGTCTGCATTTTTAATTGAGTCATTGGGTAGGGCATCCAAATAATGCCAATAATATTTGAATTTTGTATTTCGAATATCTAAAACAGTAAAATTGTAAGCACAAATACCTTTCTCATTGTATGGGCTAGTTGAAAATACATTATTTTGCTTAGAATAGGATTTTACATTCATTTTTTCAAATTTCGTATGATTGATGATATTTGATGACCTGATAAATAATGTAGGATTGTTGTCTATGACAAAACTGAGAGAATTTGGAGAATAACTTCTGAGAATATTCTTCGATGTGTCGGTACAAAATTCATAGAAATCACCATTACGAAGTTTATTTAATGCGATGACTTTTATTCCCCCCTTACAGCCGAAAATGGTATCCTTTGGTATGTTTAATTTAGGTCTTGAAATATTGTAAGATTGAATAAGACACTGATTGCTTTTAGATATTTTGTATATAATAGAAGTGTCGCTAGGATAATAACTATGCACGTAATTTGCATCATAATAAGTTTGCCCTGACGGATAAATTGTTCCAACCACTTTCCATGTCGTATCATTAAATAGGTGGAAATTTCTTGAGGTAACTTGATGTTCAAATACTGTTGCAGATGTTTTGGAAATTTGATTTGGATACAAACTAGAAATTGGGAATGCATCCAAATGTTGGAAAATCCTGTGACCTTTTAAATCAAAAACGGATAAAAACATCCTTGACCCAATTTTATTCGGCAGAACGTAAGGATTAACAGCAATGGTATCACTTCTGCCTGTTACATATATTTTTGACTTAATTGCTTTAATATCTTGAATATAGTCAAGGTAATTGTTCCCAATGTTTTTTGAAAATAGGAAATTTCCCAATGAATCAATAGAGCACAAAAATATATCATCAGTATACCTTCCATTTAAAGTATCCTTGGCTATTTGTGGGGGTAATGATAAAACTCTTTTATTATTTACATAGTGAATAAGAGTATCCATAAACCGACCTCCGAAAACAACTTGATTATTATTCAAAACACTTAAACCATCAATACAGTCAATATTTTTGGAACCAATAATGTTTAGCAACTGAGAACTCCCCGTGGGATTTATTTTGTAAATAATAACATCCTTTAAATAAGTATTCACATTAACATTCAAGAACTTATCACCTCCCCCTGTACCGAAATAACCATTTTCAAAACTATCTACATCAAAGAATGAATTTGATTGAAATGAATTACTACCTGTTTCAAAGACATAATCCAATTTGAGTTGTTTTGAATACTTTGCCACGAAGAATGTTTCGCTTCCTCCATATAGCTTAGTGGAACTGGGGTCTAAATCAAAATCAGCTTTGTTACCTAAACTCCCCTGAATGAAAATTGAGCCCTTTGTGCCGATTTTGATTTGACGAATTACTGAAGTGAAATATCCTTTAAACTTGTTATCATCAATGGACTTAGCCCAAATGAAATTAGCATTTGGAGTAAGTTTCAAAATGAATATCGCATCATTCCATTTGGACATAGCAACATCCTTGTAAGAATCAAAGAACCTTACTGTGGAATCGGGGTCTAAATCTGCCCTATCTCTGTGTGTACCAGCAATCCATATATTATTAGAATCATCAACAGTGAGTCCATTCGCAGTAAAATAGGTATTTCCACCAATTTGCTTTGTAAAAAGCAATTTGTTGTTTATATCAAATTTGAGAATTTTAACTACGGGAGTTCCGTCATTGGTTAAACAAATCAAATTCCCATTTTTATCATTAACGGAATTTAGAATTTTATAATCAACGGCAGAATTACCAAATTGATACTGGTTAGTCAGACTTTGTGCCATACACGATATACTGGATAGCATCAAAAAAATTAGAATCCGTGTCATTTTATGCATAAATCAACGATTAGCTTCAACTCTAAAAGGATGGTCATTATTTTTTATATAAAAACTATTATTTTGTGTGTATTCCGTTTCCCAAGTAATCAAAATATCAGGAATTGTTTCACACCAATACATTATACCCTGATGCCAAAACTGCCAAACAGATTTGGGAATAAACTTTTTTACTCGGTACGTATAATATTGCTCACAACAAAGATTGATATAATCAATAATTATTGATTCATCAGTTCTATCATAATTTTTACTTTGAATGGAATTGAGACCATTACACCGAATAATTTCAAGCCGCTCATTAATTAGATTGTACCGATGATTGAAATCAATAAACAATTGGATTTCAATTTGATTACGGTTGTTTTTATTTTGTGTGTAGGAAATAAGGGATGCTTCAAAACCAAGAATACAGACCAAATAATCCGATAATTCAAAACCAAAGTTAATCCAATAAGCTTTCGTGGTAATGAGGACAATCAAATATAGTGATAACCTCAATGCGTACATCATGTTACAATAATAGCAAGATATTTTTAGACTCAAGTTATTTGTTTTTTCAAACAAAAAACAAAATATTGATATCTGAAGATGCCAAAATATAAGTCAGGTAAATCAATAATAATTCTTTAAATCCACAGTTTTTCCTTGTAATTCCCTGTTTACCTTAATAATAACTTGCTTCGATTTGTCATCATACAAATTGAATCCTTCTTCGGCAGTGATATAAATATGAGCATCTTTAGTAACTGAATATCTTCCTCCCTGACCCACTTCCTCTCCACATCCCAGATATACGGTTCCTTTTCCATTACCTTGAACAGTAAATGTAACTCTTGCAACAGACGGTTTCAACTTTACAATAGTCATGGAAGTAAGTGTAAAGAAAAACGCCAAGCCAATCATAAGGGAGAATTTTGTTTTCATATTATCAAATGTAACAAAAATCACAGAATAGTGCCATTTTTGTGATTAATGGCACATGTAAGTTATTGATAATCAACATAAATATAAATTTAGCATTGCTTTATGTTCCTTTTGCCGTAGCATAGCACCAAAAAAGGAACCATGCTCACTACAAAAATCAAATCTGCCGAACATCTTGAAGAACACGAATTAAACAAGATTCTCAAACACCTGTCAAAAAACGAAGAATGGTTGTATTACCTGATTGTTCGATTGGGGGTTTCAACCGCATTGAGATTTTCTGATTTGTCTCAAATCAAATGGTCTGATGTCCTGAATAAAGAAGTACTTCTTCTAAATGAGAAGAAAACAGGAAAGCGACGAGAAATACCTCTTGGGAAAGAACTTTCAGAAAATCTGAAACTCACATATAAAAAACTCGGTTCTCCGTCGGTAGATGATTTCGTCGTTCCTATTACAATTAGGGCTGTCAATAAACAAATCAAAATCCATGCTTTTAGGGCTGGAGTCAGGGGAAAGAGAATTTCAACTCACACTTGGAGAAAGACATTTGGAAGAGAAGTGTGGAAACGGAACAATTACTCTGAGGCATCTCTCATCAAGTTGTCGCTCCTGTTCAACCATTCATCTATAGCCATCACCCGGATTTACCTTGATATAACTAGGGAAGAGGTTGGGGATTTGTATGCTATACAAGATTTGTTTGTATACTAAAATTATGGTTAAAGTCAACTCAACACCAAATAACGGGAATGTCCAAATTATTTTTACATATTAAAACTTTTGTAATGTTACTGATTTGTGTCAAACCAATAAGAATCCATGTTCATATACTTTTGGTGTGATTTTATCGGCCAAACTATCCAATCTGCTCCGCAACTGTAAAATTAAGTCCATGTAATTTGAATCATCACTTTTTGCATTCATTCTACCATTTTCATTTCTGCCCTGAAAATATGCACGAATGTCATACAAACTAGCATTTACATTGACCTTCGGTTTATTGTGATAATATTTCCACAATTCTCTGCCCGAGTCAAAAACTGCAAGTGCTTCATTTGAAAATTCCCTTTTAATAGATTCGTTAGATTCATTTCCAAATAAATCAGTGGTCTGTTCGTATTTGATTTTACCGCTAATGAAATCCGTCATCCAATGAGAAGCAAATTTATCTTGTGCTTGTACTTCCTGTTCAGTAAAAGGTATCCAATGGTTTGTTTTCTCGTTAGATGTTATGTTATTGGCACTATTAAACAAAGTGAATACTAAGCAATCGCTTTGAAACTCAGTATCGGTTTGCCAATCATCTTTGGGCCACAAAAATTGGTCACGGTCATTAATCCAAGTAGAGCTAATACAATGGCGTACTGCAAAATAAATTGACATAGTAATTATGTTTCTCTCCGTAATTACAAAACAGTATCTTTTCTGCTGTTTTGATAAGATTGCCAACTGATTGTTGTGTTGAAAATCAGGTGCGCAACTCACCATCAGACCAACCTCCATGTTTTTTTCGTCGTTAAATGATTTAATCCAATTGTTTATACTTTTTGGAAGATTACCATAAAAGGTCTTAACACCCGAGTAGTTGCCATTTTTATCATAAACATCAGTTGAAATCTCATTGATTTTCACCTTATCGGCAGTATTCCACAATGTAAAACCTATTGGAAATTTTCCATTTACATTATCAAAAGTATCCGCAGGTACAACAAAACCACTGATATATTTCGCCTGAAAAAACAATTTGAATTTTCTAAAATTTGAACCATTAACGAACTTAAGCTTGGAAAATTGGCACAATAAACAATCAGGTATCTTTTCATAAATTACAGCCATAAACAAAGCAAAAAACTCGTTTGTCGCATTGCCGATTTTGGGATTAAGTTGTTCCTTAATTCTAAAGCTAGTAGTAACACCTGCTTTGTTTTCTCCTGTACCAGAGACTGTTTTAGCTGTTGTCGCTTCAGCATACGGGGGGTTAATATAGATTATTAACTTTCTTCTTTTTTCTTTATCATTAATGATATCTTGAAGACTTTGAGGAAGCTTACCAAAATCGTCATTCAAAAAGTCAAATTGAAAAACATGATTTTTTAACAGGTTTGCACCATTTTCAATACGTTCATTTATTACATTGACATCGCCTTGGTCAATAGTGCTGGCATAAGTATTGTATTTGTTCGTTAGACCAGCTAACAAGTTCCCTGTCCCTGATGCGCAATCCCAAATGTAATATTCGTCTTGCCAATTTTCTCCTAAGTAATTCGTTATATATTTTTGAGAAAGTTCCACCCATATACGAGGTGTAAAAAACGCACCCTGTCGCTCTCTAATATCCTGAGGAACCAATAAATCCCTTCTTTCAATAATATAATCACGAAACTCCTTTATTGGTGGTCTTTTGTATATTTTACAAAAATGCGAATAGGTGTCTTTATTTCTAAGGTTAATTATGGCATCAAACATTTGTTTGGTGTCTTCTTTAGCAATTCTATAACCCTGATTTTGGAAAATAACAAACAATTTGTCTTTTACTGTTATATCATCATCAATAGTTTGAGTATCATTATCTTCAACAAAAAGGTCTGCTAAAAAAAAGTCCCCATCAATAATATTCATTTTTCTTAGTTCATCCCATTTTACATCAATTAGTGGTTTGACAATTTCCAACCAACGCAGGTAAATCGGAATAAAATTATTTTTATCAATTTGTATTTTAGATTTTGTTGTCGCACGGGCAATGTTGTTTTTAATAAATAATTTCAATTCATTTTCATCCTTTTGGTAATCAAAAACAAACGTTTTTTCATTTAGAATGGATTCAATGCGTTGTTTAATTAATTGGAACTCTTTTGTTGAGTGATTACTGGGTGTTACATTCCAATTGAAATCATTGATGTAGAATATATCTTGAATTTCAAGATATTCAATAAAAGTGAATTTTTTAAAGTCAAATGCTCCAATAAATGCCGGAGGCATTGATTTATCAAAGGTTCTCGCCTTGCCTATGGTTAGTAATAGTTGGACAAACATTGTAGGAATATCAAAATCACCTGTCTTCGCCTCCGCCCACAAAAGGGGTATTTTTCCGAATTGACCATCTTGTTTGGGTAACACAGTAAAATCAATATCACCAATAATCTCTGTGGTGTCAAATTGTTTGAAATATTCAACAGCTATTTTGTTAATCAATGCACGTTCTCTGATATTTTTATATTTCATATTAGTATTTTGAAATTTATGCAATTGTAACACTTAATCAAGTTACATTTGATATTATGGGGATATTTTCAGCATTATTAGGTAACGCAGGTTCAGTTAGCCAAGATGAATTATTAAAGAAATACGGGCAATTGTTGACCGACTCAGAAGAAATAGAGTTGGGTTTCAAACTCGTTCGGGATACATTTATTTTCACGAATAAGAGGATGATTATAGTTGATGTACAAGGAATAACTGGAAGTAAGACAGAATATAAAAGCGTTACTTACAAAAGTATTTCGCGCTTTAGCATTGAAACGGCAGGTACATTCGATTTAGATGCTGAGTTGAAAATATGGATATCAAGTGAGGCGAATCCAAGCATTAAAAAACAATTCAATAAATCGGTAAATGTGTATGAAGTTCAAAAGATACTAGAACACCACGTTTTGGGGTAAATCAAACTTTCTAGTTTTGTTTATTTGAAAAATTGTCCATCAAATGAACACTCTACACCATGATAGTAAGCACAATCATCTTCATTTACTTCGATGCCACCCGCTGGTAAGATTGAAAAATAAATCAAGCAACCGTTTGTCGTATGATAAACAGCCGCCTTTCTATTGGATTTATAAGTTGCTTCGCCAGATATGTCACCTATACACATTTTTGCAGTGCCCACTTGTAATTCAAATTTGAATCCCAAATCGGTAACTGATATAATTTTCAAGTAATGTTCTGCGTTTTGGGATTTTTCCCTGTATTCTCCGACATTAAAACCGTTTTCAATTATACTATTAGTCTTCGAAACAGATGATGTTGGGAATTTAAATGGGGTTACGCATGGGTCACATTCCATTCCCAAAAGTTTCCCTACCGAACTCCAAAGTCCATTACTTTGAGAATGAATATATGCTAAATCGACATCTAACCAACCAGCAATACTGTCTCCGTTCAATTCATATGAAATAGAAACTTTATATGAACTCTTATCTTCGGGGACTTGTGAAAATCGTGCAGAATAAATATGAATCTTCTGTTTAACGTCACCATCGCAACAACCACAATATAGGATGGCTTCAGTATTTTTATTCAAAAAATTCACAGCCGTTACAGCGTCATTTTTACTTATCCATAACAATTGGTCAGCAAAACCTATTGATTGAATGGACATTGCTGCAACCAGTAAAAAAATTTTATTATTGATTGATTTTAACATGTTAATCTATTGGGATAAGTCTTTTCCTGTATTCAACTTTTCTTACTTGTCTAGTTTCATATTCATGATGTACAACTAGACATTTGACTATTAATCGCAATTGGATTGGGAAGACCATATTGTCATTACTCAGTAGAAAATGTACTTTCCCACGAAGTGGTTTTGACATTTTACTTGCATCTGTAATAGCATCATTCTGCTTTACCAAGCTAAAGTTATCCATAGGATAGTAGCCAGTTCTCAAAAATTGCTCACTTGCACTTGGAAAAGTCGAAATCACATATTTCACGTTCTCCCCTGAATTAATCCTGACAAATTTATCAATACCCAAGACCATTAATGAATACCAAGGATTTACAGCGGCGAGGCTAGTAGCAGTTGAATTTAAGTTTTTATGGATAGCATCATCGTAACCTTTTGATGCAGGCTGGCCAACACCTATGAAATAAGACCATGTAACCACATCCAATGGAAGGTCAAAAGAAGTAGCAGCTCGATTTTTATTCCCATTCAAGGCATTTTGTGATGACACTTTAATTTCGCTGTCAATTATTTCTACAATTGAAGTGTCGGATTTGATTATAAATTTTTGACTTTCGAAGGTTACAATTGTGTCTGTTACTTCTTCAAATGATACATCTGTATTAAAATTTTGTAAAGAGTCTGAACTCGCTTGTCTATCAATTTTTAGATTGACTAGTCTTTTTGAACACATACAATTCCCACCGACAATAACGAATTTGTAAACTCCAGTAGAAGGTACAATAAAGCTGTAATCTATATCGTTTTTAAAATCTGCAACAGAGTATTTCTCAAAATCGGGATAAAGTAAAATCCTAAATGATTTGATTTTTTGTTTCTTTTTTTGTTTTAAAAAAACATCAATTTTATCACCTTGAGCAAAAC
>Ga0315899_10008473_pt1 | contig 11021 bp, 7 predicted proteins | sample LakEriMetagenome_2_FD_203518 | JGI IMG/M metagenome (GOLD analysis project Ga0315899, IMG submission 203518) | Freshwater fungal communities from buoy surface, Lake Erie, Ohio, United States - Buoy 4 MA112 | ecosystem: Environmental > Aquatic > Freshwater > Lake | place: USA: Lake Erie, Ohio...
GTTTCAAGCACCTCCTTCTCGTGAGCGCGTTCCAGCTCCCGTTCCCGCTCGCCGGCAGCGCGTATCAGCTCCGCTTGCAGCAGCTTCAGTATGACCTCCTCCAGCCTGCGCTCGCACTGCTGACGGGCGCGCTGCTCACAGGTCATCCTCTCTTGCAGCAAGTTGCACTGCTTCTGCACCTCCTCTACCACCCCACCGAGCTTCGCCAACTGCCCTTCCGCCGCCACCAACATGTCTGCCTCCAGTTCCTGCTCCTTGTCCCTCTCCTTCTTCGCCTTCTGCATACCATCTTTGAGGCGTTGAACGTGATCCAGCAGCTCCGGCTTTGCCGTCTCTGACTCGTCCAGAATGGTGCGATTTTGACCTCCCGTCTCTTTGTCCATCGCCTCCCTAGCCTGCATCTCTGCCCGATGTTTGGCATGCGCCGCCTCTCTAGCCTCCATTTCTGCTAAGATTTTGGCGTGCATCACCTTTTGGGTCTTGATTTCTGATAGCGCCTCGCCATGTGCCGCCTCCCTGGCCTCCGTCTCAGCAAGAACCTTGACATGCACCGCTTCCTTGGCCGCCATCTCTGAGAGCAGCTTAGCATGCGCTGCTTCCATGTCTGATAGCGCCTTGGCGTGCGCCGCCTCCTTAGCCTGCATCTCAGACAGGATACTGACATGCTCTGCCTCGTTGGCGTCCACCCGCGTCAGCACTTTGGCATGGTCCTCCTCTTTTGCCTCCATCTGACTCCTCAGGGCCTCCATCTCACGGTCGCACTGGGAAATCATATTTTGCTTCTCTTGTACCGCTGCGCCAAGTTCGTGCACGCAAGATTCCAGCTTGCGAATGGCGTCGAGCTTACTCTCCATCTCCATCTGCAGAGACGCCAACGCAGAATCGCGGGCAGACAGCGCAGTGCGATACTCTGCCTGCGCAGCATCACTCTGAGCCATGGCAGTGCTGTGTTGCAACTCTGCACTCGCTATACTCGACTTGAGCTTATGATTTTCCTCGTCCTTCCTCCGAGCGCCCTCCGATATTTCAGCCACCATCCGAAAATGTTCTTTCACAGCGTCGGCATGCTCCTTCTCAAAATCCCCCAGCCTTCTCGTGACCGTGTCTAAAGACGCCTGCATCTGCATCAACGCCTCCTCCGCCACCGTCTTGGCCAGGCCTTTGGCAGCAACGTCTTCCCTCAGCGCTCTCAGTACGTCCTCCTTGGCGGCAAGCGTCCCATCTCTCAGCGCCACAAGATGCTCAAGATCCTTTAGCGACATCTCGAGCTCTGACACCTTCTGACCTAATGCCGTCTCCCGCTGCTCGGCGGACGCCGCTGCCGCAGCAGAAGAAGCAGCAAGCTGGTGATACTCCGCCTCCCTCGCCGCCGCCGCCGCCGCAGCAGCAGCAGCAGTTGTAGGCAGTGGCGGCATTCCAACCACACCCCCCAGCAACCCTGCACAACCCACGACGCCCATGTGCTTTAAGGGCCCAGACTCGTCCATAAGCGAGGTTTCGAGCTTTTTGGATGTGGCGCTCCAGTCCGGTGCCATGATGACGGTCGACGCGATCACGCTACCGCGTTGGCAGTCAAGGATCTTGACGTGCTCCTTTGCAACGCCAGCCATCTTGGCCACGGTGTCGGCCAAGGATGAGGCATCTCCCGGCTTCCATGCACAAATTCTCAAATGTCAGTGCCCTAGTTTATTTGCTGTGTAAAGTCAGTATACAAGACTTTTGAGAAGTGTTGCCTTCCACGCATCGAAATCGCGATCTAGATTGAGCGTTATCATCCGCAGATTGTCCATGACCTGCTCGACAGAAACGGCAGATGCTGCTATCGCGGAGGCCGCACTCTCTGCCTTTTGTAGCTCCTCTTGGAGCGTCGTGTTGGACACGAGAGCTTGGTCCCGCTCCTCCTCCACCCTCTTCAACGTATTCCGCAACCTTTGTTGTTCCTCCTCTTGCGCCTTTGCGCCCTGTTCAAGACTCTCTGTGACTTGCTTCACCCTAGCCCTCTCTGCGTCCTCGAGCCTCTGCATGTCACGCAACTCGGCCACGGACCTCCTTTCACTCTCTACCCCCCCTTTAAGCGCCTCTACCTCTCCCATCAGCTCTGCCACTCTCACCCTCGCCGCTTCGCGTTCCTGCTCCCTCTCACCCTGCACCTTCTCCACCATCTCCTTCAATCGCTCCACCTTCTCGCTCTCTCTCTCCCTCTCCTCTGCCCGCTCCCTCTCAGCACTCGAGCTCAACAACTCCTTTTCCGACTTCTCCACCTCCCTCTGCTCCTTTTCCCCCTCCTGAATGTCCTGCAGCAGACTTTCCACTTCCCTCCACCTCAATGTCACTCTCTCGAGCTCCTCCTGCAACGTTTCCACCTCCGCCTCCAACCGCAGCCGCGCAACTGTTGCCTCTTCCGCTCCCCGCGACCCCTCCTGCCAGCCAGCAAACACCTCCTCTACCACCATCATCATGCCCCTATAATCTCTGACCAGCTCCTGAAAACAAGAAGCGGAATACATGCTGACAAGTCAGAACCACAAGCCGTCATCAAGAACATGTGTACGTATGGATGTGCACGCGCGCGGAAATGCATTCACTGTGAGCAAAAGCCCAGATTCTGTTGTTCTGGCACTTTCATGCCTCCAGGATCATGGCCTGGTGCATGTTGATTTCTTGCAACGTGATTACTTCCTTGTGTTGCTAATGTGTTGCTAATGTGTTGCTAGTGTCAGTACCTCAGCCTACTTCAGCAACTGGTGATACAGGATCATACCTGAACAAGCAGCAAACACCGAACGCGCTGGCACTCGAGCGCGTGCTCACGAGCTCCAAGCGCCGCGCGCTCTCGTTTGAGCATTGTCGCAGCCATTTCTGTGCTCGTAAGCTCTTCTCCTGGCGATCCCGGCGGCGACCAACTGTCAGTCAGCCGATTCCCTCCGCCCCCAACCCCTAATGGAGGCGCGGGTGCAAGGGTAGCAGGGTTGGCGTGCAGGAGAGGGCGTTGTCCAAGGCCGACATGAGCTCCGAGTGAATGCTCACGAAGCCACGGTGTCATGTCGGCGATGCGCGTCAGCGCGTCCAACCCCTCTACTGCCGTCGCGATCTCCGAGGGCCCCCCCGCAACGCCCCCAACCTCGTTCTCGTGCACCCGCGACCCGTGACTCATCTCGCTCCCAAGACATGCGCCTTCCACTCCTGTTCGGCCACCTCCAACTACTTGCCCGCCGCCGTCTCTGTCACCTCTGTGTCTCGACGCAACGGCATGACTCCGTGCGCTGCTCGCAGTGACGGCATCGTGAGGAGTAGCGATGGATTGGATTCCAAACTCTGTCAGGCCCACTACGGCACCTAGCGCAATCTGCAGATAGGAGAGCAACATCAGACCAAGAGAGTGCGTGTTGAGGGGGAGGAGGAAAAAGAAAAAAAGAGGTGAGGAAGAACTATTTCCAAGAAAAGAGACGGTAGTGGAGGCTGGTGTGGTGTGACGGACAAAACGCCGACGGGCATGCAACAAGAGGCACCTGAAGGTCACGCAACGCCCCAACCCCCATCCCCGACACCTCTCCGCCGCCGTCGGCCAAGAAAGCATCCAATTCCGCCTGCAACCTTCGTACTTTGCCCTCAATCCACGCAATGTCCCCCTCTTTCGTGTACCCCGCTCCCACCCAGCCACTCGCACCCCTATGACTCCTAGGTGACTGTCTGTCAAGCTGGGCAGGCACACCAGCTCTTTGCGCCAAGGCTCTCAGCATCCCGCGTCGCCCTCGCTCGCCTTCACCCCCCTTCTGCTCCCGCTCTCTTTCGAGCAGGACTCTGCCCTTGGCAAGCACAGCCTGGATTGAGTATTGCTCTGACGTCACCCCATCTCCACGTCCCCTCTTCCTGTCCCTCTCCTCCCCCACACGTCGAGACGGGAGTGATCTGCCCCTCACAAGCCCCTCGGAGTTGCTTTTGACCACTATTCCGGCAACGCCTCGTCTCACCCCGCCGTCTTGCTCACTTCTGCCCCTTCCCTCCACAACAATTGCGCGCCCTCCACTCGTGCTAACGTATAGAGCATCAATATCAAGGGCAGAATCTTCACCAGACGCGCCCTCACTTTGACTCCCTCCATCCTCGCCGTCGCCCACACCGCTGCTGTGAGTGACCTCCGTGAAGCTTGGGTCACCTTCGTCCATGTGCCTACTCCGGCCTCTCTCCGCCGTGCCCGTGAGGCTGAAATCAGTGCGCGCGGCATCTTGCTGCGCACCCTCATCACTATCTGAGAGAGCATGAGCCCGCGAGTGCTGATGCTCTGGAGAGCGCCCACTCCAGCCTCGTGTGCGGGCGCTTGGGTCCCTGTCTGCACGCGACGTTTGACGTGCATCCCTCTGTGCCGCAGTGGAAGCCTGCGCAAACTTGGCACAGAGGACACGATAGGAACGGCTGAGCTCTTGATGCTCTTCTGTCACCGCCAGCAGCTGCCCTGAGAGCACCTGCAACCTCTCCTCCGCCACCATGTTCTTTTTCCGCAGGGTATCCTTGGCCGCAAGCTTGCGCGTTGCGTCGGCGAGCTCCTCCTCAAGGAGCGTCACCTTGTGCCGGAAGCCTGTCAGCTCCGCCGCCATCGCCACCGCTGCCGTACTCTTCTCGCTCAGCACCCACTCCTCTCGCGCGCTTGAAACTTCTCCTCTGTCGGCGTTATGGCCACCCCCACCGCCTCCTTTCCCCACTTCGCCTTGGACTGCGCCTGCGCCTCTGGCGAGGGAGGCCGAGCTGGGCGTCGAGACGCAATGTACATGCACGAGGGCCTCCTCAAGCTGCACCAGCCGGTCGACGAGATCTGAGACCTGCCAGGCGCGCAGGTGGTCGGTCGCCTCGGGTGATGCCACGGAGCCTGAAGTGAGGGGTGATGAACGACCTGGCAGCGCCAGGTCCGACGGCCAAAGAGGAGCACGCTCGTAGTCGTCCCCATACAGCTCGGCACTGAGGCGATCAATCTGGGCTTCAGCATGCACGATGAGATTGCGCAGCAGCTCTTCTCGCCCTGTGAGCGATTTCACCTCGCGCGCGTGCCGTAGCAACAGAGCATCGAGGCGTTCCTGCGCCTCGCTCGCCGCCGCCGCCGCCTCCGACGCTGTGCGCGCCACCCGCTCCTCCAGCTCTTTCGCCTGCGCCTTTTCACGCACTAGCAGGGCGCTGGCGTCCGCGGCCTGGCTCCGCAGCGTGGCATGCTCTTTGCGCGCACGAGCAGCCTCCTTTTCAAGCTCTTGACACTCGCCCATGAGCTCCTGCCCGCGCGCGCGCGCGCGCGCCAGCTCCTTCTCGACAAACGCCTCTTTGCTCTCAAGAGATGCAGCACGGGAGGCCTCTTGCGCCAATTTGCTGCTTGTGTCCGAGAGCTTGTGCTGCAGGTCTTGCACTTGTGCTTCTAGGTGCTCGGTTAGCGCCGTGCGCTGGCGCAGAAGAGCGCGCTCCCCCTGCCCACATGCCCCCAGTTGTCACCCGTCGCCTTCGCCGCCTCGGGACACAGCAGAAGTTGACTTCTCAACTATACTGGGGATAGATATCCGAGACTGATACCTCGAGCTGCGAGATTCGCTTCTGCATCTCGGTCTTGTCCTTGAGCTGCGCGTCACCCAGCGCTACTTGTGACGCCGAGAGCTGCCCCTGCACAGTCCCACACGTCAAGACTCTCGCCTGCTTTGCATTTTCACGATATTAAAAGGCAAATAGGTTGTGAGAAGCAAAGTCCCGCGCGACAAGAGACTCTTCCACACGCTAGACTCTCTCGCCTGCTTTGTCTTAGCGCGCTGTGGGATGGCATATAGATGGTGAGGAAACATGTGTGCGCGTGAGGACTTGGCACCTTTTCCAGCTCTACAACCATGAGCTGCCGCCGCAGCCGCTCACTCTCCAAAGCTTGCTCGCGAGACTGTGCCTCTAGCTCGGCAACACGCGCGCTGACAATCTGCAGGTTACTCTTCTGCAAGTTCAGCTCCGTGTGAGCCTCGTCAAGAGCTGCTGCACCAAACATTGTCTGCCGCTCCCGTGCCGCAGCAGTCTCCTCCAGATCGGCGACCCGGGTCTTGTACGCACCGACTTCCTCCGCGGCACGCGCGTGCTCACGCTGGGCCGCCGTGGCCTGTAACTTGCACTCAGTGACATGCTGCTGGAGCTGCTCGAGGTGTTGACGGAGTGCAGCAAGATCGCGCTGCTGCTGCTCCTTTTGCGACTCCGCTTGCTCACACGCGAGCTGCAAGATACGATGCGAGACGCGATGCGACTCTGCTTTCTGACATGCATCGCGCGCGGCTTGCTGTGAGGTCTCATGCGCCGCCTCTGCTTTTTGGAGCGCCACGCTCAGCTCTTGCAGGCGACCTTGCTGGAATTCTAGCCTCTCCTCTGCCCGCGCCTTCTCCTCCTTGAGAAGCGCAAGATTTTCAAAAAGTGGAGTTTTTTCAGCATAAGCTGCCGTCACTGCCGCCTCTGCGCGCGCGAGCTGTTGATCTTGCATCTCGACGCGCTCCAGAAGCGCTTGACGAGCTGCTGCCTCCCGTGCCCGTTCTAGTTCATGCTCATGCCTCGCGCGATCGCAGAGCTGCTGAATGGCTGCGAGCTCCTGTTGCGCACACTCAATGTCCTGTTGCAAGCACGTCGCATGCCTCCGCAGCACCCTCTCACGCGCACTCCTCTCGCCCTCTCGCTTGCGCTCAGCCTCGTGATCCCGGACCTTCTCCCGCTCCCGCTCTTGCTCCCGCGCCCGCTCGTCCCGCAACAGATCGCTTGCCCTTTGACGCTCTTCCTCCACCCTGGCCACGGCGAGCTGCAGTTGGCGCACTTGGCCATTGAGTTGCGCCTCTTGCGCAGCCATGTCCCTCTTCGTATCCTGAAGCTCATCGCGCAGAAGCGCAAGATCGCGCTGACCGCGCTCGTGCTGCTTTTCAGCGACTAGCTTGGACATTTGGTGCTCACTCTTTTCATCCCCGAACTCTTTCAAAGTCGCGAGGTGTGCGAGCCTTTCGTCGGCCAGGTCCTTTTGCGCCTGCCACAGCTGTCCCTTGAGTGTGTGCAGCTGCTCCATGATCTCATCCTCCTGCAGTGTCGGCCGTTTCTCCTGCTTGAGAGCATCCAAGCGCTTCAGCAGCGCACGGTGCTGTCGCGCCGAGCTGAGCAGCTCCGCCTGCGCACTTTCCAGCTCCTGCCGAAGAACACCCAGCTGCATCTCTCCCGCCCCGCTGTCGCCAGTGCCGCCCTCGCGGAGCAACGACGACGCCTCTTGCAGCGCACGAATCTGCTGGAGATATTGCGCCTGTGTTGCCTTGAGCGTTTCAACTTGTTGCGACAGTTTGTCGCATTCTGCCGTCTTTTCCCGTACCTCATCCGCGTACTCTGCCCTCTCCTTCTCCCTCTCCCTCTCCCGCTCCCTCTCGCCCGCATCCACCAATGCTTTCATCTCCTCCACCCTCTTCAGCCCCCGCTCCCCCTCCTCCTGGAGCGCTTTCATCAGACTCGCCCGCTCCTTCACTCTTTCTTCTTCGCCCCGAAGCTGCTCCTCCGCCCACTCACGCTCTCTCGCTTCGACATCGCGAGCCTTTGCATCTCTTTCCCTCAACCACTCTTCTTTCTCCGCCTCCAACATGGACATCTTGGCCTTCACCCCCTCCCAGTCCTCCCGCTCCTGCGCCCTCTCACCCCTCTCCTTCTCCAGCGAAATTTCGGCCGCAGCCGCCCTACACCACTCCTCCTGCATGTCCTTCCGCAGCTGCTCCGCATCCTTTTGCGCACGCGATAGCGAATGCTCCAGCTCGGCAACCTGCGTGCGTAAGTGTTGTGTGTGCACGTGCATGTGCGTATGTGTGCGTGCGTATGTGTGTGGGGGGGGGGGTAACGCGCTTGCGTGTACGTATGCATGCTTCGCTCGCATTCTGCCGTCTTTTCCCGTACCTCATCCGCGTACTCTGCCCTCTCCTTCTCCCTCTCCCTCTCCCTCTCCCTCTCGCCCGCATCCACCAATGCTTTCATCTCCTCCACCCTCTTCAGCCCCCGCTCCCCCTCCTCCTGGAGCGCTTTCATCAGACTCGCCCGCTCCTTCACTCTTTCTTCTTCGCCCCGAAGCTGCTCCTCCGCCCACTCACGCTCTCTCGCTTCGACATCGCGAGCCTTTGCATCTCTTTCCCTCAACCACTCTTCTTTCTCCGCCTCCAACATGGACATCTTGGCCTTCACCCCCTCCCAGTCCTCCCGCTCCTGCGCCCTCTCACCCCTCTCCTTCTCCAGCGAAATTTCGGCCGCAGCCGCCCTACACCACTCCTCCTGCATGTCCTTCCGCAGCTGCTCCGCATCCTTTTGCGCACGCGATAGCGAATGCTCCAGCTCGGCAACCTGCGTGCGTAAGTGTTGTGTGTGCACGTGCGTGTGCGTGTGTGTGCGTGCGTATGTGTGTGTGGGGGGGGGTAACGCGCTTGCGTGTACGTATGCATGCTTCGCTCACACAAGAGCGCACGCGTGCACGCACATGCGCGCGCGCATGCACACACACGTACACACGCGCTCACACAATCAAAACCTGCGCACGGAGTTGGCGTGTCTCACTCTCCCTGTTCCCCACCACGCCCTCCAGCCGCTGGCGCTCCTGTCGCCACGCCTCCTCAGCCGCCTGTGCCGATGTTTGCACAATTGCTATCCGGCCACGCCACTCTCGCTCCTGCTCCTCCAGACGATATTCCAACTCCATGTGCAGCGAGGCCGCCGCCGTCGCCTGTGCGCGCGCAAATTTGTGTGTTTTTGTGTGTTTGTGTGCGCGCGCGATCGAGCGACCAACACTGCCGCCAGCAAAGACATTGAGCCAGCAGACTTTCAGACTATGCTACCGACACCCATACACCCACGCAGACACAGACGCACGCGCGTACCGCGCTGGCCGAGGCGGAGAGAGAGCGCGAAGTCGAAATGCGCTCCTGCTGCTGTGACAATGCTGACTGTGCGCTCAAGTCCTCGAACACCCCGAGCTTTGTGCGCGCGTGCGCAAGAGCGCCTGTCAACGCATCCCGTTCTCTCTCCGCCGCCCCCTTGTCGCTCTCCAATGTTGCCACCTAGGTGGTGTATGTGTGTGTGTGTCTGCCCAAGACCAGCGTGCATGTTCACGCAAACACATGCGAAGAGAAAAGAGCACCAGCGTCTCCAGAGCTGCATTTCGCCTCATCAGCGCCGTCACCTCCTGCTGCACCGCCTTCACGTCAGGCTGCCCCTCCTCCTCCGCCGCCGCCGTGCCAAATGCGCAATTCTGCGCACGTTGGGGCGGGACGAAGAGTGATGGCGACAACACCAAATCACTCCCAACAGCCGCCTCCTCCCACATGGGGCGGCCACGTACTCCCTCGCCTTGACCCGCCATTTCCACGTCGGATACGCGTGATACGTCGCTATCGGACCATGCGGGTGGGAGCACTGTGATAAATTGATGTAGTTGTATGCAAGCGAGGCATGTCTAGTGTCAGGGCGGCACATTTATATGAGGAGGATGATACATGCATGTGTCATATGAGGAGGAGGATACGTGTCTAGTGTCAGGGCGGCACATTTGTACAGAAGGCTGTAACCGCCTACACGTTGGGACAGTCACGCTGGGTACTTTGTTAGGATAGCAACTAGGTGACTGATTCCACCTGTCAGATGCAATGCAACTGAATAAATAATTTGAGTTTTCACTTTCCCCCCCGAGATTTGCGCTGTTACCTTGAGGGGTGCTGAAACGTGACCCGACCGATTGCTGCTCCACCCCTCCAGCCCGTGAGGGGACTTCCTCTGGAGGAAATCCGTAGTCTGACACCTGCACCATAGCGTTTCAGCATGTGCGTGCCGTCGAATAGCAGTTTAAGCAGGATAGTGCAAGGGCCCACGGCGCCAAGAGTTTGCCGGTTTAGGGTTTAGGGTTTAGGTTTTAGGGTTCAGGAGACCTCGCTGTCGCTCCACAGAGGATTGGTGTCCCAGATGTTCGAGTCTTTCGCTTTCTCTGTCTCCCATCTCTCCCAGTCTCTGCTTTCACGCTCACGCTGCTCCTCCTGCATCCTCGCAACCTTGGCTTGATATGAAGAGACGAGTGGGTATGAAGAGCCGAGCACGCCAATCCCACCAGGCACGCTCCCAGCCCCCGCATTCTCCTTCGCATTCCGTCCTCGGTCGCCTTCACGCCATGCTCGCGGCTCTCGCGATGCCTCCCTCGACCTCTGGGGCACACTGCCAGGCCGCCGCTGTCTGAGCCATTCGTTCATGATTGCCTGACATGCGCGCGCGCGCGTCCTTTCTCAGGGCCACGTGTTGAACGATTCAAACGGACAGGGCAGCAACTCTGTGCAGGTCGGACGCAGGGACGTGTGCGACATGCGCAGGTCGTGCCTTTGAACGCTGCTCGCAGGCAATCATCAGGCACAAATAAGCAGCAGACCTGTGCTTCGCTTTTCAGGCAAACAGCGTGCTGCGCCTCGAGGTCGCTGGAGAAGAAGAGCCTATCTGCGTTGCTGCCCCCGCCCGTCCTGCGACGTTCGCCGTTCACCTCTGACATGCTGCAGGTCGCAATCGCTTCGAAAATGATCCAGCACGCCTGGTCTTCAGCACGCCTGCCGCCGTGCCAACGCAGCTGCGGTGTATCCACTCCCCGAACCACCGGCAATTGCAACAGTGCACACAGGCACCATATCACAGTCAGGGCTGATCGCGACGCGCGCGACTACTGTCCCTTCGGCCCCCTTCGGCCCCCTTCCTTGCCCCAGGATGCGTGCACCTTTGAAATACGGTATGAAACTTGCTACACCTCGCTTCTAAAATAATGGTACATTTTGAACTAAAGAAGGAATTGCCGTTAAGGCGAGGCGTCGGCGACGGCGGCCTCCTGGCGGGCAAACGACGGCGGCCGGCAGCGGAAGACGCGTGCCCCCTTCTCTACAGATAACGGCTCTCACACACATACTGCTCGCTCGCTCGCCTGCCCCCTACTCACCCTTTCCTCCTCGGCGCGCTCTTTCTCCAACGGCATTTTCAGGTCCGATGGCGCG
>Ga0315899_10008474_pt1 | contig 11021 bp, 8 predicted proteins | sample LakEriMetagenome_2_FD_203518 | JGI IMG/M metagenome (GOLD analysis project Ga0315899, IMG submission 203518) | Freshwater fungal communities from buoy surface, Lake Erie, Ohio, United States - Buoy 4 MA112 | ecosystem: Environmental > Aquatic > Freshwater > Lake | place: USA: Lake Erie, Ohio...
TACGAAAAATGGTTCGCCACCACCAGGAGTCTGCTGGAATTCAAAGGCACCTCGCCTTCCAATCGAATGCGTATACCAAACAAGACGGCGATGCTGCGAGCCCAAACGGCGCGCCACCTCAGCGCCCATTTGTAACGACGGCTGTCGGCCATGCACCAGCGAAAAAACGGATACGATACCCCAAAAAAGAGGCCGAAGTAAAGCAAACACAGGTAGGCTCTGAACCGGTAGTAACCAAAACGCCACGGGTATTGTCGTATGCTTTGGTATAGTTCGTCGGCGCTTTGGGGAACGGGGCCTGAAAGGGGCATCACGTGTCAAGATAAGGCGCCCACCCCGTATTTTGCACCATGGAGAATAAGTTCAAAGTCGTATCTGGCATTCGTTCAACAGGCCGCCTGCATTTGGGCAATTACCTGGGGGCCCTCCGTCAGTTTGTGGAGATGCAGGCCCGCCACGATTGTTATTTTTTTATTGCGGATTACCATGCCCTGACAACGCACCCGGAACCAGGCCTGGCCGGTCAACGGGTCCACACCGTTTTGGCGGAATACCTGGCCGCTGGCTTGGACCCGGAGCAATGCACGCTGTATGTTCAAAGTGATTTGCCCGAAACAGCCGAACTCTACCTTCTGCTCAACATGCATGCCTATGTGGGTGAATTGGAGCGCTGTACCTCGTTCAAAGACAAGGTCCGCACCCAACCCAACAATGTCAACGCGGGCCTGCTGACGTACCCGGTGCTCATGGCTGCAGATATTTTAATCCACCGCGGCCAAAAGGTTCCGGTTGGCAAAGACCAGGAACAAAACCTGGAAATGGCTCGAAATTTTGCCCAGCGGTTCAACCACTTTTACAAGGTGGATTGGTTCCCAGAGCCTCAACCCTATCGAACCTCTCAAAGCAGCGAACTCATCAAGGTTCCCGGCCTGGACGGAAGCGGCAAAATGGGTAAATCCGAGGGCGAAGGCAATGCCGTCTTTTTGGCGGAGGATCCAGCCTCCATTCGCAAAAAAATCATGCGTGCCGTCACCGATACTGGACCCACCCAACCCAACAGCATCCCCGAAGGGGCCGTGGCCAACCTCTACAGCCTCCTGAGCCTCGTTTCAACACCCGATGTGGTCGCGGAATACCGCGATGCCTATGCGCGTTGCACAGTTCGTTACGGGGATCTCAAAAAACAATTGGCCGAAGACATGGTCTCCTACCTCGCCCCTTTGAGGGAGCGTATTTTGGAATTGGAATCCCAGCACAAAAAAATCGCGGAAATTCGCCAATACGGCGCCGAAAAGGCCCGACGATCCGCCGCTGAAACCCTCCAAAAAGTGAGGGAAATCATGGGATTTTAGGGTATATTCGTCGACCATGAGCAAACACATCGCCGTTGCCGGGAATATCGGTTCCGGAAAGACCACCCTCACCGAAATGCTGGCCCGTCATTATGGCTGGGAGCCTCATTTTGAAGAGGTTGACCACAATCCTTACCTCAACGACTTTTACGAGGATATGCAACGTTGGTCCTTCAACTTGCAAATCTATTTTTTGAATTCGAGGTACCGCCAAAACCAAGAGATGGCCGCCAAGGCCCATCCCACCGTTCAGGACCGGACGATTTACGAAGACGCGCATATTTTTGCGCCCAATCTGCATGCCATGGGGCTGATGAGTACCCGGGACTTTGACAACTACGGCCGCCTCTTTGAGGCCATGAGTGCCCACCTCAAAGCCCCGGATCTTCTTATCTATCTACGTGCCTCGGTTCCCACCCTGGTTCGTCAAATCCAAAAGAGGGGTCGCGATTTTGAAGACAACATCCGACTGGACTACCTCAAACGCTTGAACGAACGATACGAGGCTTGGATTGAGAATTACAAGCAAGGCAAACTGCTGATTATTCCGGTGGATCAAATCAATTTTGCAGACAAGCCCGAAGATTTTGGTGAAATCATTCACAAAATCGAAACCGAATTGGGCGGCCTGTTTTAGGCCATCATCTTTTTTTGGGGCCATTCGGCAAAAAAAACGGGTCTTGTCCCAAGGACAAGACCCGTTCATAACAACGATCGTATCGTTCGGACTTCCTTACGGTGCAACCGGCGCAACCTGTTCGGCAGCAGGAGCCTGCTCGGCAGGTGCCTCGACGCTTTGAACGGTTTCAACAGCGGGAGCTACGGGTGCAACAGCGGACTTGATCTTGTCCTTGTCCACCAACGCAGGGGCCATGACCAGGGCTACCACCGAAATCAGCTTTAACAAAATATTGAGCGAAGGCCCGGAAGTGTCCTTGAACGGATCGCCGACGGTATCACCCACGACCGCCGCCTTGTGCGGTTCGGATTTTTTGTAGTAGGTTTTGCCATTGATTTCGACGCCTTCTTCGAACATTTTCTTGGCATTATCCCAAGCGCCACCAGCGTTGGATTGGAAGATCGCCATCAAGACCCCTGACACGGTGACTCCGGCCAACATGCCGCCCAACGGCTCCGCGCCGAAGGTGAAGCCCACCACCACGGGAACCGCCACGGCCAATAGACCGGGCAATACCATTTCGCGGATGGCCGCTTTGGTTGAAATCTCCACACACTTACCGTACTCGGCTACCCCATCGGCCTGATGGAAAATCGCTTGGTCTTCGGCAGACCAATCTTTGACTTCCTTGTCACCGTTGCGACGCATCGCCTCCAAGGCAGCCTTGAGGGCAGGAATCGAATTAAACTGGCGACGAACCTCTTCGATCATGGACATGGCTGCACGTCCAACCGCGCCCATGGCCATCGCCGAGAAGACGAATGGCAACATGGCTCCGATGAACAAACAAGCTATCACATTGGCCTTGGAAATATCAATGCTGGCAATACCGGCCGATGACATGTAGGCACCAAACAAGGCCAAGGCCGTCAGGGCTGCCGAGGCAATCGCGAAACCTTTGCCGATCGCCGCGGTCGTATTCCCTACCGCGTCCAATTTGTCGGTACGCTGACGAACCTCTTTGGGTAATTCACTCATTTCGGCGATACCACCGGCGTTATCCGAGATGGGACCGTAGGCATCCACCGCCAATTGAATACCGGTATTGGCCAACATACCCACCGCGGCGATGGCGATGCCGTACAAACCACCAAAATGGAAGGCCCCGATAATACTGGCCGCAATCAAAAGGACTGGAATGGCCGTTGACATCATACCTACGCCCAATCCGGCAATGATATTGGTGGCAGCACCGGTCGAAGATTGACGAACAATCGAAAGGACAGGCTTCTTGCCGGTCCCGGTGTAATATTCGGTCACCAAACCTACCAAAACACCGGCAACCAATCCAATAATGGTGGCATAGAAAATACCCATCGCGGTGTAGTGGTTACCAAGCTCTGGATTTTCCCAAGCGTAGAGGGGATCCTTGAACCACCATTCGGCAGGCAACATCCAGGTAATGATAAAATAGGACGCCACAATCATGAGACCGGACGAAAGGAACTCGCCCATGTTCAGGGCTTTTTGAGGATCGCCCCCTTCACGGGTGCGCACAAAAAAGGTGCCCAAAATCGACATCAAGATGCCGGTACCGGCCAAAACCAAGGGAAGAATAACCCCGGATAAACCATTGAAGTTATCGGCAAATCCGCCCACCATGAAGGCTGCGCCCAAAACCATGGTACCGACAATAGAACCCACGTAGGATTCAAAGAGGTCAGCGCCCATCCCGGCAACATCCCCCACATTATCGCCCACATTATCGGCAATGGTTGCTGGGTTCAATGGATGGTCTTCGGGGATACCCGCCTCGACCTTGCCGACTAAATCGGCTCCGACATCCGCCGCCTTGGTATAAATACCACCGCCAACACGCGCAAAAAGAGCGATCGAAGAGGCACCAAACGAAAACCCTGTAATTACGGTGATGACTTTGTTCACCGATGCAGGGTCGTTCATACCAAACTGACTACCAAAAAAGAGGAAAAGAAGGCTTAAGCCCAAAACACCCAGGCCTACCACACCCATTCCCATCACCGAACCACCCGCGAAGGCGATTTCAAGGGCTTTGGACAAACCTGTGCGGGCGGCATGGGCGGTCCGCACGTTGGCCTTGGTGGCCACCTGCATGCCGATGAAACCGGCCAGACCCGAACAAAAGGCACCGACCATAAAGGACAGACCCACCATGGGAGAGGAGGTCTCGGCGGGGCTGGTCACGGCCAACAAAGCGGCCACACAGACCACGAAAATAGCAAGAATCTTGTATTCAGCCTTGAGGAAGGCCATGGCGCCCTCGGCGATGTGGCCGGCGATTTTGCGCATTTTGGCATCGCCCGGGTCCTGAGCGGCGACCCATGAGGATTTCCAAAAAGTAAAGATTAATCCTGCAACTCCGCAAAGAGGCACTAGGTAAAGGAGGGTTTGTGTACTCATATTGATTTTTTAGAAAAGCAGGGGCAAAGATAGGCCCGTGCCTTGACGAATCAAGCCTCCCAAATCTTGCCCGGGTTCAGCAGCCCTTGGGGGTCAAAAACGGCTTTGATGCCCTTCATCAAGTGAATTTGAGCTGGATTCATGACCAGGGATAGGTAGGGCTTCTGGGACCAACCAATCCCGTGTTCACCGGAGAGGGTCCCCCCTTGTTCACGAACAAAGGCAAAAAGCTCCCGAATGGCCTTGGGAATCTCCTCGGCCCAAATCTCCTCGGGAATTTGTTCCTTGAGGATATTGATATGTAGGTTCCCATCCCCGGCATGGCCGTAACAAACCGAACGAAACCCGTAGGCCTCCCCCAAGGATTTGACTTTGCGGACCAAAGCCGGCAAGGCCGACATGGGAACCACGGTATCTTCTTCTTTGTACACCGAATAGGCCCGAACCGCATGCCCAATTTGCCGCCGAAGGGTCCACAAGGCCTCCTTGCGATCGGACTGGTCGGCCAGGCGGATCTCCCCCGCCCCGTGTTCTTCAAGCACCGGACAAAGTGTCTCGGCTTGCTCCATCAGCAAATCCATGCGTTCCCCGTCCAATTCGATCAGCAATTCGGCCTGAACAGTGGAGGGGTACGGTACCTCCATGCCTAGGTAACTGGCCGAAAGTTGAAGAGCCTCCTTTTCCATGAATTCCACCGCCGATGGCCGAATACCGGTGGCTTGAACGGCGGCAACGGCCCTGCAGGCGCTTTCGAGGTCAGGGAATGGAACAGATAGGAGCAAATCGGCCTTGGGGGCGGGAATCAACCGAAAGACCGCTTTGGTAATGACCCCCAAGGTGCCTTCGCTTCCGACCATTAATTGCGTTAGATGGTAGCCTGTTGCGTATTTGGAGACGGAGGCCCCGGTCCAAAGCAAGGTACCATCCATGAGGGCGACTTCCAGATTCAGGACATAATCCTTGGTGGTCCCGTATTTGAACGCATGCGGACCTCCGGCCGATTCTGCCAGGTTCCCTCCGATGGTGCAGGTGCCCCGGGAGGATGGATCGGGGGGGTAATACAAACCGTGTTCTCGAACAGCCTCCTGCATCACCTGGGTGATGACCCCTGGTTCGACCGTCACCTGGAGGTTATCGGTATCAATTTGAAGAATCCGATTCAGGCGCGCTGTGCTCAAAACCAAGCCTCCCTGGACCGGTAAAGCCCCGCCGCTGAGACCGGTACCCCCGCCTCGGCAGGTCACCGGAACCCCGTGTCGCTGGCAACAACCCAGCACCGCGGCCACAGCTGAGGCGTTGTCTGGAAAGACCACCACCTCCGGCACAAAGACCCATTCTTCGGTCTCATCCCGTCCGTAGGACTCGGTTTGGGTCGTGAGAATCTGATCCAGGGAAAGTAAACCTTGGATTTCCTCCAAAAAAGCGGCTGTAATTGCCATGGGCCAAAAATATTGATTTAATTTTGCGGTTCTTCCAGCAACCAGAAAATTAGACGTTCCAAAAATGGCCGAGATAATACGCATGCCCAAAATGAGCGATACCATGACCGAAGGGGTCGTTGTCGCTTGGCACAAAAAAGTAGGTGACACCGTCAAGGTCGGGGATATCCTGGCCGAAGTCGAAACCGACAAGGCCACCATGGAGTTGGAGAACTATGTCAAAGGAACCCTCCTACACATTGGGGTTGAGCAAGGCCATGCGGTACCAGTCGATGCCTTGATCGCCATTGTGGGTAAAGAAGGTGAAGATGTAGCGGCCTTGTTGAACGCAGGAGCGCCAGCGCCTGCAGGATCCTCGGACTCTCCACTGGAACAGGCCGCGGCCACAGCCGCCCAGCCTACGGCTCCGGCCCAGGCTCTAGCCCAGCCTCCGGTTGAAGCCTTGGCCCCTGCAGATCAACAGCGGATCAAGGCCAGTCCTTTGGCCCGGAAATTAGCCGCAGAACAAGGCCTGGACCTGCGCCGTATTCAAGGTAGCGGTGACAACGGTCGAATTGTTCGTCGGGACCTGCAGGGTCAAGCCGCTGCGACGGCCCCTGCAGCTGCCGAAGCAATAGCTACCCCCGATCTGAGCGCTTGGCTTAACCGACCTGCCGGACAGGGCGAGTCTTTCACCGACCAACCACTTAGCCAAATGCGCAAAACCATCGCGCGCCGGCTCACCGAATCCAAAAACGCAGCCCCGCATTTTTACCTGACCATGGAAATTGACATGGACCAGGCGGTGGAAGCCAGGCAGCGACTGAACCAAAACGCGCCGGTCAAAATTTCCATCAACGATTTGGTCATCAAGGCCGCAGCCATGGCCTTACGCCAGCATCCCGCGGTCAACTCTTCCTGGCTGGGGGATCGCATCCGACAGAATCACCATATCCATGTCGGCGTTGCCATGGCCCTACCCGAAGGCCTGGTCGTACCCGTTCTTCGTTTTGCCGACCAAAAAAACTTGGTTCAAATCGCAACCCAAACCAAAGAATACGCCGGCAAGGCCAAGGAAAAGAAACTCCAACCCCAGGATTGGGAAGGTAACACTTTCACGATCAGTAATTTGGGCATGTTTGGAATCGAATCCTTTACCGCCATCATCAATCCCCCCGATGCGTGCATTCTGGCCGTAGGGGCCGTCCGCGAATGCCCCGTGGTTCGGAATGGACAATTGAGCGTTGGTCAACGCATGACCGTGACTCTCAGCTGCGACCACCGCGTGGTGGATGGTGCCACCGGAGCCGCTTTCCTTCAGAGCTTGTCTCTGATGTTACGGGATCCGGTTTCGATGTTGCTGTAAAGACCTTACCGGGATTTTTTGGGTTTGTTAACCCGTTTTCCTCCAAGGGTTTGGAGGATATCGCCGTAGGTTGGCTGGTCGTAAATGGCTTCGATAAAGGATCCTTCCTTGTTAAAGACATAAACCGAGGGAACATGCATATCCCCAAATGCTTGGTAAAAGGCTCCTTCTCGATCAGCTGCTAACCAAACATCCTTGCGGTTCTCCAATCCAAATTCACGCATAAACGCCCAAGCCGCATCCTCATCAAAACGAGTCACCCACAACCAGGCGACTTTGGCTGGCTTTCCACCCACCTTGTAAACCAGGCGATCGGAACGCTTGCCGACAGCGTCCGCAAGGGAACGGCAATGGGAACAATCCGGATTGAAATAGGATACCACCAAGGCCCGGTCGCGGAACTGATGTCGGGTGACCACTCCACTCCGGCCAATCAACGGAAATTCAAAAACCGGAACTTTTTGAAGTAAATCCGGGTGATCCGATTCGCGATCGGACCAAAGCCACCAACCCAGCAACAAGGCCAGCAGAAGGGATCCGCTGAGCAGAAGCCAACGAACCGCTTGGTTAATTTCCATCTTGTGTTATAGGACTAAGGAGCTTGACATAGCCCCAAAATTACAGCCCAAGGACCTATCTTTGGAAGCTTTATGCCAAATCCCCTGCCTAGACGCACCTTTGCCATTGTATCGCATCCCGATGCCGGCAAAACCACCCTGACCGAGAAGTTCCTGCTCTTTGGGGGTGCTATTCAAACGGCAGGAGCCGTCAAATCCAACAAGATTCGCAAAACGGCCACCTCCGATTTTATGGAAATCGAGAAACAACGGGGGATATCGGTTTCAACATCGGTGATGGGCTTTGAATACGGGGGATGCCGGGTCAATATTTTGGATACCCCCGGGCACAAAGATTTTGCCGAAGACACCTACCGAACCCTGACCGCCGTGGACTCCGTTATTCTTGTCGTGGATGCAGCCAAAGGGGTTGAAGAGCAAACCGAAAACCTGATGCGGGTTTGTCGAATGCGGGCCACCCCCGTTTTGGTCCTCATCAACAAAATGGACCGAGAAGGCCAGGACCCCTGGGACCTGCTGGATGAACTCGAAGCCAAGTTAGGGTTGCATCCCTGCCCTCTCACTTGGCCGATTGGTCAGGGCGATCGTTTCAAAGGTGTTTACAACCGTGCCAAAGGAGAATTGGATTTGTTCTCGGCTTCCAAAACCACCATTGCCTCCGATGTGCGGCATTTTGATGGAGCCGATGACCCTGAATTGGACCAAGTCCTGGGGGCCTTGGCTCCCAAACTTCGGGAGGACCTGGAATTGCTGGATGTTTATGGCGCTTTTGACCGGAAAGCCTACCTGGCCGCTGAGCAGGCTCCGGTGTTTTTTGGCAGCGCCTTGAACAATTTTGGCATCAAAGAACTGCTGGACACCTTTGTGAAAATTGCGCCGGAGCCGGGTCCCCGCTTGACCCAGGCGGGCCTGATCACCACCCAGCACCCCAAGCTTACGGGATTTATTTTCAAAATACACGCCAACCTCGATCCAAATCACCGGGACCGTATTGCCTTTATGCGCATCTGCTCTGGCAAGTTTGAGCGTAACAAATTTTATCATCACGTTCGCTTGTCCAAAAAACTTCGCTTTGCCGCGCCGCTTTTGTTTCAGGCCAGCGATCGCAATACTGTGGACGAAGCCTGGCCCGGCGATGTGGTGGGCCTTTACGATACCGGAAATTTCAAAATCGGTGACAGCCTGACCGAAGGCGAAAAATTATATTTCAAAGGTATTCCCGCCTTTTCTCCCGAATTGTTCCGCAGGGTCGAAAACCTGGACCCCTTCAAAGCCAAACAATTCGACAAAGGCTTACGCCAATTAACAGACGAAGGCGTCGCTCAACTCTTTGTACAACAGCCCGGTAACCGCAAAATTATCGGTACCGTCGGAGAATTGCAATTTGATGTTATTCAATTCCGCATGCTCCACGAATACGGCGCCAAGGTTCGCTACCAAGCGCTGCCCTACCTCAAAGCATGTTGGATCCACGCGGCTGATCCGGAGCAAATCGACTCGTTTTTTCAGTACCGCCGAGAACACCATGCCTACGACAAAGATGGGAATTCGGTGTACCTGGCGGATTCCGAATGGATGTTGCAGCGCCTTCAATCCGAAAACACTGGATTGGAGTTCAGGTTCTCGGCCGAGGTCATGGTACAGGACGGGGAAGACAACCCCAACGGAGACGAAGGCTAAAACACCTCCAAGGCCCCTTTAGGTCCCGCCCAGAAAGAAGCGCAAGCGGTTGGTCTGAGCCATTCCTCGAAGGCGACGAAGGGCCCTTTCCCGGATTTGACGAACGCGTTCCCTGGACAATTGAAAGCGGTTGGATAATTCCTCCGCTTCCAACAGAGGCCGCCCCCCTATTCCGAAGGAAAACCGAAGAATTTCAGCTTCGCGATTCGAAAGTCCTCCCAAGACATCGTCCACATCCTGGGCCAGGGATTCCCTTTCCAAAACCCAGCCGGGTTGATGATGCCGGTTCATGTCCTCCAATCGTTCCGACCAGGTTGATTCATCGTCCCCGTTGCCTGAAGGCGCGTCTTGAGAGGTGGGACGCAAGGACCATGCCAAATGAGCATCCACCTCCTCGGGGCTAAGGCCCAGTTGTTCGGCTAGTTCAACCGAATGGACCTCGCGTCCCCATTCCTGCTCCAAGCGACCCGCCAACCGTTTGATTTGAACAATGCGGTTCATCCGACTGGTGGGCAATCGCACGGTCCGACCTTGATCCGCCAAGGTCTGCAGGATGGCTTGGCGAATCCACCAAACAGCATAGGAAATGAACTTAAAGCCTTTGGTTTCATCGTAGCGGTGAACCGCTTTGAGCAAGCCCAAATTGCCCTCGTTAATTAGGTCGTTGAGACTTAGTCCGTGATTCTGGTATTGTTTGGCAACCGATACCACAAAACGAAGGTTGGCGGTCACCAATCGCTCGACGGCACGTCGATCACCGCTCCGTGCACTCACGGCCAAGGCCGCTTCTTCCTGTGGGCTGAGCCGGGGTAGGCGGCCAATCTCCAGAAGATAACGCTCCAACGATCGCTGATCGCGAGCGGTGATTTGACGAATGATTTTGAGTTGTCGCACAGACGGCAAATTGATGCCGCAGCGCTAAATCCCCAAAACCGGGAAAAATTAATTCAATAACACAAAATCAAAGGCGCGCCTAGGCGTCACCTTCGGTGCCATCCTGCTGCTCGGCACGGGACTCACCGCCTTCAGGACGGGGTCCACGCTCCGGGCGGGGTCCGCGCTCTGGGCGAGGCCCACGGTCAGGGCGGGGTCCACGCTCCGGCATTCCCTCCGGACGAGGCAGCAAGGCCTTGGCCGATAGGCGGAACTTACCGGTCTTGGGATCAACCTCTACCAACTTGACTTGGATTTCTTGTCCTTCGGTAAAGACACCGTCCATGGTTTCGATACGCTCCCAACGGATTTCTGAAATGTGCAAAAGGCCATCCTTGCCGGGCATGAACTCAACAAATGCTCCAAAAGGCATAATCGACTTGACTTTGCCCGAGTAAACAGCCCCCATTTCTGGCTTGGCTGCAATACCACGAATACGGGCAACAGCTTTGTCCATACCGGCTTTGTCGGCCGTATAAATCTGAACAATGCCCTGTTCGCCTTTTTCCTCAATGCTAATGGTTGAGGCCGTTTCGCGTTGAATTTCTTGAATGATTTTGCCACCGGGCCCGATGATCGCCCCAATAAACTCACGGTCAATCGTGATTTGGGTAATCCTTGGAACATGAGGACGGT
>Ga0315899_10008476_pt1 | contig 11019 bp, 8 predicted proteins | sample LakEriMetagenome_2_FD_203518 | JGI IMG/M metagenome (GOLD analysis project Ga0315899, IMG submission 203518) | Freshwater fungal communities from buoy surface, Lake Erie, Ohio, United States - Buoy 4 MA112 | ecosystem: Environmental > Aquatic > Freshwater > Lake | place: USA: Lake Erie, Ohio...
TTGAGCGACGCGGGCGGGCTCGGCGAGTTGCCCCAATCGCCGCTGCGCCCCTTGATACGCGCGTCGAACACTCAACGTGCCCCACGCGAGGTGCGGTGAGAGCCGTGAGCACGAATCCCACGCGAAAACGGGCGATCCCATCGTGGTGCGATAGTCGCGGCCTCGCTCGAGAAGAAACGAGTTGAGCAAGCGGCCTGCCTCGCGTTCGCCGCCGCGCTGTCGAAGCGCGGCGCGGGTGTCAGGGCCGATGCTGAGTTCCTGCGCGAGCGTGATCGACCCCGCAGGGACGCACGATTCGGTCGGTGAACGAAAGCGCTCCGGCGGCGCCGTTCGAGGGCGCGCCATGTGCGACTCCCAACGCGTGGCCCAGCCGTCGCGGCCGGGCCCGCCATCGCGACCAGGATTTGGCCGACTCACGCCATGCTGTTGGAACTCGCGAAACAGCACCCCCCGTTTCTTACACCAACGAGTCACGCGCAAATCACGCGCGTAGGTGATCGCATTGCCCGTTTCTTCGTGAGAAAGCAGCGCGTCGATCGACTCTGCATGATGCAGTTTCTCGAGACACTCGGTGACTTCGCCGTATCGACAGACGAGCCGTCCGCCGCGTGCGTGAAGTTCTCGCCCGAGTTCTTCGAGTGATTCACATACAAACGCCAGTTGCGACGCATCGGCATCGGGCGCTTGCCACACGTCGGGCTCGAAGACGTACAGCGCAATCATGGTCGAGCCGCGTGTCATGCACGCGCTCGCCGCCGCCGCGAGCGGTTCGTGGTCATCGATGCGAAGGTCGCGTTTGAGCCAGACGACGAGCATGGCGACGTTTCGCAGGGCCCGTGTGGACCGATGCGCAGAGCGCGCGTGTTTCGCGCACTCGTGCGGTCGCAGGTCGCGGATTGCTCACGAGAACTTATGCGCTACGCAAGGTCTTCAAGGCGCTCGATGACTGCATCCGCAGTGATCGGCGGCGCACCAGGCGTTGCCAGGGCAACCATGCGCGCGCCCGTGTTTCGCGCTGCACGCGCGCCGTCTTCGCAATCGTCGATCAACGCGAGATCGCTCGGGCGCTCCAATCCAAGTTGACGCAACGCCTCGAAAATGCCCCACGGAGCGGGCACGGGTGCGCAGGCCTCATCGGCGGTAACGATCACATCGAGCGGTACTTCGGCGGCGACGAGTGCATCAAGTTGCGGTTGAAGTAATCGACGCGGAGTGCAGCAAATCACGGCGGTTTGAATGCCATGCGCGTGCAATCTGCGAAGCGCGTCGCACGCGTCGGCGTTCGGGGTACGGGCCTCTTGCGCAGCCTCGATCAGTCGAACTTCGAGATCCGCCACCATCGCATCGACTTCGTCTGAGGTGACCCAGTGGCCGTGCTTGGCGCGAAACGCCTCCGAAACCTCTGGGAGTGCGAAGAGCCGCTCGATGTGCGGACGGCCTGTGGGCCCTCGCGTCGCGATGAGCGCAGGCTCTGAAATGGTCACCGACCATCGCGCGAACGTTTGACCAACCGCTGCATTGATCGCGCGTCGGCCGCGATCGAAAAGGACGCCGTGCCACGAAACGACAACAGCGCGTGATTTGCCAGCAAAGTCTGTCCGCGCGAGCGACGCATCTCCGCGCGAAGAGTTGGAGGTATGTGGCGTTTCGTTCGACATTTGGCGTCTACGTGCCGAGTTTCTTCGCTCGTCGAGGCGTCCGTAAGCAAGTGAACTTGCAGTACACGCACGCCAAACTCTCGCGCTTCAATCTCGCGCTTCAATCTCCCGCTTCAATCTCACGCTCCATTCGCGTCATGCGCTCGTGCGCACGCCGCGAACTACATCGGCTCAGCATCGATGCGCGTCGATTCGAGTTCCTGCTCTGTCGGGATGGCCAAGAGTCCGACGAGTGGCTTACCTGGTGCAACCTCGATTTGCACCAATCGAATCGGCGTCGGTGGGTAGTAGCGAAGCAGCCCGCCAGGGAAAGGCCCTTCGCCGCGAACATCCCAGAAGTCGCCAAGCGGGATGCGAAGCGTTTGACCTGCGTCGAGTCGCGTGACTCGCTTCATGTACCGCTGATTAAGCCAGATATCGATGTCGGCCCAACCTTCGGCCGTTGGGTTCACAATGAGCATCGCGTCGCCGTCGTTGAAGACTTGCACATTCGCGACGCGCTCTTGCGGCGTGCCAAACGGGTACGCGCGCGTAGCCTTCGAAGGCTCGTAGCGCATGGTCTCACAGCCGGTGGCTGAAACCGCAAGTGCGAGGATGATGGCGGCGCGACGCATGGCGGAAATGTAGCAGGACGCACTCACCCGTTGCGGCGGATCCGAGCACGATCGAAAGTTGCCGGCGCGAAGATTCGCATGTGGCAGCTTCCGCGCGTGAGGCGCAAACCGAAGAAAACGCGGCGAAAATGCTTAGATTCCTGCGGCGCGCGTGCAAAGCGCGATGAGTTCCTTTGCACGATCGCGCGTTGGTGCTTCGGCGATGACACGCGCAATTGGCTCGGTGTTCGAAGCACGGAGGTGCACCCATCCGTCCGCGAAATCCACGCGTACTCCGTCAGAGTCGTTGACGCGCTCGTTGGCGAATGCAGCCTTCATCTTCGTCAATGCGCCTGCGACCGCGGGAAGTCCGCCAATCGCCGCGAGATCGACTTTGGTTTTCTCGATGGCGTAGCGGGGGAGCGCGTCGACGATTTGTGAGAGCGGCTCTTTCCGGCTGGCGACAAGATCGAGCACGAGGGCCATCGCGCTCAGCGAATCGCGGACCCAGCACACCTCGGGGAAAATCACGCCGCCGTTGCCTTCGCCCCCGAGAAGTCCGCCGGCGGGCTTCAACGCGCTGACAACGTTCGCTTCACCAACGGCGGTGCGCAGAACTTTCGCGCCGGCGAACTTCGCTGCGACGTCATCGATCATGCGCGATGTCGAGAGATTCGCCGCGAGTGCGAACGGCCCACGCAATTCAAGCATGCGCTGTGCAGCGAGCACCAGCGTGTATTCCTCGCCGATGTAGCGGCCGTTCTCATCGACAATCGCCAGTCGATCCGCGTCTGGATCTTGCGCAAATCCGCAGGCAACGGCTTGGCCTGCATCGCGGAGCGCGCGCACTTTCGTAGCGAGTTCTTGCAGGTTTTCCGCGGTCGGTTCGGGCGTATGTCCGAAGATTCCCGTCGGCTCGCCGTAGATGTGCGTGACGTGGCAGCCGAGTGCGTCGAGGAGCATTCGGCCACCGATGCAGCCCGAGGCATTCACGCTGTCGAGCACAACCGAGAGTCCGCGTGCGCGAATGCGTGCTGCAGCGCCCGACGCGCCACCGAGCACTTCGATGACGCGTGCAACGTGTCGTTCATTCGCCGATGTATCTGTCGTCACTGTGCCGATTTCAAGCGGCTTTGCGAACGCGATGTCCGCACTCTTGAATCGCGCAATGATCGCGTCTGCGACTTCCTTGGGCGGCGCGAGGCCGTCTCCATCGAGGCACTTCAAACCGTTCCATTCGATCGGGTTGTGGCTTGCCGTGATCGCCATGCCACCGTCGGCGCCAAGAGCGCGAATCATGAGACCAACCGTCGGGGTCATCGCAACGCCGAGATCGATGACGTCGGCGCCCGTCGCTGCAAGTGAACCTTGCACCGCGCGGGCAAGCGATTCTCCGCCGAATCGGCCGTCGCGCGCGACAACGAGACGCGGACGACGCCCTTGCACGAGCGTACGGATATGCGAGCCGAACGCTCCAGCGAAGGTCGCAGCAACCACCGGAGTCATGGTCTTTCCGACAATGCCGCGGGCACCTGAAACGGAGAGCATGAGCGGGGCTGGGTCAGGAATCGATGAAGAAGCGTGCGAGGACATAGATTGCGAGTGTACGGTCGGATCTGCGCGCGGAGGGTGCGGGTTTTCCGCGATACACTCGCGCCTCACGATGGCAAACGACACGCAATCCGATGCGAGTGACGGCACGCGTACTGGCGGGGAAGCCCACGGTCGCGACGGTGGTCTTGAGAGCATCGCGTCGAGCCGCGCTCGCACGCTTGAGTCTGCGACGACCCATGCGACGACCCATGCGGCCCCCTACGCGCTGGAGGTCGAGTGTGAGTTTGCGGCTGCCCACGCGATCCTCCTCGGCGGCGTGCGCGAGCGACTCCACGGACACAACTGGCGCGTGGTGATTTCGATCGCGGGAGATCGCCTCGATCGCGAGGAACTGCTTTGTGATTTCCATCTCGTCGAGCGTTTGCTTTCAGAAACGATCGCGCCGTTTCGCGATGGCAATCTCAACGAGACACCGCCGTTTGACCGCGTGAACCCAACGGCAGAGGCGGTTGCACGATTCGTGGCGACCGAACTCATGGAGCGACTCGCGCGCGCAATTCCCGCGGTCCAGCTCGAATGGGTGCGCGTCACGGAAGCGCCGCGCTGTACCGCGATTGTTCGAATGACACGCTGATTTGAAACTTGTCCGACACCACTGCACGCAGAACCGACGCTATGCGACCGACGCCTCCGAACGAAATCACTCCCTCAGGCCCCGATGATCCAGCGCGCTTTCTCAATCGCGACATCCAATGGCTTGAATTCAATCGTCGCGTGTTGGCGCAGGCATACGATCCGCGCAATCCACTGCTTGAGCGCGTGCGATTCCTCGCGATTTTCGGCTCAAATCTCGATGAGTTCTTCATGAAGCGCGTCGGTGGCTTGCGTCGGCAGATCGACGCGGGCGTCGGTAGTCCGCCGTGGGAGCCTCTGACTCCGGCGGAGCAGATGATTCTGATTCGCGAGAAAGTGCTCGAGCAAACCGCGCTTGCAACACGCGTGTTCCGAGACGAGCTCGTCCCTGAACTTCGCAAAGAGGCGATCGAACTTCTCGATTGGAGCGCACTCAGTTCCACGGAACGCGCCGAAGTCGAAGCGTGGTATCGCCGCAACATCTTTCCAATTCTCACGCCGCTCGCCGTCGATCCAGGCCACCGTTTCCCGTTCATTTCGAACATGTCAGTTTCGCTCGGCGTGTTGCTTCGCCGCCCCGGCGAGAGTGAAGCGCTCTTCGCTCGCGTGAAAGTGCCGGAAACCGGTGGACGTCTCTATCGTTTCGGCGCAACGAAGCGGTTCATTTCGCTTCAACAAATCATCGCGCACAATCTGGATGACCTCTTCCCAGGCATGGAGATCGTCGAGGTGCTTCCGTTCCGCGTGACACGTAACGCAGAGACCGAACGCGACAACGAAGATGCTGAAGATCTTCTCGAGCAGATTCAACAGCAGTTGCGCGAGCGTCGTTTTGCGCGCGTGGTGCGGCTTGAAGTTGGCGCGCGACCGAACGATCGCATCATGCGATTCCTCGAGGATGAACTTGGTCTCGCGGATGATGATCTCTACGAAACCGACGGCATGCTCGACTGGGGCACACTCAATGAAATCGCGGATATCGACATCCCCGAACAACGCTGGCCGAAGTGGACTCCCGTCGCGCCGCATGGGCTCGAGGATGAAAATGCCGACATTTTCAGCCTTGTTCGACAAGGCGATGTGCTCGTCCATCATCCGTACGAGAGTTTCGATCACTCTGTCGAGCGATTCATCGAGCAAGCGGCAGCAGATCCGAAAGTGCTCGCGATCAAGCAAGCGCTCTATCGAACGAGTGGCGATTCGCCGTTTATTCCGAGCTTGATTCGCGCGGCAGAAAGCGGGAAACAGGTCGCGGTCCTCGTCGAGTTGCGCGCGCGATTCGATGAGGCGCGCAACATTGTGTGGGCACGCAAACTGGAAGATGCGGGCGTGCACGTTGCGTATGGTGTTGTTGGCTACAAGACGCACACCAAAGTTGCGCTTGTCGTTCGTCAAGAGCCAGGTGGTATCCGCTCCTACGCACACATCGGTACCGGAAACTACAACTCGAAAACGGCGCGTTTGTACGAGGATATTGGCCTTTTCACCTGCGACGCGGCGATCACCGAAGACCTCGTCGAGCTCTTCAATTACATGACAGGACGCAGTCGGAAGACGGAGTATCAAAAGCTCCTCGTGGCGCCAGTCGCGATGAAGCGGCGTTTCATCGAATTGATCGAGCGTGAAGCGTCAATCGCACAGCGTGGTGGTCAAGGGCGCGTGATCGTCAAGATGAATCAGCTTGAAGATCGCTCGGTGACGGATGCGTTGTATGCCGCCTCACGTGCAGGAGTCTCGATTGATCTCGTTGTTCGTGGCTTCTGCTGTATTCGTCCGGGCGTGAAGGGGCTCAGCGAGAACATTCGTGTGACGTCGACGATTGGACGCTTCCTTGAGCACAGCCGAATTTTCTGGTTCGGAAACGGGCAGGCAGATCCGCTCGACGGCGACTTCTACATCGGGAGCGCGGACTGGATGTATCGCAATCTCAATACCCGCGTCGAGTGCGCCGCGCCGATTCAAGCGCGGGCGCATCGCGCGCGACTTTGGGAGATTCTCAGGTTGCATCTCACCGATCGCCGACAGCGTTGGCTCATGGGAACAGACGGTACCTATCAACTGAGTGATCCTGCGCAGATTGCGACAGGCGGCTCGATTTCTGATCCGGCGTTCGTCGGCACGCATCAGTATCTCATGCGCGCAACGCTTGAACTCAACGCGCAACTCCGCGAGTCCTCGCGAAGATTGGCGTGACGCTGTTACGGCGATCGCAGCGCAGGAGTGTGTGGGCTACCACACAAGTCGGCGCGGGGCAGTCGAGCCAACAAGTCGAATCGGAATCACTTCGTCGCCTTCGAGCGTGAGGCTTGCGTTGTCGTCTGCTTCGACGGTGAGATCAAAACTTGCTCGGACGAGCTTCGTTCCATTTTCGTACTCAAGCGTGAATGCGCCGAGCGACGCGCCAACTTCGTCCGTTGGTCCACGCACCCCTTCGAGGAGAAGTTGTTCCGCCCCCTCGTCCACTCGCATCAAGAGTGCGGAGTTGCCGCGATCGAGTCGAAGTTGAATTTCGCGGCCATCATCGTCGACGAAGAGGAATTGATCGGTCAACACGAATCGATCGCGCGCATCTTCGGGAAGCGGCCCGAAGTCGACGCCGTTTCGTACGAGTGCCATCATGCGATGCATGACAATGCGACCGACGACGTGTGTGGATGCTTGTTCGGTTGTCGCTTGATACGCGCGGAAACTGGCAACCAGCGCAGACAACACCGCGACGAGCAACGCGGCGCAAATCGCGAGTGCGATCAGCATTTCGACGAGCGAAAAACCGCGGCTGCGGCCGAATGTCCGCGCGGATACATGCGAAACGTTTCGTGATTGGCGACGCGCGTGTGGACTCGTTTGCTTCATCCCGCGAGCCCTCCCTCGCGGTAGCTGTCAGCGACGGGTTCTGCCGAAACAGGCCATGGAATACCGTCCGGCAGTTTTGCGTTTGGGTCGTAGCGAAGTCGAATCTCGCCGAAACCACTGAAACCCGCGTCGCCAGGAAGAGCGCCTTCGCCGTCACCATCAAGTGCGCCGAAATAGCCGAGCGTCGTATTGAAACTCTCGGGCTGCCCGTTGTACGCAAGCGCGCCTTGGCCGGCGATCGGACGGTAGGTCATGAGCAAGGTGCCTGCGATGTCCGCGGTACCGCGGATATCCATGACTCCCGCGATCACCGTGCCTTTGAGCTTCACACGCGGAGTGAGGTCTGGATCGGCAGCAACCTCGTTTGAGAAATTGCCGACGTCGACCGACCATCCAGGAAGCATGATCGAGCTGCGCTGAAGACGATCGAGTTTTGTCGATCCAAACGACTCGAGCACGTCGCGCAAATCATCGCCATCTGGCTGGAGATCGAGTTCTGAATCCTCAGGATCGGAGTAGAAGCGCGTCGCGCCGGTGATTTGCACCTTGTTGCGCCAATGCGTGAATTCGCCGGGCGTGTCGCCTGCGATGGAGCCAAGAAACGTGCAGTTGTGAAAGCGAATCGAATTCGAAATCGTCCTCGTGTCGGTGATGGTTGTGCCGCCGAGGGTTGAGGTGATCGTCGGAAAGCGCGGTTGATAGACAATCGTCCCGCCGATGTCGACGGCCTTCATTGCGCCGGTGTAGTTCCAATTCACATCCGTACAGCCGGTTTCGGTTTCGAGATACACCGTTCCTTCGAATCGACAGTTTTCGAAGAGCGCGTTGGTTCCCTTGGGAATCCGCACATCACGGAACGTCATGTTGCGATAGATCGGTCGGCGATAGTGGTCGTAGGCGGCGGGTGAGCCGTATGGCACAGACTCGTAGGGGGCTGAAGTGACCGCAACGATCGTTCCTCCTGCACTGGTTCCAGCCGTTGCTTGGGCCGCAAAGTCTGACGTCACATTCGTAGAGAACCACGCTGCACTGTCGGCGAAATCTGCCGTGGTGACCACGCGGAGTTCGTCGGCGGAGACCTCAAATCGCGCTGGACCCGCGGAGTTCGAAGGTCGCACAGGTCCTTGTGCGATGTTGCGCCAATCGTCTTGCGCAGCACTTTCCCACGCAGAGAGGCCAACGCCGAAGACGAGATTCCCTGCAACTTTTGCATAGAAGTCGAAGGTATTGAGGACGCCATCGGAGTAGCCGAGTCGCACGTCGCGCGCATCGATCGCGCCGTCGCCGTTGCGGTCCGGATGCGCGAGATCGATGAGCCGCGCGAGTTGATCGTCGATGGCAGTGAACTCCGCAGTGCCGGCGACGTCTGCCGCGGCGGCTCGTGCTTCGTCCCACACGACTGCGCCGTCACCGTTCGCGTCGTACTCCGACAAAAAGAGATCGAAGTCATCGACGAACTGGTCGCCATCAAGATCGGTGAATCCGCTGTCCGCAAGCGCGGGTCCTTCGACTGGATGTGCCGGACGGAGTCGTCCATCACCGTCGACGTCGTGTTGAGCAACACGCACAGCGAGGTCTGCGAGTTTTGTGTTGAGCGCGTCGGAGAGGTAGCGGAAGTCCGAGCGCATCACGAGTGGATCGCCGTTCGCTTCGGTCAATTCGCCCGGCTCCGTTCCGTAGCGCGTACCCAGCGGTCCTTCGACAAGCACATTTTTCCCAATCATCACGCGGTTCGGCGAGATGACGGCATACTCGATGCGCTTCGTGATTTCGTACTCGATCGAGATCGTTCGTCGAATCTCTCCATCGACGCCAAGACTTGTCACGCGCACGCGGTTTGTTCCCGCGATCGGTTCGTACAACAGTTGAAACCAGAGCCGATCGACGCCGGTTTCCAAGCGCATTGGAAGCGTCACGAGTGCGCCGTTGTCGTAGATCTCGGGTAATCCCGTGTGTTCAGCGAGTGGAGCGAAGGCGGACACGTCTGCAAGATGTGCGTCGCGCAGTGCTTCGACAAGTCCGTCGGGCGTTGCGGGACCGTCGAATCCGTCCGGTGGGAGAATCTCGACTTCACCATCCGTTCCGTTCCATGTGCCCGTCCAAAGCCGTGATGCAAAGCCTGCGTCGATGACACCCTTTTCTACGACAAATCGCTTGGATTCGCGAGAAAGTCGTCGTTCCGCAAAGACAAGCCCGCTCTCTGCGGCGCTCTGTGCGCGCGAGACTTTGAGCGAACTATCCGCAGTGCGCATGTTTCCTTGCGCGACGACAGCCATCGCGGCGGCGAGTGATCCGAAGATGACAAGAAACATCATCGCGAGCACGCTCGCGACGCCACGTCGGCGCACGATGCGCAAGCGTTGCGCGTTGGGCTGGCGAGAAGTTGTGGGCTGTCGATGCATGACGTGCTTCCAAACTCGCCTCAATCAACGCGCTGTGCGAGGCAGGCCTCGCGAAATCGTTCACCCGTTTATCAGTTCATCCAGGCGCAATCCACGTCACGCGCGTGATTTCGCGCGGCGCGTCATCGGTCGGTCCTTGATACTCCACGATCACACGAACGCGAAGAAGATCGCTCGCGCCATCCGCAACCGTGCGCGTCACCTCAAACGGATCGATGTTTTCGACGAAGACGCGCTGCGACCATCCGGCCATATCTTGGAAGACATCGCCAAGGGCGCTGACTGGTCCACTCCCAAGTGCCGCGGAGAACACGGTCCCTTGTCCATCTTCGCCGTCGAAATCGTCGAGATCATCGAAGTCAAGGACCTCGACCTCGGAGCTTTCTGGGCCCCAGAATGCTTGTCCGGTGACAGGGTCATGTCGTGGCAAATGCAGCGTCAACTCGCGAATCTCGTTGCCAAGTCTCTGCGCGGTTGATGCGTGCGTTGACCACTCGTTTTGTCGGAAGAACGCTTGCTGTGCAGCCACAATCGCGACGACTCCCGTACCAACGATCACTGTCGCGAGCGCGGTCTCGATCAGCGTGAAACCGCGGCGAACGCGCACGTTTCGTGGGGCCTGACGGCGATGGTGATGGTTCGCGTGCATGCGTGCATCCTCACCCTGAGACCAAGTTCGACATCTTGAAGATCGGGAGGATGATCGCCATCGCGATGAATCCAACAACTGATCCCATCAAGACGATCATGATCGGTTCGATCATGCTGGTGACTGCTTTGATCGCGTCTTTCAGCGCCTTCGCGTAGAAGACAGAGATTTCATCGAGCACTTCGCCGAGCTTTCCTGACTCCTCGCCAGCCGCGATCATCTGAATCACCGAGCGCGGCAAGAGCGTGCTACGCATCAACTGCGTTTGCACTTTCTTTCCTTGCTTCACGGAGCCATAGACCGAGCGCCAAAGTCGCTTGTACTGGCGATTTCCCGAGATGTCGCCGGTAATCGCGATGGTGTCGAGCATCGGCACGCCTGCGTTTAGCAGTTCGCCCATCGTCTGCAGCGAGCGGCTGATGTAAAGCGCACGGAACATGCGCTTCACGATCGGTGCGGAGATCTTGAAGCGATCCCACCAGAATCCACCGAACTCGGTTTTGATGAATCCAATGAAGGCGCCAATGCCGACCACCGCAGCGATGAGCAGGAGCCACCACCACTCAACCATGAAGGTCGAGAGTGCCATGAGGAACTTGGTTGGACCTGGAAGTGCGTCTTCCTTGCCTTTGAAAACGCCTGCAAATCGCGGCAAAACAAAGGTCAGAAGGAAGACG
>Ga0315899_10008477_pt1 | contig 11019 bp, 9 predicted proteins | sample LakEriMetagenome_2_FD_203518 | JGI IMG/M metagenome (GOLD analysis project Ga0315899, IMG submission 203518) | Freshwater fungal communities from buoy surface, Lake Erie, Ohio, United States - Buoy 4 MA112 | ecosystem: Environmental > Aquatic > Freshwater > Lake | place: USA: Lake Erie, Ohio...
CGCCCCCCCCCCCCCCCCGCGCGCCCCCCCCCCCCCCCCCCGCCCCCCCCCCCCCGCGCGCCCGGGCCATTCCTCAAAATCGCTGCCTGCGGCATGAGGGCATGAGTCACTGTCATGAGAGCAGATCGCGGCAGCTTAGCGCTTTGGTTCGACTCACGCACATACACATACAAACGCTCTCTCTCCTCCCCAAACACCCCCCCCTCCCCCTCTACGTCCCTCCCTCCCTCCCTCCCTCCCTCCCTCCCTCCCTCACTCCTCTCTTCCTCCCTCCCTCTCGCTTTGCACACATGCACACACAATCAGGACAAGGCGTCAGCATGGCGCTTCGAATCGCCTCTTCCTGACCTCAAATGGCAGCTCGTGGATCTCCCTGAAACCTAGGGGAGAAAGAGAGCCCCGCGCGCACGAGAGCGACAGCGAGAGATGGCGTCACCGCAGACGAGGCAGCAGGGAGGAGCAAGCTGCTGAGCGAGGAGCTGAGCGCATTGTATTAGCTACAGTGGAAGAGATCAGAAGCGCGTGCGCGCGTACAAGAGCCACTAGGGACACTCTGATGTCATGGCCAAGGGCCTGAGAGAGACTCTTAAACACACTTGGGCCAGAGAGAGAGAAAGAGACAGAGAGGAGAGTTGTTTTGACAATCAAGAAGAGGGAGGGAGGGAGGGAGGGAGGGAGGGAGAACAATCCCACGCTTGGACTTCGGCGACGGTGAATTCTGCCTTGCTTTGAAATTGTGGAGGGAGACGGTGGTAGGAGGAGTTGGGGGTGGGTGGGGGGGCTGGGGGGGAGAGAGAGAGTTTGTAAGGAACCACGAACATCACGGGGGTTCCAGGGCGTCGCCCGCGCACAGTCTCCGCATCACCATACGCATATCGAAGGGAATACAAGGACGGGCAGATGTTAAGAGGGAAAGACTAGTGTTTGCAAGTAAAAGACGAGGAAGGAGGATGAGGGCTGCGGTCTTTGTCTTGCATGTATACACGCACTCAGCGGTCACACTCTCTCACGCAACCGTGCACACACCGTCTTGTTGGGAGTTCCTGGACCTTTGTGAGAAACGGCAAAGGAGGGTACCATCACAGAACAGGAAAGGGAAATGACAGCGAAACTGAAAATAATTCGCACGTTTTTCAATAGTGCGAATTTTTGGGTCCAGTGCAAAATATCAAAAGCTAGTGAAACAAAGTTGGCGCGAAATGGCCAAATATATTTCCACGCCAAATAGCACCGATCGCTTCATATACACTACGGTATCAGTATTTTTTATTAAGGAAAACGAGACATAATGTTACAATCTAACGACAGAAATAATCGGGCACAGTCACGTGTGTAGATCTGGTGCACTCTAAATTCTATGCTGATTATAGGGCATGCCAGGACATACGTGCGTGAGAGATCCATGAAAACGTTGCGCTGATGCCTGCGCTGCCGGCCCCGACACCGAAAGTTTGCGATCTTTAAATGAAGATCTCTGTGGTATATTTGTCCCAGAATTGGATCATCTGCCCAACAAAAGGCTTTCAGGGTCACATATTCGACCTTGTGTGCTGCAAACACAGCGAAGAGTAGATGCTGAAATCTAGAGGAAACAAGAATGAGCGAAAAGAATGAGCAATGACCGCAACGCAACATCATGCGCTCATCACATCTCAACACAAAAATGAACACGTACAGTATGACTACCTCTTCTATTTCGATTTTGCCGCCACCGTCCTCGTCAAGCTGATCCACGAACTCTGCAAGCTCAGTCGGGTTCATATATATCCCCACCTGCAACAACAAGCACGCCACGAAAGCAAACATATGCAATAAAAACATGACCAATATACGAAAACAAACCAAAATTCAATTTGTAAGAGTTCAATCTTGCAACATGCAAGATAGCAGCAATTGACTTTTCGACCGGATTTCTACAGCGCAAACAATGTGCATGAGTAGCTTGAGCAGACGCAATAACTGAACTGGCCCACAAGAACAACATGTGATGAAAAATCATCACCTGCTGCAAGCCATCACCAACTTCATTGCGCGTAAGACTTCCACTACCGTCATCATCAATTGCATAAAAAGCGTGCTCAGCAGTGCTGAACTTGTCTCCCAGTTTGCGACGGACACGACGATACATGAAGGGCTTTATCCATTCCTCCCCACCGGGGCTGGAAAAACCCTCTTTGCAAAATTCCGCGAGATATGACTCCATGAAGGTGCTTCTTGAAGATTCAGGCGGCGCTCGCTTGGAATGATCGAATGCGCCCTTTTCGAAGACTTTGTCCAGACAGCCTTGAGTTCGCACAAAGAACAAAGTGACAGTGCTGCTCTCAGGAATACCGCCCGCAACCCATTCTGGCTTGATCTCTGCTTTCTTACCATCAATAGAGAGGTGCAGAATGCTCTCGCCGGGCTCTTTGCCGCCCAGATGCACGAGCTCCTGGAAGACAAATCGTTCTCTGGGCACCTCGAGATTGAGCTCATAGAAGCCAACAGCCATTATTTCATCGAAGGTCTGTACAGGCCCAAGACGGTGCATCACGATTGATTGCTCCTTTGGAGTGAGGAGATTTAAGACGTTTGTCAAACCGTGGTAGTCGACCGTCCGAGCCCAGCAGATGATAAGAATTTCTGTCCGAATTTTAGCAGAGCGGGCGGGATCGAACCGGCCGATCAACCTTGCAACTTGCTTGCACAAAAAATACCGCGTGTTCGAGACCTCCCGCAGTATCTGCATCATGCTCGTCTCCGAAATTAGGTGCAGATCGAGCAGATCCGATTTGGCATCCCATCGTCTGAGAATAAGTTCTTGGAGTTCATCATCACTCAAAGGTTCGGCCTCTTCCGGCGGCTTGCGGATGTCGACAAAATCAACCTCAAGAATCCCGAAATAGGGCAATTGCCAGGACTGCTGCAGAGTCAAGGGCGAGGTGTTGAACCTACTATTTCTCCAAACAACACCAATGGCAGAAAGGTCTCGCTTGCCACCACCCCTGTTGTCATAGTACTTGTATGTTGCCGTCTCAAGCTCTTCCATCTCATTTCGAAGATGTATGAGACCCAGTGCCAGGGCTCGGTGAGCTGGCACCGCTAGGTCTAATTTATAATGGCCTGACGGATTATTCTGGAAAAAGGTTAACGACACTTGTCCTAATTGGGCTTCGGCCTGGACAATTTCCTTTTTTGAAAGCAGATTGAGCAAAGTAGTCTTGTTTTCCACATCAGCGATCCTATGGTAGCATTGACACACGAGATTTACCCTGTCTGTTGAGTTGTATTGGTCCACCTTGCTCACTAATGACTCCAGCTGCGCAAATGACATCATTCCATCGCCGACAAGTGCGACCATGCAATCTAGCTTGTCAGCGACGCCCAATGTTTCATCATTGACGTTTTTGTTCAGGATCTCCAGGCTCAGCACAGTCATGGTAGAATCCTTCGGTTTTACCTTTTGCTTATCAAAGAAATTGAATTGCATGAATCCTTCTTCCGGGAAAACGATTTCAGTCTCACTGGCAAAGTCTACCTTTATGTTTTTCCCTTCCTCATCATCCGGCCTTACTTTAATCATACAAGGTATCGTCTTGTCGAACAAGCCAGTGCCAGCCATTTGATATCTGACCAAATTTTTGAGGATTCTATGACTGTAAGGGTCCTTCAGGTTGAGCAGATATGATCCTCCAGGCTCAGCTGGGTCGAACTGTACAGCAGGGTCTCTGCAAAGAGCACACTTGTTTACGGAGACACTGCGGAAAACGCCGCGGGAGCAGACTCGAAGAAATTCTCGAATCCCTTGCATTGTCAGAGGATTTTGGTCCAGCACTATTTCAACTAGATCTGAATTATGCTCGAGCCCATCGGCCAACAAGGCGCAACCGGGGGCGCCAATTCGATTCTTGGTCAGATCCAAGTAGGTGATCTTGCACGCTTCCAAAGCATCTGCAAGTGCTCGCATCGGCACAGAGTCGCCAATTGAATTCCACTGCAAGTGCAATCTGCGCAGCGTTGCATTGGCCTTCAGTCCCCTGGCAAATTCTACAGCAGCGGCGCCTCGAATTTCGTTCCAGCCAAGATTCAGCTCCTCCAGCGTCTGAGTGGCCTCCAGCATGGTCTTAAATTCTTTAGCGCACTTGCGTCCAATTTTGTTCTTTTGCAGGGACATTCGTCGGAGACTCTTCAAACATGGAGCAATTCTTACAATGTTTGCCGCGCCGCGATCGCCGAAATGGTTTTCATCCGCCGCAAAATCTTGCATGGGCGAGTCCTTGATCGACAGAAGGTCCATGACAGCCTTTGCACCTGCCTCTCCCAGATTGTTGCACGAGATGTTTAGGGATTTCAGCAACACCTTGGCAACCAGCAGACTATCACACAGTTGTTCCGCCCCCAGACTGCCAAGACTGTTGTTGGAGCAATCAAGGTGCTGCAGCGCCGCGTACTTCAAATTCAATCGTAACCTCATGATTGGTATCAGATCAGGAGAATTGCCTGTCACGTCAAGGCCTTTGATGATGCCAGCAAGGGCAGTAGCCTGTTTGACCCCCAAGTTGATCCCCGAGATCGAAAGCTTGTCTGTGTTCTTTGAATTAATAAAATCTGCGATCGCAGACAAACCAACTGGTGCGCAACAGAAGTGGTTGCACATGTTTCTGTAGGCGGTCACCTGCGCCTTTTTCAAGGCTTCAACTTCAGAAACATTTTCCTGCCAAACCAGCATCGATGCTGACTCACGAGGATATACCAGCCTCCGGATCAATGCGAATGCTGCACCAGGCGGTGCCTGTTGTATGCATGCCATATTCTCATCATCATCAGCATCATCCGATGATGAATCCTCCGAGTTGGCTTGTTCTGCGTCCGCCGGTGCCGGCGCCTCGGCTTCCAATATATCCTTTCCTTCCCTCTGCTGTTGTGCATCAGCAGCAAGAGCGTTTTGCACAGATTCTGCTGCCAAGTCTGGTCCTGGGGCATTTGCGCGCTCTTCTCCTCCATCTTCTGTGCCGGCTGCCTCGTTATCAACGCTTACTACCTTTTTCCTCTTTTGGGGCTTGGCCTTCATTTCAAGGGCGGGCCACAACTGATAATCGAAGTTCTTCGCATGCTTATGACGTGCTCTTTGCTGCTCAGTCCGTTTCTCCTCGTAATATTTTTGTAGGTGCTCAGCTTCGATCGTCTCCTGTCGACAAACGTATCAGGGAAGCAGATCAAAATATCAGACCGCATACTTGTCTAATCAGCAGGAAACGAAGGCAATGTGTGCAAAATGTCCGCATCAAGAGGGGAGCGCCACTAGAAGCATGATGGATCGTTTTTTGATGCATCAATTGCCCAGCACATTCACCACAACAGGGAATGAACAGATGAAGATTGAGAGGAGTCGGCAAAATACCGTGTACAAAGTGCGGCACTGAGAAAGATCCGCCAGCCTGCGCTTCTCGTAGTCCGAGCTCCTTTGCCACACTGGCGTCTCCTGATCCCGTCTCGCCCACTCCTTCTGCGTCTCCAAAAGCTTCTCCCGCAACTCAATCTTCTGCCGCAGTAGGGCAGCTTCAGAGACTAAACCGCTGCCGTCTTCAGAGTCTCTGCTCTCGGCACGCTCTACATCACCCATTAGATCTGATGATCCTGCATCTGCTAAAGCCTGCAGCTCATGCTTGCTCAGATCATACTGCTGGTTGGGTGAACTTGGGTCCTCTACCCACCATCCTCGTCGATTATTGTCAAGAACATCTTGAGCCCTGACGAAGCAATAAGATTTCGATGCCGCATCTTTAAAGATACCGTTCTGTAGCTGCTCGTTAAGCTGTTCCCACTCATGCACGTCCCCCGTTTCGTTCTTCTCTGCGGGCTGCAAGCTGCCGAGCTCCTCAACACTGATCGTGAAGAATTCACACAGCGTCCTTGTCTCCACGATTTCAATTTCCGTTTCCGCGGATCGATTCAAAGCGTCTTGCAATCGCGCGGCGATCTGAGCCTTGTCGCCATCCGCTGCTCCCTGGAGCAAATTCTGCGTTGTCTTGATAGTAAACAGAGCTTCTGCGTGCTGTTCCTGTGCCTTGGCCAGCGTATCCTGGAGACGCCGCAGTCTGACGCGTTTGTCAATGAGTGAATTCAAGCCAGTGATCCACGCCTCGGCATTTCTGTTCAGAGGCTCCTCACGCCCTTCTTCATGCAGCAGGGCTTTAACGAATTCTTGATCCTCCTGCGCCTTTCGAGCTATGACCTGCTTGGCAAACTTCTTCGCTCGTTCGGCCATTTCCAAGCTCATGCTACCTGCAAATGCTTCCCGCCCTGCCTTTTCGACCCAGATCCTTTGACCTGACCGTTCCCCTTTTATATGCTTAAGTCTTTTTGCTGCTTCCGTGAAGATGATGGGAGGCGGTCTGTATTCGACAGCGACAGGGCGCGCGCAGAATTCCTGCTTGGGGATGACTGTCGCACCTTCGAGCCCACCGTTGACAGTCCGCACCCTGTCACCCTGCCGCAAGCCTATGATTTCTTTCCATCGTGGCATCCTTCTTTCTCGTTGCATGTTCGCAGCAGCCCGTGTCGGTCCTGCATCAATAGAGATGTCTGGAGGCTCTTTCTTGTCTGCATCCATGGCTTCTGTTTCCTTGGAATCCGTAGCCTCCATTTTTTGCGTTGGCCGTGGCGATGAATCACCGGCTGAAACAAATCTGAGGAAGTCCTTATCCCACTTCTTCTGCTCAATCCAGCCGCAGGGAGTGACGGGCCGCAGGGGGGTCCGCGGGGGGATCGCATCAATCTTTTTCTTGAGTTCGACCACTTGCAGGGTGCGTGTGCCCATGCTCGTTGATGGGCGCTTCGGTACCGCGGTGTCCCGGTCCTGCAATGAGTACGCAAACGAGCTCCTGGGCCGTGACTGCGTCGTGCTCAGCGGGCGAGAGCGGTCCACGGCTCTAGAGAGCGGGAGATGAACGATTTGCGAGCCTGACCGCTCTCTTGCCTCCGACGCACTGCGGGCGGGTCGAACGGCGCCGATCGTGGAACGGGGACGATGCTGCGACGACGATGTGCCCGGTCGCGAGAGCGTCCGGCGGCCCTCGAACGGGAGGTGCAGACTGTGCCCTCCAGCGTCGGCGTCGGTGGACATGTCCAGGTCGTCACACTCCACCACCACTGCGTCCTCGGCGTCGAGGTTCGACTCCCTCTCTGGGCTGCCGGAGCTTCGCGACCGCACGGACGGCAACTGGAGGCCCACCAGAGCATGCGGCCCGGAAACGTCGCTGATGGTATAGTTGGAGTACGACTTCTTGACGCCCGCGGGGCTCATGAAGCACGCATTGCGCACCAGCGTGACCCCGGTGCCCTGCCGCGCCTCAAGCCACGAAGCTCCTCCTTAACAATTCTTCCCTTGGCCGACCGTTGAAGAGTTCGTGGACGGAGTGGCCAGTTGGAGCTGAGATCCATGGATCTACCGCCCGGGCAGGGCCTCGGCGGGGCCGTGGGCGGGAACCTGCTGGACACAACCCTCAAAGCGACGCTGAATTCGGACTGGCCAGTGCTAAATTTACCTGCTCTGCCCCCCTCGCTCCGGTTCTCGCGCGGCCGAGTTCCTGCGTTGGCCCGGCGCCCCGTGAGGGCACAGCGTGCGCTGATACGGCTCGCGGCCTGCACTCGTGTGGGTGCGCGCAGGAACATGATGGAGGAAAAGAAGTCCGAGTACCGAGCAACGCAGTCACTTCAAGACAGCTCGGTCTCGCCCAAGAAGAAGGGCCCGGTGCACACGAGCATGAAGATTGAACCCAAATCTAGTAGAGACCGGCACGTAGAGCTTGCCGCAGCAGTCGGCGTGAAGTCTCCGCAGGTGCCTGCATCTATCCCGGGCCCGCGCGCTCTGTGAGCCTGCGAAGCTAGTGTCCGGGGAGGTCCACCTGCAGCCTGCGCGTCTGCAACAGAAAGCCTGTCTGAACACGCCGCTGGTGCGCATGCACAGTGCGTGCGCAGTGCTCGTTCGATGACCTTTCCTCCGAGTCTCCCCTGACAGTAAGTTCTGCAGCCTTCGAGGCCTCCTGAGTCCGTGCGACTCAGCACAGCAGGCTCGGATAGGGCGGCCGAGGAGCAAGCGGCTGTGCAGCAGCGGCTGCTGCCTCCTGGTGATGAGGAGCAAGAGGCTTCTGCACAGGCCCCTGGTGGCGCGGAGATACAAAATGCAAAGGCCACGGGCAACGCAGAAGAGAGAGAAAGCAAGCCAGATCGAGTGGCTACAGAGGCAAGCTCACAAGAGACTGCGCAGCATGAAGCCAGCATTGAGGAACAAGTAGCCTCCATTTTTGGAGAGCTGATCGAGAACAGTGTAAAAACCTGGTAGCTAATGCCCCACTTTATCTGCCTCGTTCGTGCACGTCAGCCGCGTATGATTGCGCTGCCACTGAGAGGCGGTCCTAATGAGCAGCGACGTGAGGGAGACGAAGAGACTACAGGGTACAGGGACTGATGTGCGTGTCGAAATGGTGGCGTTTGCTGCAAGAAAGCCAAAGAGGGCTGGCCAACAAGATTCCGCCATTTCGACTCTGCTGCGACTCACTGGACTCAGCGGGCGAGCCGATGGACAGTTCTCGTAAGACAAACAATGCGTGTTTCCGTATTTGTTGTGTGTTGCGGTGTGATGCATTGGTATAGCTAAGCGAATTCAAGATTGAATATTCAACTGACATGGTTCGAGTCCCAGCTGCATGGCGGGGGTAGCATTGGGGCCCAGCGGCCTGTTCTTCATCGGGGACTCAGACAACCCAAATGACCAGGATCTCTCGCACCTTGAAAACCTTAGGATGCAAGACAGTACTCCGGACATAACGGCCAAGTCTGAGATCCTGACAGTGCTGCACGCATCTGAAAAGGAAAAAGTGGAATCGTGGCGGCGTGCAGCATTGCCCCTTGATGGTCAATTACCAGGAAGTCCGAGAAGCCCAATCACGGCCACCAGGGTTTTGTCAGCTGCATCTCGGCGAGCTAGCCCACCTCTGAGAGCTGAGTCAGCTCTCATGGAAACGGAAGGGGGCTTGAAAACGGTGAAAGTTGCCTCCTTGGCCCGCGAGCACTGTTACACGCCCGAAACGACGTGGCAGGTTGAAGGGGAGCAGGTTTCTCCGCAGCCAATACCTGTGAATGTGCCCGTGCGCTGCTGGGGGCTCACGTTTGTCGCCGACGTGGAGAAGCACTGCATCCAAGTGCTGCGCGCTGACGGGAAGCATATTCGACGCTTCGGATCCTTCGGTAAGGAGCCTGGAAAATTCAACGCCTTGCAAGGGATCGTTGTTGATCGGGAGGTGACTGAGGAGGGGGAGCGTGTTATTATTTACGTTGCAGACACGTACAATCACCGGATCCAAGTTCTTCAGGTGCAGTCTCCCGACGCATCTGATTTGAGGTTCGTACGCTGCATTGGCGACTTTGGCAAAGAGAACGGCTTCTTCAACTATCCAGTTGGGCTGACGTTGGACCGTGAGACCAACAGTCTCATCGTTGCTGATACAGGTAATGACCGAATACAGATTTTGTCGACAGACGGGGAGCACCGCAAGACCTTTGGCCTTCTGGGGAAGCATGAAACAAATGCTGAAGGCATTCCTCTCTTCAAACTACCCCACGACGTGGTCGTCATTGCCCGCAAAATCTATGTCACTGATCTTGGCAACCATAGAATTCAAGTTTTGACTATGGATGGCCAGCACGTGCGCTCGCTAGGCTCACAGGGAACCAAGACAGGAATGTTCGTTAACCCTCGTCGTCTAATGCAAGGTCCTGCGGGGCTGCTTCTCGTATCCGACCAGGTGGGGTCTAATCTCACATCGAGCCCAGCAAGAGAAATTGTTCACGCTGTCGGAGTGCCCTTACTCACGTCTGTCGTTTTGACAGGAGAATAATCGGGTGCAGATTTTGAGTGCGGATAACGACTTGGAGGATACAACTTTCACGTGAGCTACCTGCCACCACACACTCGCAGCTGTCGACACATGCACACACGCACGCGCACGCACTCGCGCACGTGCACACACCTGTGTGCGCACACACAGACTGCATTTCGTTCGTTTTGATGGTTTCATATTTTGCACCTGCAGCACACATTTCTGACACAGTGAACTATTATGATATAGCCTGATGCCGTCGTGTCCTCCTGGCCAGGTGGCGACGTCTGCGCTGAAACATTGCACCTATCTGCGGAAACCCGCCCATCATCAGCAGCAAGGCGGAGCTCCTGTCAACAGCAGCCTTCACTCTTGTCACCCCTGGGTTCCTCTGTAGTATCATTGAAACGAATAAATCTTCCACCTCCTCCTCTCACCGTGACGGTCGACTCGTTGTTGTTTATCACTGCAGGACCTATTGCAAAGCTGTTCACAGAGCCCCCCTCTGTGAACAGCCAAGGGTGCAAGCAATTTCGCGACCGCTCCCAACAGCGCGCCTGGCCCCCAAGTAATGTGCACACGCATGCACACACGGGCGCAAACTTTTGGCACAGCGCTGCTCCTGGCCGCGTATCTGCCTCGTTAGCAGCGACAGGAGCAGACACCGACGGCATCGGAGGTCCTTTCTCTTCTACTATGCCCCTCTTTGTCTGTCTCTCGTCCTCTTCCTCTCCTTGTCTGTCCGTCTCTCGTCCTCTTCATCTCGCTTACATGCTTTAATCATGTCAAGAGATGCCTCGGCGGCGCGGTAGACCCAATTTGGCTCGGTGACCTTAAAGAGAATCGGTTTCTTTTGTTTTCCAATTAAACACTCAACACACACGTGACGCAAAACTCATCGAAAGTGGTGCTCTGTACAGGGATCCCTCTTTCTGTTGCCTTCTATCCGCCTGTAAAAGTTATCGGCTGCTCCAAACCGATGTGCACTTGCACAGTGGCTTTGTAAATGTTAGCCACGGCAATGCAAGTGTGCGTGTCCCCCATACGAGGATTTGTACCCTGAGTCGTGTAACCGCCGAGTGCATACCCGTTGCAAAAATTGTTCCATTCTTGTTTTTTGATGTGCTGCGCGCGGGAGCCTGCCGCGGCGATTTTGCTA
>Ga0315899_10008478_pt1 | contig 11019 bp, 11 predicted proteins | sample LakEriMetagenome_2_FD_203518 | JGI IMG/M metagenome (GOLD analysis project Ga0315899, IMG submission 203518) | Freshwater fungal communities from buoy surface, Lake Erie, Ohio, United States - Buoy 4 MA112 | ecosystem: Environmental > Aquatic > Freshwater > Lake | place: USA: Lake Erie, Ohio...
ATGTTTATTCTGATGGCGAATTTCATGGGTATGATGCCCTTTGGAATCGTCCCCGGCGTGCATCCTTTCACCATTACAAGTCATCTGACGGTAACGGCAGTGCTAGCATTGTTCAGCTTTGGTACCGTATTGGTCGTTGGCTTTTGGAAGCATGGTCTGCATTTCTTCAGCTTGTTCGTGCCGCAGGGTACGCCATTGGCGTTGATGTGGCTGATCCCGGTCATCGAGCTTTTCTCTTTTATGATCCGTCCCTTCAGCCTTGCGTTGCGTTTGTTCGTCGCCATGACGGCAGGGCATATTTTGATGAAGGTGCTTGCTGGATTTGTGATCAACGGCCTGAACGCTGAAGCCGCATGGGTACCCCTGATTGTCAGCTTCCCTGCGTTTTTGCTGATGATCGGCATCACTTTGCTTGAACTGCTTGTGTGTGCAATTCAGGCCTATGTTTTCGCGCTTTTGACGTCGCTGTACATCAACGACGCCGTCAATTTGCACTAATTTTCAACCACTAAGTTTATTTTTTAACAGGAGTTTTTATCATGGACGCAGAAGCAGCCCAAATGATCGGTGCCGGTTTGGCAGCAATTGGTGCCGGTATCGCCGCTGGCGGTGTTGGTAACGTTTTTAGCTCGTTCCTTCAGGGCGCATTGCGTAACCCTGCAGCAGCCGACAGCCAACAGGGCCGTCTGTTCATCGGCTTCGCCGCCGTCGAACTTCTTGGTCTGCTCGCGTTCGTTATCGCGATGATCCTGGTCTTCGTTGCCTAACTGACGGTTCGCCCCGGCACTGCGCCGGGGCCTTCTTTCATAAGGACGAACGGATAACATGCCCCAGATTAGTCAGATCCTTGAAACCTATGCATCGCAGTTTTTTTGGCTGTTGATTGTATTCGGCTTGATCTATTTTACGGTCGGCCGCGTGATGTTGCCAAAGGTAGAAGCAACGATGGACGCACGTGATCGCAAGATTGCGGACGACCTTGCTGCTGCCGAACATGCACGGGTAGAGGCTAACAATCTGGGTGACAGCGGTGCCGCTGATTTGACAGCGGCGCGGACTGCGGCGCAAGCCAAGTCTAACGCTGCCAAGGCGAAAGCCGCGAAGGACGCCGATGCGCGTCTGACGAAGGCTGACGCAGAAATTAGCGCAAAGATCGCCGCTGCCGACGCCGAATTGGCGAAGGCAACCGCCAAAGCATTATCCGGTATTGAAACCGTGGCCGCAGAGGCCGCAGCCGATATCGTTGCTAAGGTTTCCGGTGCCAAGGTCACATCTGCGCAAGCCGCAAAAGCAGTGAAGGCGGTAATGTCCCATGGCTAATTCAGAAATAGCAACCGAAGCGGCCTCAACCGCAACCGCAATGGCGCCTGCACCAGACGCAGCCGCGATTGCTGCGCCCGCCGCTGAAGCACATGCCGCAACCGAAGCGCACGCTGGGGCTGAAGAACATGTCGCGCCGTCGGCACTGGGTTTTGACGCTTCCATGCTCGTCGCATTGGCGATGCTCGCAGTGATTGCCTTGGCACTTTGGAAAAAAGTACCTGCTATGATCGCCGGCGCACTGGATAACCAAATCGCTGGCATCCGTGCGCAATTGGATCAGGCGACCGCTTTGCGGGCCGAAGCGGAAGCCATTAAGGCCGAATATGAAGCCAAAGCGAAGCAAGCCGCGATTGATGCCGAAGCGATGAAGGCTTCGGCCGAAGAAGAAGCGAAGCTGATCATATCGCGCGCCAAGTCCGACGCCACCGCGTTGATTGGCCGTCGTGCGCAAGCGGCAGAAGAAAAAATCGCTGCCGCCGAGCGCGCTGCGATTGCCGATGTTCGCAAGACTGCGGCCACGGCTGCTGCTGCCGCTGCGGCGCAACTTATTGCTGCGCATCATGACGCAAAGGCCGACGCCGCGTTGATCGATCAGTCGATTGCGTCGCTGAACTAAGCTAACCAGGCACTATTTCGTCATTCTCCCGCCTATGCGGGAATGACATTGTGTAGTGTAAAGACGTTGCCTACATGGCAGGCAATATGTCGAAAGCCGACCGCCCCGACCAACCCAACGCAGCCTCCCGCTTTAGCGAGGAAAAGGCCACATATGCGGTGCGCGGTGCGGATACGCCAGATTTCGATACTGGCATCTCCGCGATCCGCAATGTTCTGAAGACCCTTCCGCTTAAACCCGGCGTCTACCGCATGCACGATGCGCGGGGTGATGTACTTTATGTTGGTAAGGCACGCGCCTTAAAGAATCGCGTCGGCAATTATGTGCAGATTGACCGGCTACCCAACCGCTTGCGCCGGATGGTTGCACTGACGCGGTCCATGACCATCGTCACCACCAATAGCGAGGCTGAGGCGCTGTTACTCGAGGCGCAGCTGATCAAGCGATATCGCCCCGCTTACAATGTGCTGCTGCGTGACGATAAAAGCTTCCCCTTCATCCTGTTACGCGCCGACCATAAATTTCCGCGTATTCAGAAACACCGCGGCGCGCGGCGGCATAAGGGACATTATTACGGCCCGTTCGCCAGTGCTGGTTCCGTTAACCAAACGCTTAACGCGCTGCAAAAATTGTTTCTGCTGCGCAGTTGCACCGACAGCTTCTTTAACAATCGTGACCGGCCTTGTCTGCTGTACCAAATCAAGCGATGCTCCGCGCCCTGTGTCGGGCGGATTGATGACGCGTCCTATGACGGCCTTGTCGCGGATGCCAAATCCTTCCTCGATGGCAAATCCTCTGCGGTACAGGCGAAGCTTGCCAAGGAGATGGAGTCGGCGGCGGAAGCGCTTGATTTCGAGCGCGCCGCCATGGTCCGCGACCGGCTTCGGGCACTGACCTTCATTCAAGGGTCGCAGGCTATCAACGCAGAAGGCGTGGGCGACGCCGACATTTTTGCGCTGGCGCATCGCAATGGCGTGATGGGCATTCAGGCGTTTTTTATTCGCGGCGGGCAAAATTGGGGGCATCGGTCATTCTTCCCCGCGCATGTTGCGGAAATGAGCGAGGACGAGGTGTTCACCAGCTTTCTCGCGCAATTTTATGAGGACGTACCGCCTGCGAAGTCCATTTTCCTCGATCGGCAACTGACCGAGGCAGATTTGTTGGCGCAAGCTTTGTCCGAGCGTGCCGAGCGCAAGATCGAAATCAGCATGCCGCAACGCGGCGACCGTGTGCGCTTGGTCAAACAAGCGACGCGTAATGCCGAAGAAGCGCTAGACCGCAGGTTGGCAGAGAGCACCACCCAAGGGAAATTGCTGCAAGAGGTTGCAGACCTTTTCGAATTGCACGAGACGCCACGCCGGATCGAAGTCTATGACAATAGCCATATTCAGGGGACTAACGCGCTGGGCGCGATGATTGTGGCGGGACCCGAAGGCTTCATCAAAGGTCAATATCGTAAGTTCAACATCAAAAACCCAGACACTGCGCCGGGTGATGACTTTGCGATGATGCGCGAAGTCATGGCGCGGCGATTTGGGCGGTTGATGGACGACAAAGACGCCGAGCATGATGAAAACTGGCCGGACCTTGTCCTGATCGATGGTGGCAAGGGACAAATGAGCGCCGTCATGCAAATCGTGCGCGAATTGGGTGTGGAGGATGTCGCCTTTATCGGCGTGTCCAAAGGTCCAGACCGTCACGCGGGCCGCGAGACGTTCCACTTCCCCGATGGCCGCGAATTCACTTTGCCCGTCAATGCGCCTGTCATGTTTTATTTGCAGCGGCTACGCGATGAGGCGCACCGCTTTGCCATTGGGGCGCACCGTGCGAAACGCAGCAAGGCCATTACCGTCAGCCCGCTTGACGAAGTTCCGGGCATTGGTCCATCGCGCAAAAAGGCGCTATTGATGCATTTCGGCACCGCCCGCGCTGTGCGCAATGCCAGCCTTGAGGACTTGCAAAAGGCGCCCGGTGTATCCGCCGCCGTCGCACAAACGGTGCATGATTATTATCACAGCAACGGCTGATAGCTGGCCACAGCGTAATACTGCGCCGCTATTTTCATTGCGTGGTGAAGCGGGTGCGATAGAGACATGTGATGACCATCAATCAACTGCTTCTGGAAGCTATCGCGCTCAAAAAATGTGTCACCTTGGTGTACAATAATGTGCCGATGAAGTTGGCCCCGCATGTCCTGTATTCCAAACACAGTGCGGTGTTCACCGATGCTGTGATATTGGAAAAACATGGCGTGGCCCGCCGCGATAAGAAGCTCGGCGCGTTTCATTTATCGGGGCTTAACGATCTGCAATTGACGGACCAGCCATTTGACATTGATGCCGCGTTCGAACCTGCCGCCGAAAAATATGCCGGTGTGACCTTATTCATGGTCAGCGCAGACGCAGGATAAAACTTTCCCTCACGCCGCAGTCTTGGCATGAGGGCGCATGGATATTTCGGCATCTGCCATCATCTGCGCGGTCCGCAACCATGGCGAAACAGGCGCCATTGTGCGAGGCTTTACCGCGGAGTACGGCATTTTGGCGGGCTATGTCGCGGGCGCGCGCGGGCGGCAATTGCGCCCAGTCCTTATCCCCGGCAATGTGATAAAGGGTGAATGGCGCACGCGCATCGCAGGACAATTGGCCCGCCTGACGCCCGAACCTGTACACAGCCGCGCACATTTACTCAGCGAACCATTGGCGATTGCCGCAATTGACTGGGTCACCGCGCTGACCGCCGCGACATTGGCGGAAGGCATTGCCTATCCCCGTATTCATAGCGCAGCGGATGGATTGCTCTCTGCGATTGAACTTGCTCCGGCAGCGCGGGTGTGGGCAGGGGCGGTGGCGCAATATGAAACATTGCTCTTGGCCGAACTTGGCTATGCCGAAGAACATGACAGCGAAAGCGCGCCGGTGGCGATGATGGCGCAGACCCGCAAGCGGCTCGTCGCACATGTGCTGGGCGATCGCCGCGCCGACGTCATGGCCGCGCGCGAACGCCTCGTGGAGCGGTTGAAAAGGGCAGTTGCATAACTGCACTGCTGTTGGCAGGAGAAATCCTGACATTTCAACATCGTCATGCTGAACTTGTTTCAGCATCCATCATGCCCAATAGCCCGCGGCTTGTGACGAGAAATGGACCCTGAAACAAGTTCAGGGTGACGGTAAAAAATTGAAGGACAGGTCGAATGTTAGTTGCCTTGTTACCCGGGGACGGAATTGGTCCCGAAGTCATCATGCAAGCACGCCGCGTTTTGGATGCGCTCGCCATCGACGGGCTGGCCTTTGAAGAAGCGCTGGTTGGCGGCGCGGCCTATAAGGCGACTGGACATCCCTTACCGGCGGACACGTTGGCGCTTGCTAAGCGCGCCGACGCGATATTGTTCGGCGCGGTGGGTGATCCGGATTGCGATGCGCTTGAACGGCATTTGCGCCCGGAACAGGCGATATTGGGCCTGCGCAAGGAACTATCCTTGTTTGCAAATCTGCGTCCCGCGACCCTGTTTCCCGAACTGGCTGACGCCAGTGCGCTGCGCCCTGAAGTTGCGTCACAAATCGACATGGTCATCGTCCGCGAGCTCAATGGCGATGTCTATTTTGGCGAAAAGGGTATGCGCAAAACCGTTGATGGCAGGCGCGAAGGCTATGACATCATGTCCTATGATGAAGATGAGGTTCGCCGTATTGCGCGCGTCGGTTTCGAAACCGCGATGGCGCGGGGCAAGAAATTATGCTCGGTGGACAAGGCCAATGTGCTTGAAACGTCGCAATTGTGGCGCGATATCGTAATCGAAACCCATGCCGAATATCCCGATGTCGCGTTGAGCCACATGTATGTCGACAATTGCGCGATGCAATTGGTGCGCAACCCCGGCCAGTTTGACGTGATCGTCACAGGCAATTTGTTCGGCGACATATTGTCGGATCAGGCCAGCATGTGCGCTGGTTCGATTGGCATGTTACCGAGCGCATCGCTGGACGCTGCTCAGAAGGGGCTATACGAGCCCATCCATGGCAGCGCGCCCGATATCGCGGGACAGGGCAAAGCCAACCCGCTTGCGACGATATTGTCGGCGGCTATGATGTTGCGGTACTCGCTGGGCTTGCCAGGGCAGGCTGATCGTATCGAGACTGCGGTCGCTAAGGCGCTCGCTGGCGGTGCACGTTCGCCTGACCTCGGCGGTACGCATTCGACCCATGAAATGGGTGATGCGGTGCTTGCCGCCTTGACCTGAACCCTGCTCTGCCCGAAAAGCGAACATATGAAGAAAAATACTGGCCAGAATCGCGAAATCACTCGGCATTGGCGTCCCGCCACCCAAGCGGTGCGAGGCGGCACGTGGCGCAGTGAGCATGGCGAAACGTCGGAGGCATTGTTCCTGTCGTCCGGCTTTACCTATGATGATGCGGAAACCGTCGCTGCACGCTTTGCCGGTGAACAAGATGGGATGACCTATTCGCGGTTGCAAAACCCGACGGTGCAAATGCTGGAAGAGCGCATTGCGTTGATGGAAGGGGCAGAGGCTTGCCGCGCCCAAGCCACGGGCATGGCGGCGATGACCACGGCGTTATTGTGTCAGTTGCAAATGGGCGACCATGTCGTTGCCGCGCGCGCTGCGTTCGGTTCTTGCCGCTGGCTGACCGACAATTTGCTGCCCAAATGGGGGATCAGCACAACCACTATCGATAGCCGCGATAATGACGCATGGAAGGCCGCGATTCAGCCGAATACCAAAGTGTTTTTCTTTGAAACGCCGGCAAACCCGACGATGGACATTGTCGACATGGCCTATGTCTGCGGCTTGGCGAAAGAACATGGTATCACCACCGTCGTTGATAACGCCTTTGCCACGAGCGTTCTGCAACGGCCGATGGATTTCGGCGCCGACGTTGTCGCTTACAGCGCTACGAAGTTGATGGACGGGCAGGGCCGCGTATTGGCGGGCGCCGTCTGCGGTTCGCAGCAATGGATCGATGACGTGCTGTTGCCGTTTCAGCGCAACACCGGGCCTAACCTGTCACCATTCAACGCATGGGTTGTGCATAAGGGGCTAGAAACTTTGGAACTGCGCGCCATGCGGCAGTCGGAGAATGCGCTTGCCGTTGGCAAATTCCTGGAAGGCCGCGTACCGCATATCATGCATCCGGGCCTTGCCAGCCACCCGCAACACGCGCTCGCCATGCAGCAGATGAAGGCCTGCGGGCCAATCTTTGCATTTGAAGTCGACGGAGGCCGCAAGCAGGCGCACGCCTTGCTCAACGCGCTGCAGTTGATCGACATTTCCAACAATATCGGTGATGCACGCAGCCTGATGTGCCACCCGGCATCCTCCACGCATCACGGCATGGGCCCCGAAGCCCGCGAGGCGATGGGCGTTGGCGAAGGTATGATCCGCATCAATGTCGGTTTGGAAGACCCCGCTGACCTCATCGAAGATCTGGATCAGGCGCTAAAGGCGGCTGGTTTGTGACCAGCATATTGGATTCCTTCTTCGCGGTCAGTGCCACCACTGAGGGCATCACTGTGCGCGTCGCCCCAAATTTTCTGGTGGAACAATCCGTTCCTGCGCAAGGACGATGGTTTTGGTCCTACCATATCCGCATCGAAAATAGCGGTGACGAACCCGTGCAATTGATGACCCGACATTGGCGTATCACTGATGGTCGCGGCATGATCAACCATGTCGACGGCGATGGCGTGGTTGGCGAGCAACCATTATTGCGCCCCGGAGAAAGCCATGATTATGTCTCCGGCTGCCCTTTGCCAACACCTAGCGGCATGATGGAAGGGCAATATCGCTTTGTGCGGGAGGACGGCACGACCTTTCTGGCTGAGATCCCGCGCTTCACGCTGGTAGCACCGGCCACGGCGCGATGAGCATAGGCTAATGAAACGTACGCATTTACCATTGAACGGTCTGCGTGTCCTCGACGCCGCAGCGCGGCATTTAAGCTTTACGAAGGCCGCGGACGAACTCGCCGTGACACCTGCTGCAGTAGGTCAGCAAATCCGCGCGCTGGAGGATATGCTGGGCGTTGTGCTGTTTCGCCGTACACCCAAGGGGCTTGAACTGACGGACGAGGCAGCAAATGGCCTTGATGCCCTGCGCGCTGGGTTTCTCCAGTTTGAAGAATCGGTCCGTGCGATGCAGGCGGGGCAATCGTCCAATGCGCTGACAATTGCCGCGCCGCGTGATTTTACCGCCAAATGGCTAGCCACGCGGCTGGCAAGCTTTAGCAAGGCAAACCCTGACACGCGCTTTACGTTGGTTGCAGCGGACGAGAATATCGACTTTACCGAGGCCAATCTGGACCTCGCCATTCGCCTGACTACTGGCCCAGGGGAGCATGAGGGCATCTGTCTTGCCGCTGGCGCTTATGTCACGGTTGCTGCGCCAGAGGGTGGCGCGGACACGCCGATAAGCTGGCCTAATTGCCCCGTGGCCGACGGCGTAGCTGCCTTGCGCTTGGCCGATGCTGGCCTTGCCATCGACGCCGCTGCGATTGGGCTGGGCCGTGCAACTGTTCCGCTCATTTTGGCCGAAGCTGACATCGCCAGCGGCAAAGTCCGCGCCGTCGACAATGCGAAGGAAAGCGATGAAGCTTATTGGCTGGTCGCACCCTTGCCGCAATGGCGGCAAAAGAAGGTGAAAGCGCTGGTTGAGGCGCTGACGGCGTAGGCCGAGAGTCATCGTTAATTTGACGATGCGGAATGTTCAAGACGACGAGGGTTTAGGAAAACCCCTTCCTCCACATCACGCGTCGATCGTATCCTCATCCAACTGTGCGGCATTTTCTTGGATGAAGTTGAATCGGTGCTCGGGATTTTTGCCCATCAAGCGGTCGACCAGGTCATTTACAACCGCGCGGCGTTCATATTCATGGGGCAAGGTGATGCGGATCAGCGATCGGGTCGCCGGGTCCATTGTGGTTTCCTTCAACTGGTTCGGGTTCATTTCGCCCAAGCCCTTAAAGCGGCCCACATCGACCTTTTTGCCCTTGAACACGGTGGCTTCCAACTCGGCGCGGTGCGCATCGTCGGCGGCGTATACGCTTTGGCTGCCATGCGTCAGGCGATAGAGCGGCGGCCGGGCGAGGAACAGATGCCCAGCCTTCACAATTTCTGCCATTTCTTGGAAGAAAAATGTCATCAGCAAGGTCGCAATATGCGCGCCGTCAACATCTGCGTCAGTCATAATGATGATGCGTTCATAACGCAGATTGTCGGGGTTGCAGTCCTTGCGCGTGCCACAGCCCAATGCCAGTTGTAGATCAGCGATTTCGTTGTTTGCGCGTATTTTGTCAGCGGTGGCCGACGCGACGTTCAGGATTTTACCCCGGATTGGCAAAATCGCCTGCGTCTTGCGGTCACGCGCTTGCTTTGCGCTGCCGCCGGCGCTGTCGCCTTCGACAATGAACAATTCTGTGCCGGTGGGATCATCCGAAGCACAATCGGTCAGCTTGCCGGGCAACCGCACTTTGCGGCCTGAGGTCGCGGTCTTGCGCTTGACTTCACGTTCGGCCTTACGACGCAAGCGGTCGTCTACTTTTTCAAGGATGAAGCCCATCAACGCTTTGCCGCGTTCCATATTGTCGGCAAGATAATGGTCGAAATGGTCGCGTACCGCGTTTTCGACAAGCCGCGTGGCCTCAGGCGAAGTCAGTCGGTCCTTAGTCTGACTTTGGAATTGCGGGTTGCGAATAAACACCGATAACATCAATTCGGCTTCGTTGAAAATGTCTTCTGCCGAAATCTGCGCGGCTTTTTTCTGGCCAATCAACTCACCAAAAGCGCGCAGGCCCTTGGTCAGCGCAGTGCGTACGCCCGCTTCATGCGTGCCGCCATCGGGCGTGGGAATAGTATTACAATACCAGCTATACGAGCCGTCCGAGTATAATGGCCACGAGATCGCCCATTCAACGCGGCCTTGCGCATCAGGGAAATCCTGTGTCCCGGCGAAAAATTCGGTGGTGGCGCAGGCACGGCTTCCAAGCTGCTCTCGTAAATGGTCGGACAGGCCGCCGGGGAATTGAAATACAGCTTCTGCCGGCACATCCTCGCTGGCCAGTTCCGCATCGCAACGCCAGCGGATTTCGACGCCAGCGAACAAATAGGCCTTTGACCGCGCCAGACGGAATAAGCGCGCCGGTTTGAATTTTGCGTCTGCGCCGAAAATTTCGGTGTCGGGCGTGAATGCTATCGTCGTCCCGCGCCGGTTGGGTGTGGGGCCCAACTCCTCCAATTTGCCGAGAGGCAGGCCTTGCGAAAAGCGCTGACGATAGAGCTGCTTGTTGCGCGCGACTTCAACCAAGGTATCCGTCGATAGCGCGTTGACGACCGATACACCCACACCATGTAGGCCGCCGGAGGTCGCATAGGCCTTGTCGGTGAATTTTCCGCCGGAGTGCAACGTTGTGAGGATAACCTCAAGCGCAGACTTGTCGGGGAATTTGGGATGCGGATCGACTGGAATGCCTCGGCCATTGTCGGTGATGGTTAGGCGGTTGCCGACACCCAGATGCACTTCGATCCGGCTGGCGTGACCGGCAACAGCCTCATCCATGGAGTTATCGAGCACTTCCGACGCCAAATGGTGCAGTGCGCGTTCGTCTATACCCCCGATATACATGCCGGGGCGACGGCGAACAGGCTCAAGCCCCTCCAACACCTCAATCGCAGAAGCGGTATAATCATTGGATGCGGCGGTGGCGGCCGCGCTGCCGCCGAACAGATCATCGGTCATATGCATGCTATAGGCATGGGAGAGTCACCCGCGCAAGCAAGAGCACAAAGCTTTGAAAATCGCCTGTGGATATTTCGTTTCCGGTCCTTAACGGACGCGTGGTCCACCGAATGGCATGGGGGGTGGAGGGCGACGCACACCGCGTGGAAGCTGCGCCTGATAGGCACGGCCGCAATGTTCGACGCAATATGGGAAACCGGGGTTTACCGGCACACCGCAGAAATGGAAATCCGCTTCGCCGGGGTGCCCAAGCGGCCAGCGGCAAATACGCTCGTTCAAATCGAGCAAGGACGTTTTGTCCGCCATTTCCGGGCTTGGTTTTGCAGGCACA
>Ga0315899_10008479_pt1 | contig 11018 bp, 8 predicted proteins | sample LakEriMetagenome_2_FD_203518 | JGI IMG/M metagenome (GOLD analysis project Ga0315899, IMG submission 203518) | Freshwater fungal communities from buoy surface, Lake Erie, Ohio, United States - Buoy 4 MA112 | ecosystem: Environmental > Aquatic > Freshwater > Lake | place: USA: Lake Erie, Ohio...
AGTAGGAGGGGTCCGTGAGGATCTCCTGGTAACCGGTCATCGAGGTGTTGAACACGCACTCGCCGGCGACGGTGGCGTCGGCGCCAAAGGCGCGGCCGCGGAACAGGGAACCATCTTCCAGCGCGAGAAGGGCGGGTTTCGGCGAGGACATTAAAGCCGAACGAAAAACGGTCGCTCCGGGCGTGCCAAGTGGTTTCGGGCAAATCTTGGGCCGCGCGCCGATTCGCGGCGGGCGGTTTGACACCCACCTACCCCATCCTAACGCTCTGGCCCGACAATGCCTTACACTGAAGACCGCGCCGTCTGGGCCGAGGGACAGGGCCTCTGGCAGCACCTCCCGGCGGACACCTGGCGCGATTGGACGTGGCAGCTGAAGAACCGCATCACGACCACGAAGCAGCTGGAGCAGCTGATGGAGCTGACGCCGGACGAGCGGGCCGGGTGCGAGCACGCGAACCGGAAGCTGGCCCTCGCGATCACCCCTTACTTTTTCAACCTGATCGACCGCCGGGACCCCGATTGCCCCATCCGCAAGCAGGTGATCCCGCGGGCCGCCGAGCAGGTCGTCTCCGACGGCGAGATGCTGGACTCCCTGGGGGAGGATGAGCACTCGCCTGTCTCGGGTCTCGTGCACCGCTACCCGGATCGGGTGCTGTTTCTGGTGACCGACCGCTGCGCCGCATACTGCCGCTACTGCACCCGGAGCCGGCTGGTCTCCAACGCGCAGGACTACAATTTTCACCCCGAGTACGAGGAAGGCCTGCGCTACATCGCCGCCCACCCGGAGATCCGGGACGTGCTGCTTTCGGGCGGCGATCCTCTGCTGCTGTCGGACGCCAAGCTGGAGCACCTGCTCTCGCGCCTGCGGGCCATCCCGCACGTCGAGTTCATCCGGATCGGCTCGCGGATCCCGGTCTTCCTGCCGCAGCGGATCACCCCGGAACTGTGCGCGATTTTGCGGCGACACGGGCCGGTGTGGATGAGCATTCACGTGAACCATCCCCGGGAGTGCACCGCGGACCTGCGGGCGGCCTGCGAGCAGCTGGCCTTCGCCGGGGTGCCGCTGGGCAACCAGAGCGTGCTCCTGCGGGGCATTAACGACGACGTCGACGTGATGAAGGCGCTCGTCCACCGGCTGCTGCGGATGCGCGTGCGGCCCTATTACCTGTACCAGATGGACCTCATCACCGGGGGCGCGCACTTCAAGGCGAGCGTCCGCAAGGGGATCGAGATCATCCAGGCGCTGCGCGGGCACACCACCGGTTACGCGGTGCCGCAGTTCGTGATCGACGCGCCCGGGGGTGGCGGGAAGGTGCCGCTGAACCCGGATTACGTGGAGTCGGTCGACGATGACGCGATCGTGCTGCGCAACTACGAGGGGCGGCTGTACCGCTACCCACTCGCGGCAGGGGTACCGGCGGCGGCGCCGGGCTGGGAACCAGCCTTCGTCGACCGCTGAGCGGGCCGGCGCCCGGAAACGGGGCCGACCCCACCGCAGGCAAGGCGCGCGTCAGCGGCGGCGGGCGGGGGCCTTGGCGGGCCGGGGACGCTCTGGGGCGAGGCTGCCACAGACCAGCTCGCAGAGGGGGAAAATGGTCGGGTCCGCGATGCGGTGGAACACGAGGAGCCCCTCGCGGCGGCGCGCGAGGATGTTGGCGCGCGTGAGCCGCTGCAGGTGGCGCGAAATGTTAGCCTGCGACCCGCCCGTGGCGGCAACCAGGGCGCCGACGTGGCGTTCGCCGGCGAAGAGCGCCTGGATCAGCCGCAGCCGCATCGGCTCGGCCAGCACAGCGAAGCGCCGCGCGATCTGCTCGAGGGCGACATCCGATAACGGGTTCTTCCGGGCCATCTGCCCGAGGAAGCAGACGGCCGGGGCGGGTTCAAGGCGGAGATGTGGGTGGCGCGCGGCGCGCAGCTTGCTCCCGGGCGCAGGCGGCGTTTCGCTGATCCCAATGTCTCCCGCCACCGTCGACTCGCCGGATGCCGCGCCGGCCCTGCGCCGGTACCTCGAGGCGATGCCGCGGCTCATCCGGGAGCGGGGGGCCGATTATGCGCGCCGGGGCCGGGTGGAATCCGCGACGCGGCGCTCCGAGCGGGAGGTCGAGGGTTCGGTCCGGGGCGAACGCCTCTACGCCGTGCGGCTGCAGCGGGCGGGCAACCACTGGATGGGCGTCTGCACCTGCCCGCTCGGGAGCCGCTGCAAGCACCTGCACGCGCTGGGCCTCGCCTGGCTGGGGCAACTGGCGCCGGAGCCCCCTGCACCGGCCACCGGGAACGAGTCCCCGGTGGAGCGGGAAGCGGTCCTGCTGCGGGAGTTCACCGCCGGGCTGAAGACGCCGCTGGCCCCGGGTGAGGAGGGCCTGGCCCGCAAGATCATCCGCGTCTTTCTGCAATTGGAGCGGGTCGGCCGGTTGCAAAGCCGGGACCTCGCGCCCCTGCGCGACCTAGACGGCTGGGAAACCGTGGGCCGCTGCTACCAGGCCCCGCACGGGCCGACCCTGCCCCGGACGCCCCGCGAGCTCTGGCGGCAGCTGACCGCGGACCTGCGGCTGGCTGGGACGCCGTTGCCGGAGTTCCTCCGCGCCGCAAGTGAGGCCACGTCGGCCCCGGCGCGCGGCGCGGAGGAGCAGCGGCACGCGGCCGTGGCCCGCTGGCGCGAACGCCTCACCCCCGCCCCAGCGCCCGACCGCGGACCGTTGCCCGGGGCGGTCCCCACGGGGCCCCTGCGGGTGCGCATCGGCCCCGGCACCTTCACGCTGGAAAGTTGCGCGCCCGAGGGCGGTGCGTGGCGCAACGCTTGGCGCACGGTGGTCGCGCCCGGCGGCGCCGAACGCTGGCTGGAGACCGACCTCGACGCGCCCAGCGCCATCCTGCTCGCCCTGCTGCGGCGGCACGTGGTGGATTCCGGCCGCACGACCCCCAGCCTCAGCCAACGGCCGGACGCGGCGTGGCTGCACGCCGTCCTGCGGCACCCGCGGGCGCGGGAAAAGGTCACCGACGCCGCCGGCCGGCCCCTGCACTTCGCCCCGGAGCCGCTGCGCCGGCGCCTGCTGGCCCCGGAACCCGGCGAAACCGATTACCGGCTCATCCTCGAGGACGCCGCCGGCCGCCCCGTGCCGCCCGGCGCCCTGCACCTGCCGGGTAACCCCGCGTATTACCTGCTGGATTCCGTCGTGCACGAGGGTCCGCCAGCGCTCGACGGCAGCTCGGCCGCGGCCGCGCTGATCCCGCCCGCCGTGGCGGAGGATTCCGGGATGCTCCTCGCGTTCCGGGAGGCGGGGGTGGCCCTACCGCCGGCGCTGGGCGCGCGGGTCGAGTCGGTTCCCCTCGGCGCCCGGGTCGAATGTAGCCTCGGGGCCGCCCTCGCCGGCGGCGAACGCCTGCTCTTGCGCATCTGGGCGGAGGCCGAGCGGCCGCCGGTGCGGACGGACTGGACCCCGCAGGGCTGGCGCGCACTCGGTGCCGTGTCGGCCGCGGGCGACCGGTTGTTCGCGCTGGACGCGTCGCTGCCCGAGCTCGTGGTCCGGCAGACCGTGGCGCTGGGCCTGTTCTTTGATCCCATCGAGCAAGCTTGGGCCTGCCGACTTGGCCCCGACCTGCCCGAACGCCTCGCGCTCTGGCGGGAACGGCTGCCCCGGGAGGTGCAGGTGTGGTCGGACCCGGAGGTGAAGGGCATTCTGGACGGACCCGTGCGGGCACGGGTGGAATTCGACCTCGCGGAAGCGGGCGAGGGGCGCGACTGGTTCGACCTCGCGCTGGTGCTGAAGCCCGAGGACGCGAGTCTAACGCGCGCGGAGCTGGCTCTGCTGCTGCGGGCCGGCGGGAAACTCGTGCGCCTGCCGGGCAAGGGTTGGCGAAGGCTGGAGGTCACCGTCGACGCTGGGGCGCAGGCGGCGCTCGCCGAGGCGGGCTTGCCCGCGGCTGGGGCGGGCGCGGCGGCGCTCGAGGGCGAAAAGGTCCGGCTCCACGCGCTCCAGCTCGGCCGCGGCGCGCTCGCGGAACGTCTCCCCGCGGAGCTCGCGGCGCGGCTGCGGGCGCGGGCCGAAGCGCTGACGGCGCCGCCCCCGCCCCCCTGCCCCACCGGCCTGCGCGCGGCCCTGCGGCCCTACCAGTTGGAGGGGTTTCATTTCCTCGCGTTCCTCGCGGCCAACCGACTCGGCGCCCTGCTCGCGGACGATATGGGCCTCGGCAAGACCCTGCAGGCCCTCGCGTGGCTGCTGTGGCTGGCCGAGCGCCAGCCCCCGGGCGAACCGCTGCGCGCGCTCGTGGTCTGCCCCAAGTCCGTGGTGGGCAACTGGGAAGCGGAGACGGCCCGCTTCGCGCCGTCGCTGGCGACCCTCCGGCACGTGGCCGGCGGCGACGCGGAGCCGCCTCCCGGACCGGGGATTTTGCTGGCCAACTACACCCAGCTGCGCCTCGGCGCGGCGGCCTTCGCGGCGCGGCGCTGGCACGCGGTGATCCTCGACGAGGCGCAGTTCATCAAAAACCCGGCCGCGCGGGTGGCGCAGGCGGCGCGGGCCCTCGACGCCGACCACCGCCTGATCCTCACCGGCACCCCGGTCGAGAATCGGCTGCTCGACCTCTGGAGCCTCTGCGCCTTTGCCCTGCCGGGCGTGCTCGGCAGCCAGGCCGCGTTCCGCCGGCAGCACCCGCCGGGCGATCCCGGGGCGCCCGCCCGCCTCCGGGCCCGCGTGCGCCCGTTCCTCCTGCGCCGCACCAAGGCCCAAGTCGCGGCGGACCTGCCCCCGCGGACCGAGAAGGACCTCGTCGTCGAACTCGAGGGCGAGCAGCTGCGCCTCTACCAGGCCGAGCTGAAACGGGCGCGGGCCCAGCTCCTCGGGGCCCAAACGCCGGCCGCCCTCGACCGCGTGCGCTTTAACGTCCTCGCGAGCCTCACCCGCCTGCGCCAGATCTGCTGCCACCCCGGGCTGGCCGACCCCTCCCTGCGCGGCGCGCCCTCGGCCAAGCTGGAGGCGCTCGTCGAGCAATTGGCGGAGCTCCGCGAGGAGGGCCACCCCGTCCTCGTGTTCAGCCAATTTGTCGAGATGCTCGAGCTCCTGCGGGAGCGCCTCGCGGCGGAGAGCATCCCGCACCTGCTACTCACCGGCCGCACCGAGGACCGCGACACGCTCGTGCGGCGGTTCCAGGAGAGCCCGGAACCGCTGGTGTTTCTGCTCTCCCTGAAGGCGGCGGGCTTCGGCCTCAACCTCACCGCGGCGAGCTACGTGTTCCTCTTCGACCCCTGGTGGAACCCGGCGGTCGAGGCACAGGCGATCGACCGCACGCACCGCATCGGGCAGACGGAGCCAGTGATCGCGTACCGGCTGGTGGCGCGCGGGACCATCGAGGAGAAGATCCGCCGGCTGCAGGCGGAGAAGGCGGCCCTCGCCGGCGCCGTCGTGCCCGACGGGGAGGCGGCGCCGCCGCTCGACCTCGATACGCTGCGCGAGATCCTCGCCTAAACGATGGACAACGAGTGCCACTTCTCGCCGGACCGCCGGCACCGTTACGCGCTCATCCACCGCTGGACCCCCCTGCTCGGCGACCGGCTGATCCTCTGGATTGGGCTCAACCCGAGTACGGCGGACGAGCGCCAGCTCGACCCGACCCTGACGCGGATCGCCTCGTTCTCGCGACGCGAAGGCTTCGACGGTTTCTGGATGGCGAACCTCTTTGGCCTGCGCACGCCCTACCCCGAGGAGATGCGCGCGCACCCGGACCCCGTGGGCCCGGAGAACGACGCCCAGCTGCTGCGGGCGGCCGCGCGCTGTGGGCGGGTCGTCGCCGCTTGGGGCGTGAGCGGCGTGCACCAAGAGCGCGCCGCCGCGGTCACGCGCCTCCTCGCCGGCCACGAGCTCTGGTGCCTCGGCACGACGCGCGAGGGACACCCGCGGCACCCGCTGTACGTGGCCGGGCGCCAGCCCCTCGTCCGCTGGCGGCCTCCGGCGGCGGATTGAGCGTCGCATTCCGGGATCGAATCGCGCCCGCCGGCCCGCCACGCTCCGCCCCAGCCCCTACCCCCCTTCCCCGATGCCCACCATCGCCGTCCTCGGCACCCTCGACACCAAGGGCCCCGAACACGCCTTCGTGGCCGACTGCATCCGCGCCCGCGGTCACACCCCGCTGCTCATCAACGTCGGCTCGCTCGGCGAACCCGCGGTGGCGCCGGACGTGGCGGCGGCGGACGTCGCCGCGCGCGGCGGGGCGGACTGGCGAGAGGTACTCGCGCGGCGCGACCGCGGGGAATGCGTCGCCCTGATGGGCCGCGGCGCCGCGGCGGTCCTCGCCGAGCTCGCGGCGGCCGGGCGCATCCACGGCGTCATCTCCCTCGGCGGCGGCGGCGGCACCGCGATCGCGACGGCGGGGATGCGCGCCCTGCCCATCGGGTTTCCCAAGCTGATGGTGTCGACCCTCGCCAGCGGCCAGACCGCGCCGTACGTGGGCACCACCGACCTCGCGATGCTGCCGGCCGTGGTCGACGTCGCCGGCCTCAACCGCGTTTCGCGCGCGATCTTCAGCAACGCGGCGGGCGCGATCTGCGGGATGACGGAGGCCGCCGCCGCCCGCGCCTCCGCTCCGGCGACGGGCGAGCGCCCGCTCCTCGTCGCGAGCATGTTCGGCAACACGACCGCGTGCGTCACCGAGGCGCGGCGCCTCCTCGAGGCCGCCGGCTACGAGGTGCTCGTCTTCGCCGCCACCGGCAACGGCGGCCGCGCGATGGAGGCGCTCATCGCCAGCGGGCTCGTCGCGGGCGTGCTCGACGTCACCACCACCGAGTGGGCCGACGAGCTGGTGGGCGGCGTGCTCACCGCCGGGCCGGAGCGCCTCGACGCCGCGGCCGCCGGCGTGCCCGCGATCGTGACCCCGGGCTGCCTCGACATGGTGAACTTCGGCGAGCCCGCCTCCGTGCCCGCCCGCTTCGCCGGCCGGACGTTCTACCAGCACAACCCGCAGGTCACCCTGATGCGCACCACCCCCGGCGAGTGCGCCGAGCTCGGCCGCATCCTGGCGGAGAAGCTCAACCGCTACCGCGGGCCGGTGACGTTCCTCATCCCGCGGCGGGCGATCAGCGTCATCAGCGCCCCCGGCCAGCCCTTCCACGACCCGGCCGCGGACGAGGCCCTGTTCACCTCCCTGCGCCAGCACCTGCGCCCCGGCCTGCCGGTCGTCGAGCTCGACTGCGTGATCAACGACCCCGCGTTCGCCCGGGCCTGCGCCGAGACGCTCCTCGGCCACCTCCGCGCCCAACCCGCACCCCTTTCCCCTCCCCGATGAACCTCCCCCGCCTCCTCCCCTTGTTCGCCGCCCTCGCCGCGGCCCTGCCCGCCGCGCCCGAAACGCTCTTCGACGGCCAGACCCTCGCCGGCTGGGAGGGCGACCCCAAGTGGTGGCGCGTCGAGGACGGCGCCCTCACCGGCGGCTCGCGCACCGAGAAGGTCCCGCACAACTACTTCCTCGCGACGCAGCGCTCGTTCCAGAACTTCGACCTGCGCCTGCGCCTGAAGCTCACCGGCACGCCCGGCACCGGGATGATCAACAGCGGCGTCCAGATCCGCAGCATCCGCGTGCCCAACAACACCGAGATGGCGGGTTACCAGGTGGACGCGGGCGAGGGCTGGTGGGGGAAGCTCTACGACGAGTCGCGCCGCCGCCGCGTGATCGCCGAGCCCGTCGACGCGGCCGCCGTCAAGGCCGCCGTGCGCAAGGACGACTGGAACGAGTACCGCATCCGCGCGGAGGGCCCGCGGATCCGCTCCTGGATCAACGGCGTGCCGGCGCTCGATTACACCGAGACCGAGCCGCGGACGGCGGCGGACGGCCGCATCGCGGTGCAGATCCACAGCGGCGGCCACGCGCTGGTGCAGGTGAAGGATGTCGTGATCGAGGAATTGCCGCCGACCCCCGGGGCCGCCACGTGGGCGGAGGTCGGCCTGCCGCCGCCGCCCCCGCCGCGGGAGAAGAACGCGAAGAAGAAGTCCGCCCCGCCCGCGTCCAAGTAAGGCGCCGGGCGGTCAGAGCCGCAGCAGGTTATCCTCCGTGGCGCCAGGCACTGCCTCGAGGGAGATGCCTTGATCGAAGGTGACCAGCCGCGCCTTCCGGGAGACCGCCAAAGCCAGCAAATAGGCGTCGGTCAGCATCCGGGGATGAGGTATGCGGCTCAGGTCGAGGCGACGCTCGTCCGTCGGGGCCCATCCCTCCGGCCAAAACTCGTGGTCGCGGGCGCGCGTCGCCAGACGCAGCCGCCGCGCAATTTCCCCGAGTGGGAGACAACCCGGATAAACCGGTTGGGCGATGATCCGGAGACAACCGTTCTGGGTCAGGGGACAGGTAGCCCATCCCAGCCTGCGGTGCTCAATCAGCCACTCGTGGGCTCGGGCATGATGGACGTGCGCGCTATCAAACAGGGCCACCAGAAAGCTGACATCGAGGAGGGCCTTCACCGGTCCTCCGACTCCTCCCGCAGGCGGCGCACCAGCTCAGCAGAAACGACCCGCCCGTTGGCCGGGATCACTTCAAAACCGGCCGCAATTCTGCGCCTGGAGGCCGGCAGGAGAGACTTTTTCTCTGGGGACGGCTGCTGCAGCCCACGCCGAAAAATCTCGGAAATAACCTGCCCCGCCGTGCGGCGGGAACGAGCCGCAAGCTCCTTCGCGGCCATGAGCACGTCAGGATCCAAGTCGAGGGTGGTTCTCATTCATCTGATGCTGACGCATCAGATGCCATTTTCAAGCTCTCCGGAGCGTCGTCACTGCATCTGCGCCTTAATCCCCACCGTCCGGCGGCTTGCGCCCCCGGCGCCACGCGTCTGAACCTCCACCGGGCCTCCGCGCCATTACCCCATGCTTCCCCATCCCGTCCCCCGCGGCCTCGCGGGCCTCCTGCTGCTCGGTGCCGTCCACGCCGCCGAGACCCGGCCCCCAGCCGCCGCCCCCAAGGCCGGCCGCGACCTGAGCTACAACGCCCTCGGCTCCGCGCCGCGCACCCCAGAGGAGCAGCGCGCCGCGTTCCGCGTTCCCGCCGGCTTCGAAGTCGAGCTCGTCGCGGCCGAGTCACCCGGCCTCGGCAAATTCATCGGCCTCACCTGGGACGCGCGGATGCGCCTATGGTCGATGACCGCGCTCGAGTACCCGGTCGACGCCAACGAGAACAAGCCGGAGTCCGACGCCCTCTTCGCCCGCGGCGGCCGCGACCGCGTGGTGGTGTTCGACGACCCCCACGCCGCCCGGCCGGGCCCGCCGCGCGTCTTTGCCGACGGCCTCGTGATGCCCCTCGGGGTCCAACCCTGGGGCGACGGCGCGCTCGTGCAGTACGGCCCCGACATCCGCTGGTACCGGGACGCCGACGGCGACGGCCGCGCCGACCGGCACGAGGTCGTCCTGACCGGCTTCGGCACGCAGGATTCACACCTGTTCCCGCACCAGTTCCTCCGCCAGCCCGGCGGCTGGATCTTCCTCGCCCAAGGGCTCTTCAACTATTCCTCGGTGCGGCGCCCCGACGGGCGGCCGTTCGCCGACGGCGCCAGCGCGGTGCCGTTCAACCAGTGCAAGCTCGCCCGCTTCCAGCCGGACGGCTCCGCCTTCGAAACCCTCACCGCCGGGCCGAACAACATCTGGGGGCTCGTCACCAGTCGCGAGGGCGAGACCTACCTGCAGGAGGCCAACGACCAGGGCTACCCGGTGATTCCCTACGCCCCGGGGATCTGGGTCCGCACCGGCTCCAAGGACCTCCTCCGTCCCTACCAGCCGCTGATGCCGCCGCCGCTCGCGCCCGCGCAGATGGGCGGCACCGGCCTCAGCGGCCTCGCCCTCGCCGAGGACCGCGACACGCCGTTCGCCGCGCCCGCCGGCGCCACCGCTCCCGGCACGAAGGTGTTTTACCTCGCCAACCCGATCACCGGCGCGATCCAGCTCGTCACCGCCACCCCCGACGGCCCGCGCCTCCGCTACGCGAAGGGGCCGGATTTCCTCACGACCGACGATCGCTGGTTCCGGCCGATCGCCCTCGCGTTCGGGCCGGACGGCGCGCTCTACGTCGTCGACTGGTACAACCGGATCATCTCGCACAACGAGGTGCCGCGCACGCACCCGGACCGCGACAAGGCGCGCGGCCGCATCTGGCGGATCCGGCACCGCGACCAGCCGCGCATCGCGCCCCCCGACCTCACGCGCCTCGCCGCCCCGGACCTCCTCGCGCAACTCGGCCAGCCCAACGCGCTCGTCTCCCGCCTCGCCTGGCTCGAGCTGACCGACCGGCGCGCGACCGCCCTCGCGCCGGAGCTCGCCCGCCTCGCCGCCGACCGCGGGATCGCGCTGGACCGCCGCCTCGCCGCGCTCTGGGCGCTCGAGGGCCTGCAGGCGCCGACGCCGGACCTGCTCGCCGCGTTGGCGACGGACGCCGCGCCGGCCCTGCGCCGGGAAGCCGCCCGGCTGGCCGCGGCCGCCGGGGAGGAGGTTTTCCTGCGGGTCGCTGGCCCGCTCGCCGCGGACCCACATCCGGCGGTGCGCGCGGCGGTCGGCGACGGGCTCCGCCGCGTCCCGGGGGCCGGCCCCCGCCTGATCGCCGTGGCTGCCCAGCTCGGCGGCGCCTCCCTCGGGGCCACGGCCGGGGAGTGGGACCGTTACGAGCGCGACTTCGAGCGCTACCTCGCCCGCTGGGCGATGGAACGCCACCCGGACTCCACCCGCGCGCTGCTCGCCTCGCCCGCCGGCCGCGCGTTGCCCCCCGAGAACCGCGTCCTCGCCACCCTCGCGCTCGGGGGCCGGGAGGCCGCGGCCGGCCTCGCCGCGCTCGCCGCGGAATTGTCCCGGCCCCTGGCGCCGGAGGAAGTCCGGGTGCTCGCCGCGCACTTCGGCGAGCCCGCGGTGCGCACGGTCCTGGCGGCCGCGCTGGCGGGCGATACGACGCGGCGTCCCGTCCTCCGCGCCCTCCTCGCCGTGCGCACCGGCATCGACCCCGCGCCGCTCGCCGCGGACCTCGCCGCCGCCGCCGGCCCGTTGCTCGCCGCGCCCGGGGTGGAG
>Ga0315899_10008480_pt1 | contig 11018 bp, 11 predicted proteins | sample LakEriMetagenome_2_FD_203518 | JGI IMG/M metagenome (GOLD analysis project Ga0315899, IMG submission 203518) | Freshwater fungal communities from buoy surface, Lake Erie, Ohio, United States - Buoy 4 MA112 | ecosystem: Environmental > Aquatic > Freshwater > Lake | place: USA: Lake Erie, Ohio...
CGCCTTCGCATGCGTCTTGTCGATCAAGGTGTCATTTACACGTTGATCGCAGGGACTTTTACTCCATTTATCTGGAGCAATATGGAGGGATGGGGCCGGATCGCGCTTCTAGCCGCTGTTTGGTCAGCAGCAGGGCTGGGCTTTTGCTCGAAAGTATTTAGCAAAAAACGAATCGATGACATCAATCCCCTTTGGTGTATTTTGTTGGGTTGGGGGCCTGCCACGGTACTCTTCTTCTTCGTTTCTACAACCTGCTTTTTAAGCATGTTACTCGGCGGCTTGCTCTATACTCTCGGGGTACTTTTTTTGCAGAACGATCACAAGTCACCTCACTTCCACCCTATCTGGCATGTAATGGTGATCTTGGCTAGTGCAAGCCACTATGCAGGGATCGTTATGTTCGCTGTATTGCAGTGGGATAGATAGACTCCAACACGACGCTCGGCTGCAATAACTCAGAAAGCTATTGATGAAGATTTGGATCGATGCAGATGCCGCCCCACGCGAAGTCAAAGAACTGGTGTTCAAGTCATCCAAGCGTTTGAACTTGGAAGTAACGCTCGTAGCCAACCAGTCGATATGGGTGCCTCCATCGGACGGTCGAATCAACAGCGTGACGGTAAGGGACGGTGCGAACGTAGCCGATCAATACATTGTCGAGTATTCATTGCCCGGCGATGTCGTCATCACCGCCGATATTCCGTTAGCTGCGCAGTTAGTCGAAAAGAACGTCTTTGTGCTAGACCCCAGAGGACAAGTTTACGAAGACCGCAACATTGGCTCGAGATTAGCGAGCCGTGACTGGCTCGACATCGCGAGGGGTGCAGGGATGGAGATCTCTGGACCACGACCGTATAGCCCGCGCGACCGAGCAGAATTCGCCTCCGCGCTAGATCGAATTCTAACCAAAGCTATAAAGATGAAAGAAAGATCCGACCGATCAGTCTGATCCGACCGATACATCATCATCGGGAAAAACAATCGGACGCCCCGCCCCACCAATTTCCCCTTCCCAACGACTGATCACGATTGCGGCGACACCGTTACCAAGAAAATTGGTCAACGCCCGGCACTCGCTCATAAACCGATCGATGCCTAACAACAAAAAAGCAGCTGCAGCAGGTATCTGGGGGAATACTTGCAGGGTCGCAATCAGTGTCACGAAACCAGCCCCCGTTACTCCACTCGCGCCCTTGGAGGTCAGCATCGCGACAGCCAGCAACCACAATTGCTGCCCCCATGAGAGCTCGACACCGGTCGCCTGCGCAACGAACAATGCCGCCATCGACATATAGATATTTGTCCCGTCTAGGTTAAAGCTGTAACCTGTCGGAACCACCAAACCAACCGTAGAACGAGAACAGCCTGCTCTCTCCAGCTTTTTCATCAACCCAGGCAATGCCGTTTCGGAGGAACTCGTTCCAAGAACCAATAGTATTTCCTCCTTGATGTACAGCACAAACTTCCACAATGAGAAACCACACCAACGTGCAATAACACCTAATACGCCAACGATGAAAACAAAAGCCGTTGTGTAAAAGAGCAACATAAACTGCGCCAGCTTGAGCAACCCTTCTCCTTGAAACTCAGCCACAGTAAAAGCCATGGCACCAAACGCTCCCAGCGGTGCAAAACGGACGAGGATTTTTAGAATTCCAAAGAAGACCTCGGATGCCATGTCAATCCACAGCAACACGGTATGCCTACGTTCCCCCAAGCCGAGGATGGCGATCGCCGCCAAGAGGGACACCACTAAAATCTGCAGCAGGTCCCCCGAAACAAACGGACTAAAAATCGTCTTGGGAATCAAATGCAGAAAGAAATCTGACAACGAAAGCTCTTTAGCAGCCGCCGTGGTTTGCTCCATTCGCGAATTGGAAGTCGCCAAAAACTGGTCGATCTGCTCGGACGTTGAAAAGTTTACACCAGGCTCACTGACATTCACGACCACCAAGCCAATCAACAATGCCAGAGTCGACACAACCTCGAAATAGATTAAGACCTTGAGCCCCAAACGCCCCACCAGTCTCAAGCTACCGACCGACGCGATCCCGTGCACAATCGTACAAAAGATGATCGGCCCAATCATCATTTTGATAAGGTTAACGAATGCTTCGCCGAGAGGTTTTAGCCCTTTTCCAAAGTCGCTATACAGCCACCCCACCAATCCACCCAGCACAACGCCAGCCAGAGTCTGCAGATACAATTGTGAAGCCGCCCGCACAATCAACGATCTGCCTTGCGAATTTTCCCTGGGCCTTGGAGCTTCCGCAGTTGTCGCTTCCATGAATTCAACACTTGTTTCCGATGACGCTGTATTACGGCCGTTGATAGGCAAGATTGAAAATTGTAGTGACCGTAGCGGCAAACGTACGCGAGAAAAGCCCTCCGCACGGAAACTCGTCCATTTCGGACCAAAAAGCGGGAAACTGCCCATGACAAGTTGTCGCTCCTTTCTACAATACTTGTATAAGTTTGTGAAAAATTTCACAAAGTCTCCAAATCAAGCGTCCTTGCTGTTAATTGCTAGCGAATTCCTGGGTTTCATGGCTTGGGTTCGGTGGAATAGCGGCGGGAGCGTGGGATCGAACAAAGGATTTGACGAGGGCTTCGACGTTGGGTGCTTACTTACCGATATTAATTTACCTTATTGCCGTAATTGGGTTTGCGGCGGTGTCTTTGCTGTTGCCGCATTTAGTAGCACCTCGAAAAAAGACAAAAGTTAAGGTCATGCCTTACGAGTCGGGTATGGATCCCGTGGGGGATGCTCGCAAACCATTCGACGTCAAATTTTATTTGATGGCGATCATGTTTCTGGTTTTTGATGTGGAATTGATGTTTCTTTATCCGTGGGCGGTTTCTTTGACGGCCGCTGACGGTATTCCCGTTGATTACCGACCTATCGTATTTTTGGTGTTGATGTTTTTCGTCATCACTTTGGTCCTGGCCTATCTAGTGGACTATTTCAAAGGAGTATTCGATTGGCGACGGAAATAAACAAAACAGTCGGCGATAACGTTTTCCTGACGACTTTGGATGCTGCTGCTTCGTGGGCTCGGGCCAACAGTTTGTGGCCAATGCCTTTCGCGACAGCATGTTGCGGGATCGAACTTATGAGTTCCGCAGGAAGTCGTCACGACCTTTCTCGATTCGGTAGCGAGGTGATGCGTTTTACTCCTCGGCAGTGCGATTTGATGATTGTCGCAGGTCGTGTGGTCATGAAGATGTTGCCCGTCTTGCAGAGAATTTGGTTGCAGATGCCTGAGCCCAAGTGGTGTATCTCCATGGGTGCATGTGCTTGTTCAGGCGGTGTTTTCGACACCTATGCGGTGGTTCAAGGAATCGATCGGTTTATTCCGGTGGACGTCTACGTTCCTGGTTGTCCTCCGCGACCCGAGCAACTGATTCGTTCCATTATCGACTTGCAAGAAAAAATCAAATCGGGTGGAACTTACAACGCGCGTGAGTTCAAGCTTCGGATTCTGCCGGAAGGGCCACAGCGATTCGACGAGGATGAACTCATCCGAATTCGCGAACGCAACGGCTTAAAGCTTGAACCCCCTACGTACGACCCCGTTCATTAAAAGTGGTTCCACCGAATTCCAAAATAGAAAGCAAGTCTATGGATAATTTGCAGAGCCGACTCAACAAAGAACTACCAGGTTTCTTTCCACGGTGGTCTACTTATCAAGACCAGGTGCGGGTTGTAGTTCCTTCGGAGCAGATACTTGTAACGCTTAAAGCTTGCAAGCGAATCGGTTTCGATCAACTAACAGATATTACCTGCGTAGACTTGCTGGAATACGGTGCATCCGAGGACCGCTTCGAGGTGGTTTATTTGCTTCTAGACACCGACAGTGGCGAACGACTGACGGTAAAGGCCTACTTGAACGAGCCTGATCTCACGATACCCTCAGCGACTCCAGTATGGTCGGGAGCAAACTGGTTGGAACGCGAGACCTACGACATGTACGGTATCGTTTTTGAAGGTCATCCGAATTTCAAGCGTTTGCTTCTACCGCAGGAGTTTCAGTCGTTTCCTCTTCGCAAGGATTACCCGGTCAAGGGAAGAGGCGAGCGACATAACTTTCCAGTCATAACCCGAGCAGAGAGCTAGTACAGGAGTCAACAGAATGCCATTAGAGTTGCTCGAACGTCCTGACTTGGGCGATGCACACAAAGAGGGGTACTGGACGCTCAATTTCGGTCCGCAGCATCCGGCAACCCACACGACACTTCGTCTGGTTCTCCAACTGGACGGTGAGATGGTCATATCCGCTGAGCCAGACATTGGCTTCCTACATAGCGGCTTCGAAAAGCTAGGTGAAGTATTGGACTTCAACCAATACGTGACTATCGTCGACCGGATGAACTACATTTCGCCGTTGGCGAACGAGATCGCATGGCACCATGCAGTCGAAAAGTTGTTGAACATAGAACTTACACCTCGGTGCAAATACATTCGGACGATTTTCGCAGAGTTGATGCGGATCCATGATCACTTGTTGTGCACCGGTACATGCGTACTTGACTTGGGTGGCGTTACTGCATTTATGTATGCGTTTAATCAACGCGAATACATTTATGAGATTTGTGAACGTGCATCGGGTCAGAGATTCCACACGTCCTACACTCGCGTCGGTGGATTGCTCTACGACATTACCGACGATTGGATCGAGATGGTCCGTAAGTTCTGCATAACTTTCAAGAAAGCCTATCGCGACTTTTCTGGCTTGGTGATGAAGAACAGAATCTTCATTGAACGCACCAAGGGGGTCGGTGTATTGAGCTACGAAGACGCTATCGCTGGCGGAGCGACCGGCCCGGTTGCGCGTGCGAGTGGCGTGGTTAGAGATCTCCGTCGCGATGAACCCTATCTAGCGTACGATGATTTTGATTTCGACGTTTGTGCGACGCGTGGGGGCGATTGCTACGCACGATTCCATATTCGCATGATGGAGATGCAAGAAAGTCTTAAGATCATCGAACAAGCGATTGAGAATATTCCCGCTGGTCCCATATACGCGGCGGGCACAGGTAAAGAAACGATCCCTGACAAATCAGAAGTTTACAGAAGCATTGAAGGTTTGATTCATCACTTCGAGAGCATCATGCCTAACCGGCAGATGGCTTCGCCTAAAGAGTCAATCTATGCAGCGACCGAGTCTCCAAACGGTGAACTGGGTTATTACATTGTCGGAGATGGTTCATTCCGAGCGTACAAAGCGAAAACTCGTGCGCCGTCGCTTCTCCATTTTTCTTTATTCCCCCAATTGATACGTGGTTGCATGCTCAGTGACGTTGCCACGGTTTTGGGAAGCATCAACATCATTGCCGCGGAGTTGGATCGATGAGTGAGCTAAGTGAGAACGCAAAAAAGGTAATCGAAGAGCACCTAGAACGCTATCCAAGCAAACAGGCTGTCACACTTCCTGCATTGCACGTCGTTCAAGAAGAACGCGGTTGCGTCAGCAACAAAGCGATGAAAGAAATCGCTGAGATTTTGAATCTCTCATCCGCACAGGTGCACGACACAATGTCCTTTTATGGTTTCTTCCGAACCGAGAAGGATCCACTCGGCAAAGTCCGCGTTTGGATTTGTCGCTCCCTCCCATGCATGTTGCGAGGAGGCGAAGAATTGCTAGCTGAGCTATGCGAACGCTGGGGAATTCAGCCGGGTGAGACGACGGCTGATGGCAGTGTGACTCTGGAGTTAGCAGAATGCTTGGGTGCCTGCGACGGTGCCCCATGCATGTTGTTGAATGACGAACTATCACTGTGCGTCAATGCGGATGATGTCGAACGAATTGCGCGAGGTAACGCATGAGCAACCAAGAATTTAAACCAGTCTTACTAGGACGCGTAGGTCGACCAAACAGCCAATCGCTAGAATCCTACAAGGCCGATGGTGGTTACAAGGCTCTTGAAAAAGCCCTCAAGATGGCCAACACCGATGTGATTGAAACGGTCAAGGCGTCTGGTTTGCGTGGTCGAGGTGGTGCAGGCTTCCCTACAGGCCTCAAGTGGACCTTCCTACCAAAAGATATCAACGGCCCGGTTTACTTGTGCATCAACGGAGATGAGAGTGAACCTGGCACCTTCAATAACAGAGTATTGATCGAAGAGGATCCACATCAAGTACTAGAGGGAATCGTCATCAGCAGTTTCGCGACGCGAACGACGACGGCTTACTTCTACTTGCGTTACGAGTACGGCCGTTGCTATCGGACCTTGAAAAAGGCCATCGACGAGATGTACGCCAATAATCTCTTGGGCAAGAATATCCTCGGATCAGGCTATGATCTCGATATTCACTTGCACCGTGGCGCATGTGCCTACATATGCGGCGAGGAAACCGGTCTTATCGAGAGCTTGGAGGGTAAGCGAGCTTGGCCACGAATTAAACCTCCGTTCCCAGCTATCGAAGGTGCGTTTCGTCGTCCGACTGTTGTGAATAATGTCGAGACTATGGCATGTATACCTCACATTTTAAACAATGGCCCCGAATGGTTCATGTCGATGGGGATTCCAAAGGATCCCAACAACCCTCGTGATGCAGGTTCCTACGGCCCCAAGCTGTATTGTATCAGTGGCCACGTGAACAAACCCGGCCTCGTGGAACTCCCGATGGGCATTACTGCGAGAGATCTAATCAATCACCATGCCGGGGGAGTTTGGAAGGGGCGCAAAGCGAAAGCGGTCGTCCCCGGTGGAATCAGTATGGGCTTCATGTCCGAGGCAGAGTTGGACACTCCACTCGACTTTGCAGGTCCGGGACGTGTGGGTTGTTTAGGTCTAGGAACAGCCGCTGTTATCGTGATTGATGACCACACCAGCATGGTAGATGTCCTTTACAATGCCTGTCGGTTCTTCGCACACGAGTCTTGCGGCCAATGCACTCCGTGCCGCGAAGGCACCGCATGGTCGACCAAGATTCTCGAGCGGATTCGCCAAGGTCACGGGAAACTCAGCGACATAGACACCTTGCTTGAGATATCGGCTAGCATCGGCACGATTCCGGGAACCACGATTTGCGGTTTGGCCGATGGCGCAGCGTGGCCCATCAAAACGGCAATCAACAAATTCCGTCCCGAATTCGAAGAGTACATCAAGAGCGGCCGCAAGTCGGAAGCTCGGCAGCTTGCGAGCGCTCACTAGCATGAGCAACGCGTCACACGATACAACAAAACTTCTTTTGTTAACAAGGGTATACTGTGCCTAAGGTCATAGTCAACGACGTAGAAATCGAAGCCGATTCGAAAGATAACTGCATCCTCGCCGCTCGCAAAGCAGGCGTCGAGATACCGCACTATTGCTGGCATGAGGAACTGTCGGTCGTCGCATCCTGCCGAATGTGTCTCGTCGAGGTGGGTGAGAAAAAACCGGACGGCTCCATCGTTATGGGACCGAAATTGGTTCCTGGTTGCCAAACTCCGATCAAAGAGGGGACTGTCATCCGGACCGACAGCCAGAAGGTCAAAACATCACAAGGTCAGACGCTTGAGTTTCTGCTTCTCAATCACCCGCTTGATTGCTCTATTTGCGACCAAGCAGGCGAATGCTACTTGCAGGATTATACCTACAAGTACGGTAAAGCAAAAAGTCGTCTGGACGAACCAAAGATCCAGCGTGAGGACAAGTATCACATCGGTGAGCAAATCGCGTTGTTCACTGACCGATGTGTTATGTGTACCCGATGCGTTCGCTTCACTCGCGAAATCAGTGGAACCGCAGAACTCCAAGTCGTAGCTCGTGGAAGCCACGAGGAAATCGACGTATTCCCCGAACAACCTTGTAACAATAAGCTGGCCGGAAACGTAGTCGATCTATGTCCGGTCGGAGCCCTTTGCAGCAAGGACTTCCTTTACAAGAAACGCGTTTGGTGGCTCAAGTCGGCGGATAGCGTATGTACGGGGTGCTCAACAGGTTGTTCAATCCATGTTGACCAAAACGAAGACAAGATCTACCGGCTGCGTCCTCGCGCGAATCCGGAAGCCCAAGGCCACTTTATGTGCGACGAAGGCCGATTCGGATTTAAATATATTCATTCGGAAAATAGAATTTTGGCACCTCGCGTTGCCGGTAACGTGGCAACTGGCGCGGGCAAGCAAGGTAACGGTAACGTTGCCTTGAGTGACATAAGCTTTGCAGATCCGTGGAAGACAGCATTGTCAGCCGTTCGCCAAAAAATTAAGGAAGCGATTGTAACGAGCGGGTCTACGTTAATGGTTGTCTTTTCGCCGTTTATGACCGTAGAAGAGGCTTATCTTCTGGCCAGCTACATGAAAAAGACGGACCCCAAAGCTCGATTGGTGATGGGCCCTGTTCCGCATGTTGGCGAAGACGACTGCTATCCAAAGGGACGTGATGGTTCGGCCCCTGAGCCATCCAAAGTGAAGTTCACGATCCGAGCAGAAAAGTGCCCCAATCGAATTGGCGTCGAAACGGTCCTCAAGCACTTCCAGGGAGAAGTATTGAATCTGGCTCGCATCGGCAATATGCCTCAAGCGACGGCAGTGTATGTCGTCGGGGGATATCCTGGAGAATGGGTAACACCTGAAGTCGCCGCGGCGATTGGATCTCCATCCTTACTCATCGTTCAAGACATTTTCGAATCGCCGTTGACGCAAAAAGCCAACATTGTTTTGGCTGCAGGTAGTTTCGCAGAGCGTGACGGCACCTATGTTAACCACGCAGGATTAGCGCAGAGCACCAACGCTGCCATTCGCTCACCAGGCGAAGCACGTGCAGACGGCCGAATTCTGTTCGACCTAGCTGAGCGAAAAGGTTTGTTTAATGCCATGACGATTCGCAAGGAAATTGGCTCAGCCATCCCGGCCCTCAAGGTTTTGGCGGTTGGTGACTTGGGCGAAAAAGGATTGAAACTTAACGCTCAAGCCAAACATGCGGCTGCGAAGGTATAACAACCGGATGCATTGTTCTACGACAGAGAGATTAACCCACAAAGAATCGCGATCTCAGAGAGAGCTCGCAAACAAATAAGCAAGAGCAAAAGAATCGATGATCGAATTAATCAAAGAGATGTGGCCCACCTTGTGGCCGACCCTAGCGGCGATCGCCGTGATTCTAGCCTTCGTGCCGATACTCGGTCTTTACATGACCTTTATTGAGCGGAAGCTTGCAGCCTACATCCAAGACCGTGTCGGTCCCAACCGAGTTGGACCGCTGGGATTGTTACAGGCTGTCGCAGACGGCATCAAGATTTTTTTGAAGGAACAAGTTGTTCCTGATCACGTTTACAAGTTTCTGTATTTTGTCGCACCAACGATCAGCTTGATGACGGCAATGTTCGGCTTGGTTGTTTTGCCCTTCGGACCGGTGCCGCCTGAATATGAATCCGGTTTTCGGTTTATCGTTGCACCCGGGCTAGACATTGGCATCCTGTTGATTTTCGCGATTAGCTCGTTGTCGGCCTACGGCATTATCTTGGGTGGTTGGGCATCTAACAACAAATATTCTCTGTACGGAGCAATTCGTTCCTGTGCACAGTTCATCAGTTATGAAATTCCGCTCGGCCTATCTATCATCGGGGTCGTACTAGCATCGGGATCTTTGAATATCGAAAAGATAGTTGCCTCTCAGGGTACTTCCATTTGGGATTGGAACTTTTTTTGGCAGCCATTGGCGTTCGTTATTTTCTTCACTAGTTCTCTCGCCGAAACGAATCGTCTGCCGTTCGACTTACCTGAGTGCGAACAAGAATTGGTCGGTGGATTTCACACAGAGTACAGCGGCATTAAGTTCGTGTTGTTCTTCTTAGCAGAGTACACTCACATCGTCGCATCAAGCTTTTTGACGGTTTTGTTGTTCTTCGGCGGTTGGCATTTCCCTGGACTGACGGGGCCTGTCGATGGTTCCACCGCTGGTATGCTGCTACGTCTGGCTGTGCTCATAACGAAGGTTGGGGCTGTTGTCGCCTTCATCATGCTGTTGCGATGGGCATTGCCAAGATTCCGATTTGACCAGCTCATGGGACTGGCGTGGAAAGGTTTGATCCCGCTCGGTTTGGTCAATTTATTCTTAGTCGCAGCAGTTTTCACCTTTGATCTGAACAAACACTTTTTGGCAGTAACTATCGTGACGATTCCCATCGCGGGATTAATTAGTACATGGAGACTGCAACGAGAGCTCAACAACACGATCGCTGTGCGAGCTAGTAAATCTGGATTTGGAGGAGCATCGGCGTGACGACGAAGACCAAAAAATCGAAGACGGTGAAGTGGGGCGAAGAACCCAAAATCGGCTGGATGGAAGCAATGTATTTGCCGGCTGTCTTCTCTGGGGTTGCGACCGCCATTAAACACGTCATGGAAGGCAAAACCATGACCCGGCAGTACCCTGAAGTGGAGCCAGAAATTCCAGCCAATTATAGAGGGGTGCACCGACTTAACCGCGACGAAGAAGGGCGTGTTAAGTGCGTTGCTTGTTACATGTGTCAGACAGCATGCCCGGCCAATTGTATTGAGATCATTGCCGCTCCTGCACCAAAGGATGATCCGCATTGGAAAGATCGAGACAAGTACCCTGCGTCGTTCGTATTGGATGAGTTGCGATGCATTTATTGTGGTATGTGCGAAGAAGCGTGCCCGGTGGATGCCATCGAACTCACCAGTGTATATGACCTAACGGGCATGACACGAGAAGAGATGCTTTTCGATAAAGAAAAGCTCCTCTCTGTGTTTGATGAGACGGTTAATAGCGGCAAAGATCCAGTTAGAACCAATCGTGGGCAACTGGGACCTGCTTCCGAGATCGCACCGACCGCGAACCAAGGTCCCCCACCACCAGGTCGAGGACGACCAGGCTGATCGGAGATCAATTCAATCGGCACGCAGGCGACCGTTAAATACCGGCGAGTGCAATAACGACGCGACGTTATGTTATTGCAACCCACTAAACCAAAAAGCGGATGAACACCGCGACTTAGCAACCTTTACTGACTCGAAACTATGACACTTCCTACTATGCAAATGTTGGGGAGCTATTTCCCGATATCG
>Ga0315899_10008481_pt1 | contig 11016 bp, 11 predicted proteins | sample LakEriMetagenome_2_FD_203518 | JGI IMG/M metagenome (GOLD analysis project Ga0315899, IMG submission 203518) | Freshwater fungal communities from buoy surface, Lake Erie, Ohio, United States - Buoy 4 MA112 | ecosystem: Environmental > Aquatic > Freshwater > Lake | place: USA: Lake Erie, Ohio...
GGTTTGCACTTCCATGAGGATAGCACATCCCCATTCCGCATTCGTTTCTTCGAGTTTGCGCTTCAACGCAGCGTGTGCTACGTCTTGCAGGTGCACATCGATGGTGGTGATGATATCGGCGCCGGGCTCGGGCACTTCCACGAATTCGTTGTTCATGGGTTTCCACACACCGCCTGCGATTTTCTCCATCATTTGAGCGCCTTTCTTACCGCGAAGCAACTCGTCGTAGTCGCGTTCAATTCCCACCTTGTTCTCGGCTCTTTCCATGCCGATGGTGCGCGAGGCAAGAGTTCCGAAAGGTTGGTCGCGAATGAATTTCTCTTCGAATACAAATCCGCCGCGAATGGTTCCTTTGTTGATGAAAGGGAACTTCTTCACCAATTGCAATTGGTTGTAATCGACGTGGTCGATGATTTCGATGTATCGATTTCCTTCGCTTTTCGCTTTTTTGAAAATCGCCTTGTACTCAGCTGCGCTTCGGTCGCCGAAGAGCGATGAGAAACTAGCGCACAACGAATCGAGGCGTGTTTGATAGAGTTCTTCGTCGAAGGGCGCCTTGGCATCCCAGCGTATTTCATATTCCGGAATACTGGTGGCCATGAGGCTGCCGTCGCTCGAGTATATCTGTCCGCGCACGGGTTGTATTTCACGAACTTTGTAGGTAAATCCCTCTGCGAGCTCCTTGGCTTTTTCGTCGGGGAATAGTTGGATGACAAATACTTTGACAACGATTGCCACTGCGAGCAAGCACAATCCGGCAAACACCATCCACGCTTTGTTGTGGATGAGAGCAATCTGTTGCTTTTTGCCCTTCACCTCATGTCCGGGCGCAGAGGAACTCTGCACCGGATCATGCGGCGGGTTGATAGGATTGTTTTTTATATCGTTGGACGGGGTCATTCTTGTGTAGGTTTTTCTTCGAAGAATCCATGTTCAACATCGATCACATTGGGTGGCGTTCTTAGTTCTTCCAAGCCCATTTGTTGAATGGCTTGTGCCACGTTGCTTTGTTGCTTGTTCTTTTCGAGATCGCTCACGGTAGTGTTGTATTGCGATCGTAATTCGTTGAGTTGATTTTGCAGTTTTATTTTCTCGCGAGCTGTGTTTTCGAAGTAATACACCAGGCCTATGTTGGCAATGAAAAGCCCAACCAGGAAGAGCACAAACGGCAAGTGTTTTATCAAGCCGTCGCGAACCAGAAAATCGCCGCTGAGAATTTTTTGGAGGATATTTCCCCGACCCGCTTTTTTCTTCGGGGTTTGTTCGGTGGCAGTATCGGGCGCATTGGGCGCCACAGACGATGCCTGTGAATTGACTTCGTTGGTCGGTTTCATTAATTCAGGTTAACCAAGCGGCAGCATTGTGGCTGTCGGTTGTTTAGCTTATTTGTTTTCTTTGGTCGCTACACGCATTTTAGCGCTACGTGCACGGGTGTTTTCTTCAATCTCTTCTGCTGTTGGCAGAATGGGTTTGGATGTAAGGGGCTTGAGCGGGCGTTGCAGGTTTCCGAAAAAATCCTTCACCGGAGTTCCTTCGAAGTTGCCGGTTTTCATGAAGTCTTTCACGAGGCGGTCCTCCAACGAGTGATAGCTGATTACAACTAGTCGTCCTTCGGGAGCCAGCACATCTGCGCTTTGTTCCAAAAACTCTTTCAGCACATCGAGCTCGCGGTTTACTTCTATGCGAAGCGCTTGAAAGAGCTGCGCCAGCACTTTGTGTTCGCGCATGCGTGGCAAGTGTCTTTGCACCGCGTGTTTCAGGTCTTCGCTTGTAAACAACGGTCTGGCCTGCATGATGCTTCGGGCCATCGAGCGTGCATTGTCGAGCTCACCGTAGCTTCGAAGAACCTGCGTGAGTTGCATTTCTTCGTAGCTATTCACCACATCGGCTGCGGTGAGTGTGCCTTTCATGTCCATGCGCATGTCGAGGTTGGCATCGAACCGTATGGAAAAGCCGCGCTCTTCGCTATCGAACTGATGACTGCTCACGCCGAGGTCGGCCAGAATACCATCCACCTGACGAATACCCATGAGTCGCAACCAGTTTTTCATGAATCGAAAATTCTGGTCAACGAGTTCAAAGCGTGGATCGTCGATGCGGTTGGCAAGTGCTTCCGGATCCTGGTCGAATGCAATCAGTCTTCCCTTATCCAAGTATTTCAAAATCTCTTTCGAATGACCTCCACCACCGAAGGTTACATCCACATAGACCCCATTGGGCTGTATGTTGAGGTTGTCGATTGAAGCTTGCAGGAGCACCGGTCGGTGGTATCCGTCTTCTTTTTTGTGGTTCGACATATCCTTAGTTACAAGCGCTCGTTGGGAGCTACTTGATTAGTTATCCTTTCTCAAATCATTTTGCACTTCTTCGGCTAGTTGCATAAAGTCGAAGTCAGGCATGCTGAATTTCTTGTCACGAGTTTCCTTATTCCACAATTCCATCTTCTGTCCCAATCCGCACAACACGAGGTCGTTGTTCTTCTTCAAATCCACTTCTGCATACTCCAGCAGGTGCGAGGGTATGTTGATGCGTCCCACGGTATCGAGTTCCAACTCGGTGGCACCGTTGAGGAAGAATCGGATGAACTCAGCGTGTTTCCGGTTGTGCGGATTCATGCGCTCGAGGTCGGCCGAGATTTTCTCCCACGTGGGCTGCGGGTAAATAACCAGGCATCGGGTGTAGATGTCGCGATTGATCACCAATCCCAGGTGAATAACTTCCTCCAAAGACTTACGCATGCGAGCCGGGAAGAGGAATCTTCCCTTGTTGTCGAGCTTACATGGATATTCTCCGAGGAGTTTGAGCATTGATGGGTCTTGTTGACTAAGTGGGCACGAAAATAAGAAGCTTTTACCACTTTTTACCACAAATGGCCAAAATTGACCAATTTGTTGAAAAATGGATGTTTTAAATCAGGAGAGATTGGACGTAAAATCAGCTTAAAAGTATTGATTTTATTGGTTTTTTGAATTCAATTGGTAGTCGTGGTAGATTGTGGGAGAAAAAAGGGTAAAAAATGCGATTTTGGGCTTAAGTGGGTCTTTTTTGGATGAATTCGAGTTGCATTTTGATGCGATTGAAATCGCTGTGGGAAGGATTTCAGCATTCCATTGTTGAAGGAAATTGTTGAAGGAGATTGGGGTCGTTCGTGAAATCATCGACACTTGCAACATAGGGAGGTAGATTAACCTCTATAGACGTTATGTTTACAATTGCATAACATGGCAATGACTGTGTGACCTATGGATTATCAGCTTAAAGAAGAAAACGGATATCGTTACATCGAGGAGGGTTCAGGTGAGCCGCTTATTCTGTTGCATGGTTTGTTCGGTGCATTGAGTAACTTCCGAGATGTCGTTACACATTTTTCAGCCACTCACAAGGTGGTAATTCCGATGCTACCACTCTACACGATGCCCGTGCTGACAACAGGTGTTAAAAGTCTGGCGCATTTCATTCGCGATTTTATAGATCACAAGGGCTACGGTAAGGTAAATCTGCTGGGCAATTCTCTCGGTGGCCACGTGGCCCTGGTGTATTGCAAGGAGCACCCGGAGCGAGTAAACTCGCTTACGTTAACAGCGAGTTCGGGTTTGTATGAGAATGCCTTCGGCTCGAGTTTCCCGCGAAGGGAAGACAAGGAATTTATTCGTCAAAAAGTTGGACTTACATTCTTTGACCCGAAGCACGCTACCGATGAATTGGTGGACGAGTGTTTTGAGATTGTCAATGACCGCAACCGTGTATTGCGCATATTGGCGCTAGCCAAATCGGCTATTCGCCACAACATGGCCAAGGAACTTCCTGCCATGAAGTTTCCGGTGTGCTTAATCTGGGGTAAGAACGATACCATCACGCCGCCGGAAGTAGCCGAGGAGTTTCATCAATTGCTTACCAACTCATCGTTGTATTGGATCGATGAATGTGGCCATGCGCCTATGATGGAGCATCCTCAACGTTTCAATGAATTGTTGGACGCGTGGATGAAAGAGAAGGGCATCTAGTAACAAACTGCCTTCATTTTACACTTGTATGGGAACGCTCTGCTGAGCGTTCATTTTCATGATTATCCTATGCTCTGACCAATGAAACCCAGCAAGCGCTCGCGTCCGGTTCGTTCTGCTGCAGATGTCACGAATACGTTGGGTAGTTCAGCGAAGTGCTCGAGCAGTTTATCGCAGAAAGCATTGACATTGCGTTCAACAGCACCCGGTTTTTCTTTATCGGCCTTGGTGAAGACAATGGCAAAAGGAATTCCGTCTTGCCCAAGCTTCAGGCAAAATTCCAGATCGATTTTTTGAGGGTCGTGTCGAACGTCGATGAGTACAAACGTGCACAGCAAATTTTCACGGTCGCTCAGGTAGTTTTCAATCATCTTCTCCCATTTAACACGCTCGGTGCGTGCAATTTTTGCATAGCCGTAGCCTGGCAAATCCACCAAATACCAGGCGCCTTGATCGCCGGTTATTTCGAAGTGATTGATAAGCCTTGTTTTGCCCGGAGTGCCGGATGTTTTCGCCAGATTCTTTTTGTTCACCAGCATGTTGATGAGGCTGCTCTTGCCCACGTTACTACGACCAATGAACGCAAATTCAGGTCGGTCGGACGCAGGGCACTGGTCGAGAAAGGCGGAGGATTTGAGGAAGGTGGCTTGCAAGGGGTGAGGATTACGGATTACGGATTACGAATTACGGATTACGGATTAATCCGTCATCCGTAATTCGTCATTCGTAATCAAATGGGTGATTGGATATTCATTTTCTCCGCGTAGTACGCACAAAAATCGCGCATAGTGTCGGCCATAGCTTTTTCGTTGGTGGCGCGTTCGAAGCTATCTGCGAGTGTGAGAATGGTTTGATGCACGAACTGTTTCATTTCATCGACCTGCATTTCTTTGTTCCAAAGATCGATGCGCAGCGCATTTTGTTCTTCCTTGTCCCATACCGATAGAATCATGGCCTTGGCTTCTGCTGAACGACTGTTGTCGGTCGCAGTCCAGTTAATTTTCTCCGGTACGTTGTTGTCGTCGAGTGTTATTTCGAATCGGATTTGTTCGAGTTTCATGCGGCAAATGTAGTGTTGCATCAGCGTTTGCCGGGCACATAGGCCGAGAGCAGTCGCTGATGGTCTGTTTCGTTTAACAATGCTTCCAAGCTGGTGTCGGGAAATTTCTTCATGTAGCTTCGAATGATGTTCCAACCCATCCAAACGCCCAATTGCGGGGCACTTTGTTGTGGAATGCCTGCTGCGGAAGTGAAGGGGCCATCTGCAAACCATTTGTTGATTTCAAACGGTTTGGAGTGATACATGGTTTTTTCGTTGGCCAACGTTTTCCAGATTAATTCTTCGCTTGATGTTGACCAATCCAACTGCTCACTCGTCCAACTCATCATGGTAGAGTCGGGTATCTCAGGCGCCAGAGCTTCGGCGACATACATGATTTTTCCGTAGAAAATAAGTTCGGAGAGCATGTCTTTCGGCTGATAGATAGCGCGTGCATTCCAGGCCGAAAATCCCTTCACCGCATCGGCCACGATGAATTGCTCGTCCATGTTTTCTTTCACATAACCGGGAAACATATCGGGAGCCAGCTTTTGGGTAATCGCATGGTCGGCACCCAAATAACAGTCGAGCGCAATGCCGATTAGGCTGTCGGTGGTTGCTATGCTGCGGTTCCAGGCTGAGCAGTAATAGATGATTTCAGGTATTGGCTTATTGGGAAAAAAGTGGTGCCAGCGCTGCACCACGTCGCTGAATGCTTCGTTGAGCTCCTGCCGTTTCGAAGGAGGGAATGCATCCACAACGGCCTGATGGGTAGCCGCAATCTGCGGGTCATTCACAAACAACCCAAGCAATGCTCCCACGCTATCGCTTGCGCAAGCGGCGAGGTGCAGGTCGTCTTCTACGAATCCACAGAAAAAACTACCGTAGCTGACTCGCAGCGAATCGGCGCAATGCGTTGGCTGATTAAAATCACACCCAAATAAATCGACATCAAACGATCGTGTGGATGCCTTTATCTGCGCGGTTTCCGGCTGAATTTCAATCTTGCTCAATGGTTTGTCATCGTTGCATCCACAGAGGGCTATGAATAACATGCTGAAAAGGACGAAGCGCGAAGTGAGTTTTTGGGATAGTTTTGAATACCTCATGAAGGCAATTTTATAAACGTTAAACGATTCGTATGAAAAAAATTATCTTATTCATGCTCACAGCGATGCTAACAACTGTGGCCATGGCACAAACTAAGAATTGGAAGATCGCATTGCATGTGGATCCAAATCTTTCTTGGGTAAAGCCCGACAACAATAATTTAACCGCAGGTGATAACTTGCTGAACTTCGGTTTTGGTATCACCATCGATAAGATGTTCACGGATAATTATGCCATCGGAACTGGATTTAACATTTTCAATACAGGGGGCCAATTGTCTTATTTCGATGAGTTGGTCACTGATGCAGGTCAGCGCACAATCGCAAGAATAGACCGCTCGTATAATTTGAAGTATTTGGAAATGCCATTTACCCTGAAGCTCCGCACCAATGAAATTGGTTACATAACCTATTGGGCGCAGGTGGGCGTTGGTTTGGGTGTAAACATCAAGGCAAAGTCGGATGATGTGATTGATTATAAGAAATTGGAAAATGGTACCACTGGCGATACATTACGTTGGATAGACGCCGGGAGTTTGGTGGCAGATGAATCATTGGAAGATGAAGATATCGGCAAGGACATTAGTATTTTCCGAACTAGTATGATCATAGCCGGAGGTATTGAATACAACCTGAGTGGCGATGCGAGCATCGTGGCTGGTGTTTGTCTAAACAATGCGTTTAGCAACGTATTGAAGGGAAAGGGTGTTGCGGCTTCTAACAATGAACCTGCTTTCGATGTGCCTTACAACACTCCAAAGGTTTTTGATTTGAAGGGAATCAGTAACTGTGTCTCCCTGCAAGTAGGTATATTGTTTTAACATCGTAGCGCATTCAATACAAAGTCCTGCCATCTTTGGCGGGACTTTTTATTTTACATGTATGAATCATCAGGCAATCATCGATCACATTGTTAAGTGGCTAAGCGACTATTCAAGTGCAAGTCGTACATCCGGTTTTGTTGTGGGTGTTAGCGGCGGTATCGATTCTGCGCTTACATCTACGTTGTGCGCAATGACCGGTCGCAAAACTCTTTTACTTGAAATGCCCATTCATCAGGCGCCTAATCAGGTGTCGCGCGCACAGGAGCATATTGCTTGGTTAAAAGCAAAACACACAAACGTTTGTGATGCCCGTGTAGACTTAACACCATCCTATGATTTGTTCATGCAATCGATGAAGCTTCTCTCTGAAGATGAACATACACAGCACCTTGCCATGGCTAATACGCGTTCGCGTTTGCGCATGACCACGCTGTATTATCATGGGGGTATTCACGGACTGTTGGTTGCCGGCACAGGCAATAAGGTAGAAGACTTTGGTGTCGGTTTTTATACCAAGTACGGAGATGGTGGAGTGGATGTGTCGCCCATCGCCGACCTGATGAAAACAGAAGTGTATGAGTTGGCTGCTTTCTTAGGTGTTGCGCAATCTATTCAGTTGGCGGCGCCTACCGATGGTTTGTGGGGCGATGATCGCTCCGACGAAGATCAGATAGGAGCGAGTTATCCTGAATTGGAATGGGCCATGAAATATGTAGAGTTAAATTCAGCAACTAACGAAATTCTATCCGAACGTCAACAGGAAGTGCTGGCTATTTATCGCCGAATGAATGCCGCTAATCAGCATAAGATGAGGCCTATTCCGGTGTGTGAAATACCAAGCGAGTTGAAGTAAATGGCGAGTGGCGAATGGCGAGTTTTTGCGTCCTACTCGCCACTCGCCATTTGCCACTATTCATTTGTCACTCTCTTAAAAATATCCTCCAGTCTCTCATTTCCTTTTGCAAGCTCTTTAACATCGAGGTTATCGGCTACGATGTTCCCGCGATTGATGATGAATGCACGGTCGCACATGGCTTCCACCTCTTGCATGATGTGGGTCGAAAGCATGACGGTTTTTGTTTTACCAATGGAAACAATAAGGTTGCGTATTTCCGCAAGTTGGTTGGGGTCGAGGCCGCTGGTTGGTTCATCGAGAATGAGCACTTGTGGGTCGTGTATGAGCGCTTGTGCAAGCCCTACACGTTGCCGGTATCCTTTTGAAAGTGTTTCAATCTTTTTGTGGGCCTCCAACGGCAGACCAACGGTTTCAATCATTTCTTCAACGCGTTCTTTCAGTCGAGGCACGTTGTACATGCCGCCAACAAATGAAAGGTATTCACGCACATACATATCGGTATACAGCGGATTATGTTCAGGCAGGTATCCGATGCAACGTTTGGCTTCGATGCTTTGATTCATTACATCGTGTCCGCAAACACTCACCTTTCCGGAAGTAGGAGGAATGTAGCACGTAATAATTTTCATCATGGTGCTTTTACCAGCACCATTGGGACCGAGGAATCCGACGATTTGCCCGGCACCAATTTCGAAGGAAACGTTGTGCAAGGCTTGTTGTGTGCCGTATGTTTTGGAAACGCTATCTACAAGAATCGACATGTAATGTGAAATGTAAGCGCAAACCTAAACAATAAAGTGAATCTGCGTCGGAATTGATACTTGCTATAGGCTACTTGATGGTTTTGCCTTACATTGAGCCTCTGTAAAGAGCATCACTACAACCTTAACATGCATTTTAAACGTCATGAAAGTACAACAACACCTTTGGAGAGAAGGCAAGGGATGGGTTATGGCACCTGTCATTGCTGAATTTAAGCCAACGCTGGTCTTGGCTTTTGGAGGAATCGACACGCTTACAAATGAGTCGATCTACTCGGAGATAAGCAAAGTATATCCGGATGCACAAGTGGTTCTAGCAAGCACAGCCGGTGAAATACACGGTGAAGAGGTCCATGATGGAACGGTGAGTGTAACGGCATGTCGCTTTGATAAAACAACCATCAAGGTAGTGGAAGGCAACGTGAGCGATTGTGCGAACAGCTTTGATTGCGGGAAGGCGATTACAGCCCGACTGGATGGTCCCGGTTTGTGTCATGTGCTTGTGCTTTCAGACGGTATATCGGTGAATGGAGATGATTTAGTTCGCGGAATTAATTATTCACTCCCCAAAAACGTTGTGGTAACAGGTGGTCTTGCAGCCGACGCCGGTCGCTTCACCAAAACATTGGTGGGAGCTAATCAGGAGCCGCAGTCGAATCGAATTGTAGCCATCGGTTTTTACGGCAATAAATTGCAAATTACCCATGGCTCACAAGGAGGTTGGGATTTGTTTGGCCCGGTGCGCGAGGTAACTAAGGCACAGGATAATGTGTTGTTCGAATTGGATGGTGAAAATGCGTTGGATATTTACAAACGATACTTGGGGCCTCGAGCCAATGAGCTTCCCGGCTCTGCACTTTTGTTCCCATTGTGTATTCTAGGTGATGACCAGAGTCAATTGGTTCGCACCATTCTCAGTATTGATGAACAGGCAGGCACCTTGCGTTTTGCGGGTAATATCCCGATGGGAGCCAGGGTTCAGTTTATGATGGCCAATTTCGATCGTCTCGTTGACGGCGCGGCCAAGGCCGCGGAACAGTCCCATGAAGAGTCGCCTGATTTGGTATTAATGGTGAGTTGTGTAGGACGCAAGATTGTTTTGGACCAGCGAATAGAAGAAGAGGTTGAGTCGGTCTGTCAATACTTCGGTAATGCAGCGACATATACCGGTTTTTATTCGAATGGCGAAATATCTCCGATGCTGGGAAGCACACAGTGTTCGTTACATAACCAAACGATGACTATTACCACGTATCACGAGATTGAATGACGGGAAAAGGGTATCATCGTTTGTTGGAGCGCCAGCTGAAGAAGTTTCTACCGGGTTATCCGGAGGTTCCTGCACAATGGCAAGACTTTCTGAATGCCGTGAGCAATAGTTATTCGCATTCGGATAACGATCGACTGCTTATGGAAACTGCCATGCGGGAGAGTAGCGATGAGCTTATGTCCCGAAAAGAGGTGCTCAATAACCTACTCAAAAGACAATCGCATGTGTTGGAATCGTTGAGGGAGGCCGCCTCTGCATTATTCCCCGAACAGTCATCGCTTGCAAACGAAGATCTTTTGCAGTTGGCAGATGTGGTGCAAGAGGAAATTCAGAAACGTCGAATAGCCGAGTCGCGCAAGGCTCAATCCGATCAGCGATTGGTCGATATCATCGATAGCTTGAGTTTGGGTATGGCCCGCTACGATTTGCAGGGAAAACTTACCCATGTAGAGCATCGTTTTGCTGAAATTTTTGGTCGCGAACCGAATACCATGATCGGTTTAAAGTCTACCGATTTTTCGCACGTTCCGCTAGAAGCGGAAGCCGGGCTGCATCCAATCGAATTTTATTTTAATAACCAAGTTTTTGAAGCACCGTTTAGTCTGGTGGATGGAAAAATCGGTTGGTTGCTTTGTACCACAGCACCTTTGTTTGATGATGGAGGCGAGGTAGAAGGCGGTGTGATTGTCGTGTTTGATATAACAACGAGAAAACGACTTGAGCAAGAGATGATGGAGGCAAGAAAGGCGGCAGAGGCCGGACTTGAATTGCGCAAAACGATTCTTGCGAATGTGAGTCATGAATTGAGAACGCCTGTAAATGCTATTGTAGGTATGTCTTCACTGTTGGCGGGTACAAACTTGAACGAGGAGCAGAAGAATTACCTCAAAACCATGCGTTTTTCTTCCGATGGTTTGCTTGTTTTGATTGATGATTTGCTGGATGTTTCGCGAATCGAAGCAGGAAAGGTGGAGTTGGAGGAGATTGATTTTTCGGTGCATGAAAATTTTTCTGAGTTGACGAAGGCGCTTCGATTGCGGGCAGAAGAAAAGGGCCTGTCCTTCGAGTGGCAGCTGGATGAGCGCATTGCGCCTCGCTTGTTAGGTGATGCCCATCGGTTGAATCAGATTGTTACCAACCTCATTGGAAATGC
>Ga0315899_10008482_pt1 | contig 11016 bp, 8 predicted proteins | sample LakEriMetagenome_2_FD_203518 | JGI IMG/M metagenome (GOLD analysis project Ga0315899, IMG submission 203518) | Freshwater fungal communities from buoy surface, Lake Erie, Ohio, United States - Buoy 4 MA112 | ecosystem: Environmental > Aquatic > Freshwater > Lake | place: USA: Lake Erie, Ohio...
CGCTAGTGGTTTGTGAAACCTCCTTGGCATATTCAGTGAGCTCCCACTTACTGGTGCGCCACGTGAAGTATGTGTAGGACTGATGAAAGCCGGCTTTTCCAAGTGCATGCATCATGGCCGGGCGGGTAAATGCCTCAGCTAGGAAAACTACTTCAGGAGATTCGGCATTAACTATTGCAAGCAAGTCTTGCCAGAAGTGGACTGGCTTGGTGTGTGGGTTGTCCACGCGGAAGATCTTGACTCCCTTTGAAACCCAGAAACGAATGATTCGAAGTACTTCATTACGAATGCCTTCATAGTCATCATCAAAGTTAATGGGGTAAATATCCTGATACTTCTTGGGCGGATTTTCTGCATAGGCAATGGTTCCATCGGCTCGCTTGTTAAACCATTCTGGGTTGCTTTTCACCCAAGGATGGTCAGGAGATGTTTGCAAGGCAAGATCCATGGCAATTTCAAGTCCCTGCTTACCAGCAGCCTTCACAAATTCTTCAAAATCCTTCATGGTTCCAAGTGCTGGATTAATCGCATCGTGGCCACCATCGGCATTACCTATTGCCCATGGCACTCCGCAGTCATCCTCTTTAGCTTCAAGAGTGTTGTTCTTTCCTTTGCGATGTGAAATTCCAATTGGATGGACTGGTGGTAGATATAAAACATCAAAACCCATAGCGGCAACACCAGATAAGCGCTTAGTTGCTGTGGCAAAAGTTCCAGAAGTTACTGAGCCATCAGCATTTCTTATTGCACCTTCACTACGTGGAAAGAATTCATACCAAGAGCCAACTAATGCCCTATCCCTATCGGCACGCACAGGGTATTTATCTGATTCACCCGTGACAGTGCGATATTGGGAAGTGCTTGAAGCCTTAATCACGAAGTAGAAATCGCCTTCGGCCGGTACTGTGAAGCTACCTTCGTAGCGATCAGTGCCAGGAGATTTTTCAATTAGTGGCTGGCAATCAACCATTTTATTCTTAGCATTAAACAAGCACACTTCAGCGCTTAATGTTTCATGGCCTTCAATTGTGATGGTTGCGCAAACAGAAATGCTCTCTCCTGCAATGGCTTTAACAGGAACAAATTCTCCCCCGAAGTAAACAACGGGGGAGATATCTGAGATTGGAATTCTAGAGATCAACCTGAGCCTTCTGTATTGCCAGCATCTGCAGCTGAGACATCGTGAATACGATACTTATCCATCGCCTTTGTGACAATGCTTTGCTTGATATCACCTTGATTACATAGTTGCTGCAACACGGCAATTGCGATGGATTCAGCGTCAACGTTGAAGTGACGACGAAGTGCTCCGCGAGTATCGGATAAACCAAAGCCATCTGTTCCTAGTGAGTAGAAAGGTTGCTCAACCCATGGAGAAATCTGATCCTGGACTGCGCGCATGTAATCACTAACGGCAATTACTGGACCACGTGCACCCTTGAGTTTCTTGGTGATGTATGCGGTGCGCTTGTCTTTTGGATTAAGAAGGTTATGACGATCTGTTTCTAGACCATCACGACGAAGTTCATTCCATGAAGTTACTGACCAGACTGAGGCCTTAACGCCCCAATCATCAGCTAGAAGTTGTTGCGCCTTGAGAGCCCAATTAACTCCAACACCAGATGCCAAAATCTGGGCATTTTTCTTCCTCTTGTTGGAAGCTGGTGAATAAAGGTAGATACCCTTAAGCAAGCCTTCAACATCTAGGTTTTCTGGCTCTGCAGGATGCACGTATGGCTCGTTGTAAACAGTGAGGTAGTAATAAACGTTTTCACTGTTTTCACCATACATACGGCGCAAACCATCTTTAACGATATGTCCCAGTTCAAAGGCAAATGCTGGGTCGTATGCAACTACTGCCGGATTTGTTGCTGCAAGCAGAAGTGAGTGACCATCTTCGTGTTGCAAACCTTCACCGTTAAGCGTTGTGCGTCCAGCTGTTGCGCCAACCACAAATCCTCGTACCAACTGATCTGCAGCAGCCCAGAAAGCATCGCCTGTGCGCTGGAAACCAAACATAGAATAGAAAATGTAAATAGGAATCATTGGTTCATCATGTGTTGAATATGAAGAACCAACAGCAGTAAATGAAGCAACAGATCCTGCTTCGTTAATGCCTTCATGCAAAATAACACCCGAAGTTGATTCCTTATATGAAAGCATCAATTCACGGTCAACCGCTGTGTACTTCTGACCATGCGGAGAGTAAATCTTCATGGATGGGAATAATGAATCCATACCAAAGGTGCGAGCTTCGTCAGGAATAATCGGAACAATACGAGCACCAAGTCCTGGATCTTTCACGAGATCTTTCAACATACGAACAAATGCCATCGTTGTAGCGATCTCTTGCTGACCTGAACCACGCTTAACTGACTCATACACTGAATCATCAGGCATTGTCAGTGGTCGTGATTGAGTGCGTCGACGTGGAATTGATCCACCTAACTCGGCGCGACGCTCAGCAACGTACTTAGCTTCTGGAGAATCTGGTGCTGGTAAGTAGTAAGGAGGTAAGTACTTATCCAACTTAGAATCTGGAATATCAAGATGCAAGGTGTCACGGAATTTTTGAATATCTTCCAGTGTCATCTTCTTCATCTGGTGAGTTGAGTTGCGACCTTCAAAGTGTGAGCCAAGTGTCCAGCCCTTAACAGTCTTAGCCAAGATGACTGTTGGGCGGCCATTCTTGGCAGTTGCAGCTGTGTATGCAGCAAAAAGCTTCTGATAATCATGTCCGCCGCGCTTGAGGTTCCAAATTTGATCATCAGACCAGTTAGCAACTAATGCTGCAGTACGAGGGTCACGACCAAAGAAGTTATCGCGCACATACTTTCCAGACTCAGCCTTAAAGGTTTGATAGTCACCATCTAGGGTTTCATTCATCAATTTAACGAGTGCGCCTTCACGATCTTGGGCCAATAAAGGATCCCAACCGCGTCCCCACACAACCTTGATGACGTTCCAGCCAGCTCCACCAAAGATTGATTCAAGTTCCTGAATAATCTTGCCGTTACCGCGCACTGGTCCATCTAGGCGTTGCAAATTACAGTTAATTACAAAAGTTAAGTTATCTAGTTTTTCTCGAGTAGCAAGACCAATTGCACCTAATGCATCAACCTCATCAACTTCACCATCACCTAGAAATGCCCACACATTTTGGTCACTTGTGTCTTTGAAACCGCGATTGTGTAGGTAACGGTTATAGCGTGCTTGATAAATTGCATTCAGTGGTCCAATACCCATTGACACTGTTGGGAACTGCCAAAAATCTGGCATCAAGCGTGGGTGAGGGTAAGAAGAAAGTCCACCACCTGGGTGTGAAAGTTCTTGGCGGAATCCATCTAGTTGATTTTCAGAAAGACGACCTTCTAGAAAAGCACGTGCATACATTCCTGGACTTGCATGTCCTTGGAAGAAAATTTGGTCTCCGCCACCTGCGTGGTCTTGTCCGCGGAAGAAGTGATTAAAGCCAACTTCATATAGCGCAGCAGATGATGCATAGGTTGAGATGTGTCCACCAACTCCAACACCTGGCCGCTGTGCGCGGTGCACCAACATTGCCGCATTCCAACGGTTAATCCGTCGGATCTTGCGCTCTAAATCTTCATCTCCTGGAAATGGAGCTTCATGTTCAGGAGCAATAGTGTTGATGTAATCAGTTGCACGTAAGGCGGAAATTCCAACGTTTTTCTCTCTTGCATGATGCAAAAGGTTTAGCATTAAGTAGCGAGCGCGCACCGGGCCGGCAGCGTTCAGGGCGGCATCTAAGGAGGCTCGCCATTCAGCTGACTCAGCAGGGTCGGTATCGACTAGTTGTTCAATATTGAGATCGGGCGCATCGAAGTTTTCGCTCATGTGCCTATTCTTGTCTGTACTGCCCCGTAAGTCGAAATTGAGGGGGTGTGAAATTGGCCTAATTACCCCTTGCGCTCAGGGCCAGCATTGTGTGGACTTAGCCTGTGCCTACACGGATGGGATTTGCCAAGGATGACCTGGTTCTAGAGGTCGGCCTTGATAGAGATTGTGATTCCACAATACGAGATCAAATCATGGCCATTACCGGCACTACCTTTCTTGAGGATGCAGCATCTGAAGTCGTTGACGCAGTCTTATTGTGGTGGCGAGATGGTGATGGTGACTTGGTCGATGAGTTAATGGATGCACTTACCTACTTATCTGAGACCGGACCTATTTGGGTGTTAACCCCAAAGGCCGGCCGTGATTTACATGTCGAACCTAGTGATATTCAAGATGCTGCACCTATTGCAGGACTTAGTCAGACCTCAACAATTGCGCTCGCAGGGGATTGGTCTGCAACTCGATTAGTGGCACGTAAAGCGGGCAAGAGGTAAGTTTGCGCAATGACAACCATTGGACAAGCAGCACCTGATTTTACAATTCCAAATCAGCACGGAGAGGCAGTATCCCTTTCATCATTTAAGGGAAGTAAGAATGTCTTGCTGATGTTTTATCCATTCTCATTTACAGGAACCTGTACAGGCGAGTTATGTGCACTCCGCGATGATCTTTCATCATTTCAAAATGATGATGTGCAAGTTTTAGCCATCTCATGCGATTCTCCTTTCACGCAAAGAGTTTTTGCTGAAAATGAGGGTTACCAATTTCCAGTGCTTTCAGATTTCTGGCCACATGGCGCGGTTGCAAAGACATACGGAGTTTTTGAAGAGTCAAAGGGTTGCGCTCTTCGTGGCAGTTTCTTGATCGATAAAGAAGGAATTCTTCGTTGGGAAGTAAAGAATGGTTGGGCTGCTCGTGAAAATGCAGATTACAAGGCGGCGATTGCTGCTTTGTAAGCGTGATTTAGGAAATTGCGGGCTCGTAAGTTAAGATTTGGGTCTGCAATACCGGGTGGTTAGCTCAGTGGTAGAGCGTCTCGTTTACACCGAGAATGTCGGGGGTTCGAAACCCTCACCGCCCACGTACGTGAAAGGGATTGGTGGAACTCATTTTTTCAACAATTAAAAAATGGCGTTTTTCTAGGAAATCCCTAACCATCTTAAACGATATCTCTAAGGGTCAGCGCGTAGTTAAAAGCAAGACTCTTCAGTTTTATTCAGCAAATCGCAATATTGGCAATTACTTGCCAGTCCTGGCAATCCATCAAATGCTTGATCAAGAGTTGGATGTTTGGAATATTCATAAATCCCCAGTTGATTGGGAATTTGTCCATGAAAACTACGATCACGTAATAGTAGGTGGGGCTGGATTGCTTCACTCTGTCTTTGAAAAGTTTTGGGTAGATCTAGAGAAGAATTGCAAACTGCCAATCATTATTTGGGGTATTGGTGTTTGTCTGCCAGATAACGACTCAGTTAAAGGTGTTCCAAAAGAGGTCGTTCAGTCAGTGTTTTCTAGAGCGGTTTATGCCAATGTGCGAGATGAGTTAACGCGAGATTTTTACAGTTTAGCTTCCGAGATTTCAATTACAGCGTGCCCAACCTTGGTTCATGTAGATAACAACTTCACAGTTGCGGCAAAGAATGGTCAGGGCAAAGACATCTTGCATAGCTCTCATGTGGATTTAGAGCCAACTTCTACTACGCCGGAAATAAAGCAGATTATTACAGCCGCTGGATTTAATTATAATTTCACTGAAAACATCGAAACTAAAGAGTATCCATTAAAGAATATTCTTAAGATGTATCAAAAATCTGACTTCGTGGTCACTACTCGCTTGCATGGAGCGATCATCGCCTATGCCTTCAAGCGACCATACATTGCGATTTCATATGATCCAAAAATCGCTGCCTTCCATAAATTATATGGCGGCGGGGTCTGCATTACTGATGTAAACCAGTTAGCCCAGACCCTAAAAAGTGATCAATTCAAAATCCCGAGTGAGCATGCCAAGGAATTAGCAAAGGTCAGACAGTTCGGAGTTCTCATCAAGAAGTATCTAGACCAAGATTTACCTACCAAGTAAGACGGCAAAGTTAACCTCGCCAACCTAGATTTCGGTTTTCCCTGTTCATCTGGAGTTAGTTGAAAGTTCAACTATATTAGGTTATGCTTAAGCCACACCGCAAAAGCGGATTTAAGCCAAAAGTTCATCTCACACCATAAAGGGAATTAAACATGTCAGTTCTATCAACTTTGCCAGCAGGTACCTTCAACATCGATCCAACACATAGCCGAGTAGGTTTTAGTGCTCGCCACGCGATGGTTACAAAGGTTCGCGGTTCATTTAACGATTTCACAGGCTCAGCAGTCGTTGCAGATGGTGTTGCCTCTATCAATATTGATATCACTGTTGCTTCAGTAGATACACGAAATGCAGACCGTGACGGACACCTACAGTCAGCAGATTTCTTTGATGTAGCTAGTTTCCCAAAGATTACTTTTGCATCAACTTCTGTTAAGGAATCTGGTTCAGACAAGATTGCCGTAGAAGGCAACTTAACAATCAAGGATGTAACAAAGCCAATTTCGATTGAATTTGAATACTCAGGCGCAGCAACAGATCCATTCGGAAATGCGCGCTTTGGTTTTGAAGGTGCGGCCGAGATTAATCGTAAGGATTTTGGTCTCACATGGAATGCTGCCTTGGAAACTGGTGGAATCCTGGTTTCTGAAAACATCAAGCTTGAGTTTGAAATCTCAACAATCGCAGCAAAGTAATCTCTTTAGCCAAGGCCCCGCGAGAAATCGTGGGGCTTTTGCGCTTTTATTTGGTTTTCACTACCTGCTGACCTAAACTTAACCCACACTTACATAAGCGGTCAGGAGAAATTAACGATGAAGGCATCTCCAAGCGACCAGCGTTCAATTTTAGATATTGCACGATTTGATCAACAGGCGACATCTCTGCGCCATAAGGCAGCAAATCTTCCAGAACTAGCCGAATTAGCTAGCACAACTAATAAGTCGAACAATGCAAGAGATCTGCGAATTGCAGCAGAGACCGAACTCAGCGATGTGAAGCGAGAACTCCTCCGCGCAGAAGGTGATGTGGAACAGATCGTTATGCGCATTACGCGGGATGAAGCCAGGCTAATCGGCGGTAGTGCATCACCAAAAGAGCTAGAACAACTTCAGCATGAGGTTGGCACACTCGGTGCTCGCAGAGCTGAACTAGAAGAGGTTGAGCTCGAAATAATGATGCGGGTAGATGCAATCAATGAGCGCATTGCATCTTTGAAGTCGGAAGAGGCAGAGCTTGCGGCAGTAATTGCTGATCTTGAAATACGTAAAGAAAATGCAATGGCAACGATTAATAATGATTTAGATGCAATTACAAAGGATCGCGGTCAAACTCTGCAGAGCATCGATAAAGCGCTAGTAGATCTCTATGACAAAGTCCGCGCGTCAACTGGCGGGGCAGGCGCGGCAGCACTCGTCGCAGGAGCTTGCACGGGATGCAACCTTTCAATTAATGCAGTTGAGCTAAAAAGAGTTGCTGAAATCGCTGAAGATGAAGTTGTGCGATGTGAAGAATGCCGATGCATTTTGGTGCGTGGAGTTTAAATGTCTCGTCATTTTCATCTAACTGCCGATGGTGGGTCCCGCGGTAATCCAGGTCCTGCAGGATATGGATCAGTAATCACTGAAAACGGAAAAATCATCGCTGAGCTCTATGACTTCATTGGTGTGGCAACCAACAATGTTGCCGAATACAGCGGTTTGATAGCAGGGCTAACAGCCATACATGAGATTGATTCAACGGCCACAGTTGATGTGAAGATGGATAGCAAACTGGTAGTTGAGCAGATGTCAGGCCGTTGGCAGATTAAGCATGCAGATATGAGAGTTTTGGCTCAATCTGCCCGAGCTGCACATAATCCGTCCTTAGTTTCTTATTCATGGATTCCACGTGATGAGAATTCACACGCAGATCGTTTGGCCAATAAAGCTCTCGATCAGCAAGCAGGTGGCGGGGAAGTTATTCAGGTACAGCAGAACTATCTGACCGAACGCTTGCTATCTACCGAAAAGGCAACAACGATCTATCTAATTCGACATGGGGAAACTATCTTGACCCCATACAAGAAGTTTTCTGGAGATGGTCCTTTAAATCCAGAGTTAACGGCACAAGGTTTGGAACAAGCCAACAAAGTAGCTTCAGCTGTTGCACAACTAAATCCTGAGGTCATCATCGCTTCTCCGCTTAAACGCACCAGTCAAACGGCGGAGGCCATTTCCCGGGCAACGGGACTACCAATCATTTTTGAAGAATCCTGGATCGAATGTTCTTTTGGAATCTGGGATGGTCTTTCAATTGATGAAGTGAAAGAAAAGTATCCAGCAGATTATCAATCATGGATCTCTTCAACAGGTTTTGCACCTCCTGAAGGTGAGTCATATGACAATGTGGCCTTGCGTATTGATGCTGCTTTAAATCAAATCGCAGCTGAGTATCCAGGGCAAAGAGTTGTAGTTGTAACCCACAACGGAACCATCAAGTCCGCTGCCAAAGTTGTTGTTGGTGCACCCGCAGAAAGTATTTTCCATATTGATGTATCGCCTTGTTCGATAACAACGGTTAGTATCTGGCCAAGTGATGGCCTACGTGCACTACGTAGCTTGAATGAACAGGCCCACCTGCACTAATTATTTTGTTACGCGGTAGGTCGCAAGAGATGCATCGCTAGCATATGCAATTCGCACCCCAGCCTTTTGTGTAGTTGCCAATCCATTCACGATTTGTTCCGTTAAAACTTCACCTGGTGCTACAACAGCTACACCTGGAGGATATGGCGCAATCAAATCAGCGCTAATTCGACCAATTGCATCATTAGCTAAAACAAACTCAGTATCTGCAAAGTAAGCATCACGGATAGACATTGCTACTGTTGGCACAACAGACCAGCTAAGTGATGTTTGAGTTTGTCTAGTTGGGCCTTGCAGTGATTTCAAAATGGGAACCAGTGCGTTTTCAAGAACTTTGAAGTCATCTGCAGTATCGGCCAAGGTCGCTAAGAAAACAATTGTGTCTTGATCTGCCATTTCAACACGGATATTTGCCTTCCCTAACTCTCTTTCAACATCCACGCCCGATAAACCTAAAATGTTTGCTCGCAAGACAATCTTGACTGGATCAAAGCGTTGGGGGAGAAAATCACTTGTATTGAGAAATATTAATGCATCAAAATTTGCCTGAACTGAGGATTTAAAGGATTCAACCAGTGAAATCAAATCTCTAGTTAATTCCTCGCCCCTGGATTCAAGCAGTGCGCGACATCCATCAATCGATGCAAGTGGAGCACCAGCAGGAGAAGTGGTGTGAGTTGTTTCAAAACTTTGTTCAATGCGATCTAGGTTAAGTAACTTTCCTTGTGCCAACAGCAAAGCAGATGCGCTATATCCAGGCAATGCTTTATGAACGCTTGTGATTAAAGCATCTGCACCTAACTGCAGCACGTGTCTTGGAAGATGTGCACTAAATCCAAAATGCCCACCCCATGCTGCATCAACAATTACCGGGATTGAGTTCTCATGAGCTTTCTTAATGAGTGCGGGCAGCTCTGAAATAGTTCCCAGATAACCTGGCTCAGTGAGTAAAAGCGCAATTGGTTTTTGATCTAAGACTCGTTCAAGTTCAGAGACCGGAATCCCTGTTGGAATACCAGTTGCTTCATCTATTTCAGGAGTCAACCAGATTGGTTCTAGTCCTGTGAGTACCAGTGCGCTTAAGACTGATCTATGAGCAGTGCGTGTAATGGCGATCTTGTCACCTGGTTTACCAAGGGCCAAGATGATTGCTTGGTTTGCATGAGTTGACCCACCCGTTGAAAAACGAGCGTAATCTGCACCCCACAACGATCCAGCTAATGCTTCAGCCTTCTTTAAGGTTCCTTGCGTTAGTTTGATTTCATCTAAGCCTCCATAAAGCGGAGTATCAGAATCAACCACTGCGCCAAGACCCTCATCTAATCTGTGAGCCTTTTGCTTGTGACCTGGAATTGTGAATGCAGTGCGCTCAGATTCGAAGTAGCTTAAGTAGGCATCCAGTAGCGGTGCGCTCTTTCTTAACTCTGAGTTCATCTTCTAAGCCTAACCAATGGACTCGCGAGTAGGAAATGATGGCTTAGACTTTACCCATGACAACACTTACCGCATTGACTCAAGAGCGTCGGTTGGTTACCGCTATTCCGGGACCAAAATCTCTCGAGGCGCTACAGCGCCGCAGTGAGGCGACATCTGGGGGACTAGGTCTGGCATTCCCAGCGGTGATCGAGCGTGCAAGTGATGCAATTTTGTTAGACCTAGATGGCAACCAGATCATCGACCTTGGTTCAGGCATTGGGGTAACTAACGTTGGTAACGCAGCACAACGCGTGGTTGATCGTGTGATCGATCAGGTTCAAGCTTTTACACATACATGCTTTACCGTTGCGCCATATCTTGGTTACATCGAAGTGTGCGAAAAACTTAATGCTTTAACACCAGGCACATTTAAGAAGAAGTCTTTACTTGTCAACTCAGGTGCCGAGGCAGTTGAAAATGCTGTAAAGATTGCACGCCACTACACAAAGCGCCAAGCAATAGTTGTTTTCGAACACAGCTATCACGGTCGTACTAATTTAACGATGGCACTTACTGCAAAGAACATGCCATACAAGGAAGGCTTTGGTCCATTTGCACCTGAGGTGTATCGCGTTCCAATGCCATATTCATTCCATTGGGTTGGCGATCAAGCAACTATTACAGAAGATGCCATAGAAATGATTACACATAAGATCGATAAGGAAATCGGTGCGCACAACGTGGCTGCAATCCTTATTGAACCTATTCAAGGTGAAGGTGGATTTATCGTTCCACCAAAGGGTTTCTTGCCTGCTTTGTCTAAGTACTCAACAGATAACGGCATTATTTTTATCGCAGATGAAGTTCAAACTGGCTTTGCTCGCACGGGAAATATGTTTGCCGTGGAGCATGAAAATGTTGTCCCAGACATGGTTGTAACGGCAAAGGGCATTGCAGGTGGACTTCCACTTGCAGGCGTAACAGGCCGTGCTGAAATCATGGACTCAGTTCACGTTTCAGGTCTTGGTG
>Ga0315899_10008483_pt1 | contig 11015 bp, 16 predicted proteins | sample LakEriMetagenome_2_FD_203518 | JGI IMG/M metagenome (GOLD analysis project Ga0315899, IMG submission 203518) | Freshwater fungal communities from buoy surface, Lake Erie, Ohio, United States - Buoy 4 MA112 | ecosystem: Environmental > Aquatic > Freshwater > Lake | place: USA: Lake Erie, Ohio...
AAAGAATCCAGTTAACGATATCTCCTCCACGTAGAGTATTATCCCACATAGATGTATACTGACGATAACCTAAAGACGGCATATTAGTATTCCAGTCATGAGACTTAGTACCATCATAGTAGCTACCATCATTCTGATAACCTTGAATAGGATAACCGGCAGAACGTACAGGATAAATTTGCTCTAGGGTATTCATCTGATCCTCAGTCATTAACCATCCGTAACGGTCTATAACATCGGCTACAGTCATCATATCGTATTTACCTACCCACTGACCTTGAGATATATAACGAGCATCTGGAGACTTATGGTAGAAAGTAAGTACAGGATTCCATAGCTCTACATCATAATCGTCCTCAAGCATACGAAAATGCCAGAACTCTCTATCCGTAATAAGCATATCCCTAAAACCTCTCTCCTCTAGCTCATCCATTTTAAATCTTTCTACATCTACTTCATGCTGATGTGCAGCCCATTGTTCTACTAAAGACTTATAAGACTTTGTAAAGAAGTCTTGGATTTGTGGTAAAGATTTAACATTTTCAGGGGAAAGCATCTGCTGATACTCTTCGGATTGTGTATCTACGCCATCTTCAGCAAGTTTCATCATTAACTGTTGCTCGGCCATATATGTTAGAGACTCTTCTATCTGACCGCGTTTCAGCTCCATCATTTCATTATAAGATGTCTCATCCACGGACTTATAGGTAACTGATGAGTTACGCTTAGCAAATTCTGCTACAAGAGTATTAATTACATTAGGGATAATAGGATAGAACTTTAGCTCTAGTGCCGCAGTATCTTCCTTAGTTAATGTTTCAATAAGATCTGCGTATTCATTATCTTCTTCAATAATGTAGTCACCTTTATCTATAATACCTTTTGCAAGCTTATAGTTTTTCATAAGTCTACGAGCATTACGGCGTACATGCTGTAAACCTTTCCATTCTAACCAGTCTAGGTTCCAGGCTGTCCAGTCATTATCTTTTTCTTTTCTAGGAATAAACTGAATAGGCTGATTAAGAGTACCCATCTTGTTGTACTCTACCTTGGCTCCAGCCTTGACCTGCATCGCATTATATATCTGCATAGCTTATTGTAAGTTTTTAAAAGGATTTCTTGGTGGTTTTAATCCACCAAATTTACTACCCCCACCGCCAATGTGACGAAAAGGGCTCATATTTAATTTACTGAATTTATTAGAGTTATCCAAGTTTTTTGCTGCTCCAGTCTCCTCATAGCGTTTTTTATAACCCCTATTTGCTTGTTGGACTTTAGCAAATGCTACTAAAGCTGCAAATGCCACAAGCCTATCGACGTTAACTCCGTCTCTATATGCCATCATTTCTTTCATCAGCATTATATCGGGAATACGTTCAATACCATATACATTTTTAATAACCTTCCCATCTGATGTTACCTCTTGATCAAGTTCTTCTTTGATAAATTCTAGAGCATAACTTATCATATGACTTTTAAATAAAGTACCTGTGTTACGCCAGCCGTACTCCTGAAATACATTAGCATTAGCTCCTATATCTTTTAAGAAAAGAATTTGCTGTCTAGGAACTAAATACTTTTGCTTCTTTCTATTAATCATATGGGTAATAAACTGCGGAATATTATTTTCCACAATAGTCCAGGCGTTATACCATTCTATAATTAACTCTAATCTTTCGTGAGTTTTATTAATATCATCGAAACGACCGCACCAAGCTGCTACAATTTTATCAGGTTCTATAAATGTCTGAACACCATCTACATCTTTTTTAGTAATTTCAATTGCTGTTTTATAGATATAAATAGAACATAGAGATTCTGATGTTGTAGTTTTACCTTCGCCAACGGGGTCAATACTAGCATAATAAGTTCCAAATTCTGGAGATTGAACCGGTCTTTCCCATACTACTAAACAGCCAGTCTTATCTTCTGTATCTTTAGTAATAGGAAATTCTCTAATCGGATACTTATTAGTCTGAGTCACAGCAGGTTGACCTTTCTCGTCTCTGTATATTTCTAAATGTTCCTCAGCATATTGTCTATCCTCGATTCGTCGCATTTGGGCATTTATTAAATGACTAGGGAATACTGATACAGTTCTAAAGTCAAACGCCTCTTTAATATTTCTAGGATGCTGAGATATACGTAACTGATATTCTTGTGGATCTAATTCTTTTTTCCAGATGGCAAATTGCTCGTCTAATGCTGCTAAAGCTTCTTCTACTTTAGAGTTACCATATTCATCTATGTACGGTGGCATAGACCATTGCTCAGGAATAAATAATCCTGTGGTACCTGTTACACCTGTCTCGTCTATTAGATTAGATACTACACCGTAGATATCATTAGCATCTGGCCTAGTAATCATCTTCTTAAGTGGTTCACACTGAGACAAGTCCCCCACTGATCCTGCAGCAATAAACATCCCCGTAGTCATAAACCCTGACTTCATTGCAGGACGGATATATTCAAAGGTTGTATCCATCTTAGGAGCAATACCGGCTTCCTCGTGGAAGAAGTACTTACATGGTCCCCCTACCCCATTAGTAGGATCTTTCTCAAAGGACATCCCTTGCATTACTCCTTTAAGTCCTATTTCAGACTTACGTTTAGTTAACGGTTCTACAGTTTCAATCTTCTGCTGCCACATCATAACCTTATTAGGGTTCATAGGACGATACCATGCAGTATGTCTATTTAAGAATGCCTCGTATTCATTTAAGAATTTCCAGGTACCTTTCTCATTTATATAGTCTTTAAGACTAGCTCCCATTTTAAGAGTAATCCCTTCTTCAAACCATATCTGGTTAATTAGTTTACCAGCATGAAAGTAACTAGATGCAATCTGACGTTTCTTTAATATTGCAACGTGTTTAAAGTTTAATTCAGCAAGGCATTCATATAAAGCCATGTGATACTGGGCATCTCTGACATCAGCAAATCCAAACTTCTGTGTTTCTTTATTGAAGATAGGTAAGAAGTTTAACCACATATAATAGTCACGTGGTATATACCATGTATTACCGTTGTTTTTATATATAGCGCCTACCCGGCACTTATTCTTTTGGTCATTCCAGTAAATAATAAAGTCTTTGGTTCCCTGAGGAGCTTTACAATAAAAACCTATATCGTTAAATATTCTAGCCTGCTCGTTAAATTTTAGACTTGATTCATCAAACTGATATTGACCAGGTTCTTTAAAAATACTAAATACAAAATCCTTAAACTCGTCACGAGTAGAAAAGGTAGTAGTAGACCACTCCCCGTTTTCCCATGTAGGTATTTCTATATTAGTACTCATTAAGAAGTTTTAATATTTCACTAAGTGCCTCATGGCGATGATTATCATAAAGAACTACTTTATTAACCCATTGCGATTTTTCTAACTTAGGTACCTCATGTATAGCAGATTCATTCTTAAACTTTAAATCTATTTGGTGAGGATCACCTGTAAAGATCATAATAGAATCTTTACCTAAACGCCCTACGCACATCTGGAGCTGAGCCTTAGTAAGATTCTGAAATTCATCTACTATGCATATACAGTTGTCAAAAGTTCTACCTCTAAAGTGTGTAAGAGATACAAGCTCTATAGCTTCCTGTTCCTCAAGCTTATTTAAGATATCCGGTTTATCATAAACCTTTCTCATATTAGACTTAATAGGTACAAGCCAAGGCTCCATCTTTTCTTTCTCAGAACCTGGTAAAAAACCATTGTCTTCAGTAGATATAGTAGGTCTTGTTATAACAATCTTGTTTACTCTTCTCTTAAAGTACATATCAAGAGCTACCTGTACAGCAAGTAAAGTTTTACCAGAACCAGCATTACCTAATAAGAAGTTATAAGGAGCATTGAGAATTAACTCTTTTGCTTTCTTTTGCTCTTCAGATAAGGTAATAGAAAACTTAATGTCTCCTTTTGGAGCAGTCTTCTCAACGTTTTGCTTTGCCATTTTCTATAAGTTTTATTAGTGAGTCAATGTCTTTAGCCTTACTAGGTAAAGAATAACTGTTCATAAAGGTACTTAAATTATTTCTAGGTATAGCCATCCATTCTTCTGTTTCACAAGAATAGTAGATAAAAAAGTCTGATAAGTTACATTTGGTCATATGCAAGCCCGGCTCCTCCTCTAGCCCTACCTTGTTGTTCTTCTTGAAGATCTTTATACGCGCCTTTGTAAGCTTCTCTAATTTGCTGGAATTTTGCTGCTGTATTAGTAAGCGCTGTGATATTACCGTCTCTCCCATCTGTTATACTTGTTGTAGCCATATAGTTTGCTAATCTATCGAGCATTTGCTTAATACCATTGTACGCCCTCATGGTCGGGGTTTCATATAATTTTCTACAGAGATCTAATGCGCCTGGGATACCATCATCCTCAGGACTAAACTCTGCACTTATTTCTGCTAATATAATCTCTTCTTTGTCATCTTCTGCAAGATTAAAGAAAGGATTTATATCTGGGCTTGGGCAAGTCATGTAAAATAAATACAGGTATATTTTTAGGTAATCTTCTGGATAATCATCCATTATCTTCTTAAGTGTAGTAATAGTATAACAGTGTTCTGTTGGAATCACTACACCATCCTGTATATCAAATAGTTTAATTATCATTTTTCTCTATGTTATAATAATAACTATCTGTATCTTCTGCAATCCATCTATTTGAGACAGCTTCTACAGATAGTAGTTCAGTATCTACTTTTATATCTTTTAGGGCAATTGGAAATTCTTTAGTTATCCAATTCATGTCTTTCCAAAATATTCTATTATTAGGTTGACACATTAAATATCCATCATCGGCCATAAGTATGTGACCGCATTTATAGTCTGAAGGTTCTTCCGAATATGGGTTATTGTACCAGTCTACTGTAAACATATAAGTAGCCCAAACAAAACTTTTATCTTTAAGGATAACCTGACATCTTTTTTCTCGAAGATATTCAAAACAGTTAATGGTTACATTCTCAGAAAAACAATCCCATAACTGCTTCATATGAAAATCTATATCATTTATGGGCTCCTTAATATATATTTCCGATATAGGTACTCGTGATCTTAGCATACCATAGTCGGTCATCACATGAAATGTAAGTACTTTACCAGAAATAGATTGTATACCAAAAGCATATGCGTTATGATACTTATCTGCATCTTCAGCATTTTTAGTAAAGTGCGATGCTTTTACTAGACATTTAAAGGTATCTATACTACTATTAAGCATCATTTAAGTTTTTTAAATAATTAATAATGTTTATAACCTCAGTTTTTAGATATGGTACTTCATACTTTACTATGTCATCTACCACAGGTTCCCCGGAAGCATCGTATAATACAACGCGGTTATCATAAGCGTCTTTACCAGCTTCTTTAAAGATAATATGTTCGATAATCATTTTTCCTGGTTTAAGTCTAGGGTTATGCTTAAGGATCATATACATATAAAAACTTAACTGGAGAGCATAATGGTTAAGGTTACAATCGTCCAGATTAGTAACTGGATCAAGCATTTTATCAGTAATTCCTTCCCAGTTAGTATAACCTGAGGTTTTAATTTCTTTATTTGTTTTATAGTCATAAATGTTTACTATACCATTTACTACTTCTACTCTATCTGCTTGACCACATAATCCTACACTCTTAAGATACATCATATGTTCTGGATATATCCCATCTTTTAATTTTTGATCCGGCGCTTTTTTAATTCCATCAGACTCTATAGGTTTAAAGATAGGTATAACAAAACCATCCTGCTCTATGTTTTCACAAGACGTATAGGCTAATTCTCTTTGCGAATGATACCATGTACCTAGATTAACTGCTTTCTGCGACTCGTTCTTCCAAGCCTCTTTGACATCCTCGACGGTCATTCCGTACCACTTACTCTTTTTATTTTTTACTGACTTAGCAGCAATAACATCTGCATCAAATGGTTTTTTGAACTTAGATATAACTCCTGTTACGCTTACCCATGTGATATTCTCATTAGGGTCTATACTCGTATAGCTATGCGTATCTGCTTTAAATAGTATCGACATAGTTCTCTAATTTAGAATTTAAATCGTCTTCGTCTTCCTCTGTCATTACGGCAAACCATCTTCCGCGTGGACATTCTGAAGACATACTATGTGTCTTATAAGCTAAGGAGCAGCCGCAATCTCCACAACAAGGTTGAGTACCCGGTACTTCGCATTTAGATCCTTTAATATCTATAAGCGGACAGGATTCACAAATCTCCATACGCCAAGTAGCTATACGCTGTATTTTCTTTCGGGTAAAGTAGTAATTAAATATCCCTTCTAGGATTAACCACTTATCCCTCCAGATCTTCTTTACCTTTTTCCAAAATTTCATTTCGATTTGATTTAAATTGTTTTTTAGCAAGAGTTTGGTTTTTTAAGTTCTCTCTAATCTTATATAAACGCTTCAAAGTATTTTGTGCGCTCATATAAAAGTTATATCGATTTAAGTTGGTAGGATTGATAATTCTAACATAGTCTTCGTGTTTCTGTATTTCTTTATTTAGACTAGTAGTCTTTACATAAAAAACACCTAAACTTTCTACATCTATTTTAGGTTCTTCTCCAGACTCCATAAGCTTTCTTATGCTACTCCAGTAGTAGGATACGGCATCTGAAACTTCTGATTCTGGAAGATTCAGCTCTTCAGCTAATTCCTTAATTAGGAAATTTGATTTCTTAGGATTCAACATGGACTACCTTATAGTCTAATAATATGTTACCGTTAATCTGTATCTTAAGATCATCACTTAGAGCAATCTTCTTTTTACTCTTTCCCTTTTTTATTACTAGATTCTTTTTCTCAGCTTTAGTAATAGCGTTTCTAACAGACTGGCTGCTACCAAAAATTTTGTTCTTAGTAGCAGCCTCGCAGAAATCTGTTAGTTCTTTCTCCCCCGAAAGAGCAAGAAAAGTAAGACAACTTAAGTCTTGATCAGATACGTTTAACGATTTTAGGTGACAATGAACAGCTAACTGGAATTTAACTATACTCCATAGGTCCATTCTCACGGTCTTTCGTACCTGATTTACTACAGCCATTACTTTTCTTTTTTAAGGGTTCTGGTTTTCGGTTGTTCGATTTCAGAAGATTCCTCCTCTTCTGCTGGAGGCGGTGCCATAATCTGAGCTTGTCTCATGGTAGCTACAAGCCTGCGCAAACGCTGTTCTTCAACATCTGCTAGAAGTGTTTCGTACTTAAGTTGAATCTCTAGTAACTCAGATTGTTCCTTATAAGATTCAATTAGTTCAGTTTTTTTAGCAGCCATTTCTTCTGCTGTAATTTGTTGGTTTTCCATAACGTAACTTATTTAGGTTTAAACAAATATATAGTAAAAGTTTAAACTAAACAAATTTAAATAAAAAAAGCCCAGGTACGTTTACCCGGACTTTTAACCTAAACTAGTATTAACCTTAAGACTTCTTACTCTGCTGCTCTTTAGTAGCTTTGATATAGCCTGTAAGTTCTGCGATATTAGTACTTAACTGTGTCATATGATTAGTTAAGTTATCCATCTTCAGATCCAGCTTCTCATGAGCAGCTTTCTGATCTTCTTTAAGTGCTTCCATACGATTATAAATAGTATTTTCTTTGGCGGTAAGGTCAGCTTCTAGAGCATCCATGTCTCCAGTAAGTTTGTCTACCTTACCTTTTAACTTACCAATTTCTTGCTTTAAAGCAAAGTATGCTGATAATCCTGATCCTACTCCTGTTACAATCCAGATAACATCCTTAACGTTAAATGTCCAAGTCTCAATCATTTTAGTAAATCTTTTGTAGTATTGCTATTTCAGAGTATATAGAATTTTGAGGACTCGTACCATCCCATTGAGCACTTACTCTAAGTTCATTATCTACAGTAGTATCAAAATCAGTATTATTTTCTTCTGTAAAGTTTGTACCATTAAAGGAAGTTGCTGCATTTTGAGTATAATTAAACATACCTCCAGACATAATGCTAGCTGTACGAGCAGGTCCTATTTCACGAATAGTAAAGTATACATTTAATTCCCAATGTTTATTAATAGCTGCAGCTAAAATCATATTACCTGTAGTACCAAAAATAACCCCGTCAGTATTATCAATAGTTATAGTAAGACCCGCATTATTTCTAGAGCCTAGGTGACCTAGCATTTTTAAATGAAAAGAGTCACCTACTTTAAAGGTATTAGCGGGAACTAATAAAGATCCTACACCTACCCCTGTTAACCTACCAGGTGTTATAGTATTTGTAATAGCAATACTATTCTCATACTCAGCAAATAGACCTTTACCAAGATTACCTTGTTCAAGACCTGTAGCTATTGCATCTAAGCCCTGTAGTACTTTTAACTCGTAGTTAAAGTTTGAACCTTTGTCTCCTTCTTTTGGATTACCGTTTCCTAATGACATAGTTATAAGGCATTAAGGATCCGTTGCAGGAGACGTAGCACCTGCAACTGGAACCTATAGTTAGATTTTTTATTACCGCTAGTGTAGTTGTTATTACCTAGTGCCATAATTATACGGTTACATTGATAACGCTAAAATATACATTTACAGTATCCGTAGTATCGTTAAGACTTGCATTATTAAGAACTATATCAAAATAACCATTAGCTATACGACCCACTGTTGCAAATATAAGACTTCCTGCTCCATTACCATCCTGAAGAGTTAAATGAACAATCGAACGCGTTGTAACATTAGAGTTATTAACTCTGAAAGCTGTAATACCGCCAGCAGGAATAAAGTTAGTTACATCCCAAAAAACATTAACAGTACCAGAGTAAGTATTAAGAGTTACATCATCAGCAATGCTGTTTACTTGAGTAACCGTACCTGTGCTATAAACCAAAGGTACAATACCTGATACAGGTACAGCATAGTTTTGATACTTATCTCCACGCTTAGTAAAAGATACATCTGCTCCAAGAACCATAAGGTCAGTAGCAGGATTTTCAACAGTAGTTCTGGTGAATTTTTGCTTTACTAAATAAAGCCAGTTTAAAATGTCCATAGTTTTAGATTTTGAGTTGATTACTATATATGATAAATATACAAAGTTTAACTTGACTATACAAGTTCTAGAGCAGAAATTATACTATCTGCATCGGGTTTAAATGATCCATTAAGTATAGTTTTACCTCCTACAAAAGCATAAATGCCTTCTCCCATGTGTACGTGAACACAGTAATCATCAACCTTTTCTACACCATAGTAAGGGTAATTTGAACCCCTATAAGTTATAATTCCATCTAAGTATATAATCTGTTCCATTATGCTTTATGTATTTGCACGTGAATAAATGAACTCCTTGCTACATCCGCTGTGTTTCCGTTCTGTACAGCAACTATTATGTATTGATTCTGAGTCCAATCTATATTATTTGTGCTTACAGCGATAGTTAAAGCGGTATTATCATCCGGGTTTATATTAGCATTACCAGCCATAGTCTCAGTACTAACTGCTGATTTAACAGCAAGCGTTCTTGTATACTGAAAATATAAAGCAGATGCACCAGCTGGGGCACTTGTACCAATTAAAGAACCACCGACTGCTGCACTTGTGTTTACATACATACGTGTTGTTAATGTACCTAATGCGGTCGTCCTTCTTATGCGCGTTTTAACATAAAGTATGTCACCTGTAGTTACTGTATTTGCAGGTATTAAAACTGATGAGGTGAATGTACTTACTGTTGTACCGGTTACAGCTACACCGTCGGTAACTGTTTGCTTATTTATAGTAACACCGGATGTAGCAACTGTTATAGTACCACTAGCTGTAATGGGATTTGTACCAGATAAACTTATACCTGTACCTGCAGCAAGCTGTACAGAAGTTACTGTACCGGTATTACTTGTATAACCTGCTGGGTTACTTGTATCATATTTAGCATTAAGCGCACTTTGTAAGTCCAGCTGAGATGATAAAGTACCTGTAATGGTTCCCCATGTAGCAACTCCCCCGCCACCTGTAGTTTTTGGTTTACCATCTGCACCATTTATTTGTAATGTGTCTGCACCAAATACATTACCGTTTGCATCTACTATTTGCATATTAGTATTCTTGTATAGTTAGGATGTAGGTTGTATTTACCGAAGTTGTCGTTACTTTTAGCTGATCTCCTGCCGTTAAAACATAAACAAAATTATCTGTTAGGGTATCTCCAGCACTTAGAGAAACAGTATAAATATTAGTGGTCCCTAAAGATACCGAGTTATATATTGATAAAGTTATATTATTAGCTAATGTATTATTAAATCTAATACCTGCTGTATTGGCAGAGGTCAAAGCCGGCACAGTATATAATGTGCTAGTTCCTGCTGCTGCGATTGTACCCTCAAGTCTAATTATTCCCATATAGCAAATATAAAAAATTTTTACGTAAAGTGTTGATAATTAAAATATTTTCCATAAACTTGTATCAGATAACGACCTTATGGATAAGCTAACCGCTACTGGTAAACTCGCTAAGAAGTATCTCAAGAAGTATCCTTCTCTACCAATCATGACTATTGCTAAACTTATGTACTCTGAAAATGAGATGGCATTTACTAATGTAGATCATGCGCGTAGCGCACTTAGAAGCCACTCCGGACTACTAGGTAAGAATTCTAGAAAAAATGTAGATCCAGAATTACAAAGACCTATTACATATAACTATGCACCATTTAATGACATACCAAAATCATATAAGTCTGGACCTAACGACTTTACATTACCAAGTGATGCTAATAATATTCTTGTTCTTTCTGATGTGCATTTCCCTTATCATGATGAAGAAGCTCTTGGTAGTGCTATTCAATATGGTATCCAAGAGCAAGTTAATACAATACTTCTTAACGGTGATATTCTAGACTTCTATCAGTTATCACGCTTTGATAAAGATCCAAGTAAACCTAAGATGAAGACTGAGTTAGAACAAGGCAGATGGTTTATGAAAGCATTACGCACAGCATTCCCTAAAGCTAGAATCTACTACAAGCTTGGTAATCATGAAGATAGACTA
>Ga0315899_10008486_pt1:0-10000 | contig 11013 bp, 9 predicted proteins | sample LakEriMetagenome_2_FD_203518 | JGI IMG/M metagenome (GOLD analysis project Ga0315899, IMG submission 203518) | Freshwater fungal communities from buoy surface, Lake Erie, Ohio, United States - Buoy 4 MA112 | ecosystem: Environmental > Aquatic > Freshwater > Lake | place: USA: Lake Erie...
CTACAGGCAGCCGTTTTTTGCCAGCGGGGGCCTGCGTTCCGCGAGACGACGGCGCTGGCGCGGCTGCTGCTGGAGGAGCTGCTGCCCGCCGGCGTCATCGAGGAGGCTGGTGACGACTCAAAAAGCACCGCATTTTAGGCTGCTGACGACTCAAAAGTACCGCATTTTATTTAACGACCCCCTAGTAGTATTGAAGGCAATCCTCAAGTACATCCATATCTCCGAAGATTAATCACCCACGGGCACATTACACTATATGTCTTTTTATTTGAGGATAATCGAGTGCTATGATGCAGATTGGTCAGTGGGTTGGACTGCTACGAGAGCAGGTTCATAGGAGATGCAGATTCGTCCAGATTCGTCCTCTCAAGGACTCGGCGCCAAGAAACAGGTACGCGTCTCAGATTGCTCAAGGTAGTTGTGGAGGCCGAGCAATGGTCTCTGAATAATTACAGAATGGTCTCTGAATAAAAGCGGATCAGCCGACGTTGCATGGTGAGCGGGACACGAGCGAGAAATCGCGCTCAGCAGCATCCATTTTGTGCGTGGCAGGTGGATTCTGTGGGCTGTCCTTGCTCTGAGCTGCACTACGATGGTGGGCGCTATTGATCTGGGCCCCGAAAGCGCAGACTGGACGTCGGCCGTCGGGGCTGCGCTTCCAGGGTCGGCCATTTTCTTCCGTCCTGGAGTGTACCATGGCTGCAACGTATCCATTCCTTCAGGTCTCGTCGAGGGCGGGCGCTAGCCAGCGGCCGTGGATGCAGAACCACAGCGGCCCAACGCGTGGCAGGGCCGGCGCTGCTGCCGCACGCGGTTCCGGGGGCGCGGCGGTGGCACCGCCGCTGCTGCAGCCGCGTGATGCTCGCGCGCTTTGCCAGCTGTTGCCGCGGTTATGCAGCCAGTGGTGAGGCGGTGCTAGGGGTCACTCACCCCGGTGACTCATTTGGCGTCCCTCTTGCAGGCGTGATGCTTGCAGCGACAGCCGCGGGAGCCTCCGTGATTGACTGCAAGCATCAGTCCAGGCACTTCGTCCTTGACAACGGCGTAACCGGTGTTAGGATCGATGGACTCTCGCTCATCAATGGGCGTGTGTCAGCCGGCGCAGACGATGACGCATTGGGCGGCTGCATGCTCGTCGGAGAAGACGCTAGCCTGCACCTCCGCAACGTCACCTTTCGAAACTGCAGCGCCCCAGGTGCGTACTATGCGAGGGACAGCGGGAGTGGGGAAGAGAGAGCGAGGGACCGAGGGAGCGGAAGACAGCAGAGCGAGAGAAGAAGAGTGGGGAGAGAGAGGAGGCGAATGAGCAAGCGTAGCGTGCAAAATGACTGGATTTTGTTTTGGGAAAATGACTGGATTTTGTTTTGGGAAAATCCAGTCATTTTCCCAAAACAAAATCCTGTCAAAAAAGGGGGAAATTTTTTTACTACTTTTTTTGTTAAGTTGCGTGTCCCTCTGGGTGAGCGCCAAACGAGATGATACAATGACATCCATGTTCGTTCAACGGAACACATTGCGTTCTCATCATCATAGTTCTCATCATCACTGGCGCGCGTCTGCAGGAAGCGGCGGGAGAGGTGGGGCAGTTTTTGTGGGCAAGCGCAGCTCTCTGGTAGTCGAGGAGACGGTCGTTGCCCACAGCTACGCGGGTAGTAAGGTATGCCAGTATCAGTAGGTCTCTTTTGCTCCTTAATAGGTCTATTTCTAGGTCTCTTTGATGACATTTGACACTAGTGCATCTCTCAGGGTGGTGGCATGTACTCGGACGAGAAGAGCCATCTGGACCTCTCGGGCGTTGCCTTCTTGGATTTGTCGTCGGGTGTGTGCCCGGATCCGGTCGTAGAGTGTGTCTCAAATATTGACTGGGTGGACAGTCATGGTGACGACTGCGAAGTTTACGCTGAAAACCTATGGTATTGCGGTTATGAAGAATCCGGCGAAAAGTGTTGTGCGTGCGGGGGGGGGGAAGTACCGTGTGTCTCAAATGACTGGGTGGACAGTTATGGTGACGGCTGCGAATTTTACGCTGAACATCTGGACTATTGCGGAGATCAAGAATCCGGCGAAAATTGTTGTGCGTGCGGTGGAGGGCAGTCGTCGCAATCGTGCGAGCCTGCTGGCACCGGCGGGGGATACTATGCGGCCATCCAGGTGACTGTTTCCATGAAGGCGGTTCAATTTCAACCGTGACAGGCCGGGTGTTCTCAATTTCCTTCGTAAATAATAATTTCTTATGTAACAAGAATTTCCCATGTAAATAATTATTTCCTGTGTAAATAATAATTTCCTAGGTAACTGTTGCGATGAAGGCGGTTCAATTTCAGCGTTGCTCGTCGGTGCTCGCAGGGGGCGCTGCGTACCTTGATTCTGGAGTCTCAGCCAACATCTCCGCGAGCACCATCAACGACTGTCGTGCAATGGACGGCGGTGGTCTGCAGATGAACGAGGCTGTGACCCTCATTCTGAGTAACATCAACATGGAACACAATCTAGCCTTTGGCAGCCGGGGTGGGGCACTCAACGCTGCTGGGGCCCTTGGCGGGAGCACGATTGAGATTCATGGCGGCGTGTTTGTCAACAACTCGGCTGCAGAGTATGGCGGCATGGCGTGTCTGTGGCCTGCATCGGCAATAGTGATGGACCAGCTGGCCGAGGTGGTGGGCAGTGAGTCTGGCACATTTGGTGGCGGCATTTATGCCGGGGAGGGCTCTTCTGTGGTGCTGCAAGACGTAGTCTTTCGAGAAGGATTCGCCGGTGAGCGTGGAGGAGGACTCTTTTTCAAGGACAACAGCAAGCTTACAGCGACTAGAAGCTCCATCGACAGGAACAGCGCCGGTGGCCGCGGTGGTGGGATGGTTGCTATGTTTGACTGTTCCTTGACGCTTCTTCAGGGATCCTCCGTGAACAGGAACACAGCCGACCTTGCTGGTGGGGTTTATGTTGCTTCGTATACCACGCTCACAGTCAAGGACAGCGCGATCGACGGCAACAGCGCGCATGGAGACTGCGGCGGTGTGATGGCATTCGAATTTTCTACCGTCGACCTGCGGGAGGGCGTGTCGGTGAGCGGGAACACGGCCGGACGCAAAGGCGGCGGTGTTCTCGTGCAGGACAGCACCCTCACAGTCGACGGCAGTGCCATCACCAGCAATAGCGCGGGTGACAACGGCGGCGGGGTATTGGCAAGATTCTTTTCCACCGTCGACCTGCGGGAGGGCGCGACCGTGAGTGGGAACACGGCCTTTCGCGGCGGCGGCCTCTTCCTACAGGAGAGCACCCTCACAGTCAAGGGCAGCGCGATCAACGGAAACACCGCGGGCACTGGCAACGGGGGCGGAGTGCTCGCGATTGAGTTGGCTACTGTCGACCTGCGGGAGGGCGCGTCCGTGAGCGGGAACACGGCCAGCTACAACGGCGGCGGTCTTTGCCTGCAGGATAGCACCCTCGCAGTCAACGGCGGCGCCATCGACGTCAACAGCGCGGGCGGGGGCGGCGGCGGAGTTGCACTTATGCGGTCTACCGCCCACCTGCAGGAGGGCGCGTCGGTGAGCGGCAACACGGCCGTCGACAACGGCGGCGGTCTGAAGTTGCAAGACGAGAGCACCCTCACGGTGGCAGGCAGCGCTATCAACGACAACGGCGCGGGCAGGGACGGGGGCGGCGTGCGGGCCCAAGAATCATCCACCGTCGAACTCAGGGACGGCGCCTCGGTCTCGCGCAACAAGGTGCGCGGCAACGGCGGCGGCCTCAGCCTCATCCAAACCAGCTCCCTCTCCACCGCGGGCCGCGTCAGCCTCCGAGGCAACGCTGCCATCCTCACCAGCAGCATTGGCGGCGCCGTTGCTGCCTCCACGGCGATCGTGTTCCTCGGTGCCGGCGCCAGCGACCTCTCCCACAACACCGCAGCCCTTGATGGCGGGGCCCTCGCCCTCATCGAGCGCAGTACACTGTCTGACTCGGGAGACGCGGCCCTTGGCTGCCTCCTCACGGTTCACAACAACACGGCCGAGAAAGGTGTATGTGTGCGTGCGTGCGTGGTGTGTACGTGTGTACGTCTGTTCGTCTGTGCGTCTGTACGTGTGTGCGTGCGTGCCTGCGTACGTACGTGCGTGCACGCATGCTCTCTCTCACACACACCCCTAAGATTGAAATGACCCATACTAATCCCGCATCCCCTCCAACTGTGAGAGGGAGACATGTACTTTTTGTTCATGTGTGAATGTGTGTGAATGTGCGTGCATATGTGCATTAAAAGTGTGTGTGTGTGTGTGTGCGCGCGCGTGCGTGCGTGCGTGTGTAAGGCTACGGCGGCGGATTTGCTGTGTCGGGCGACTCGACAGTTGCGCTGGGCGTGTCGACGGCGGTCTTCTCGCAGAATACCGCGGCGCAAAAGGGCGGCGGTCTCTTCATCAGTGCAGGAAATGCAGACTTTGATCCGTCAAACGGCGCGGGGTTGGACCAAGTCGACTTGGCCAAGGTGACGTTTTGGCGCCTCGACCTCGTCGACAATGCATCGCCGACCGGCGACGGCGGAGGTGTGAGCGTGAGTTTAGTTCGTGAATGTAGTTGGCCTTCTATTATGTGTATTTTAGATTACATACCTTTGTGTATGCGAATCACTGTGAAAATGTCGATGCTCCCGAATGCTGCGCATCTGATTGAAATAGAAGTCACGAATACACAGAAGCAATTGAAATGACAGATGATCTCACGTACGCACTTGCAATCAAAGAGCACACTCGGTCTTCCTGACACGCATGTAATGCGCACGGTGCAAACTGGGACGGAGATGGCAGGACTCTGCGCCTACAGCCTCGTCAACCTGCTTCCAGGCGGGCACACCAACGCCACGGGAAACTCCGCAGCGCGAGGCGGCGCGGCGGCGTTGGTCGACACCACGCTCATTGTGCAGCCGGGGCACATGCTCACAGCGCAGCGCAATCATGCGCACAGAAATGGCGGCGCGTTGGCGCTGCTCCAGGGCGGAACCCTTGCTCTGCTCGAGGCCGCTGCGTGCTCAACGCAGTGTTCGTCGTCAAGCAGGGCTTCGGGATCGTGCAGCCCTGCATGCATGAGCTCCTCCTGCAACTGGGACGGCGGCGACTGTGTGAGGCAGCGCATGGAGACTGCGGGGAAGGAGGCCGCGCAGGTGTGCGACAGGGGAGACAGTGACTCAGACACCAATGCCCAGACCAACGCCACAAAGTGCCGCATATTTGACCAGACCTTTGAGTCAGCGGGGTGTGAAGCGGATTGCTTCACGGCCGCATGCGACTGGAGCCGGCAGCTTTGTGTGGAGCCCCGCGCCAACGTGCAGGCGTGCGAGTTAATTGACGCTGCGGCGTATGCGTCCATCAAGACGGCGCAGCGGTGATGCCTTGCCACTATGTTTCTAGGCGTTGTGCACACAAACACACACACACACACACACACACACACACACACACACACACACACACACACACACACACACACGCCGCTACTCCTGAGCAGCACACGGCAGACTGGTGGCCTCCTCAACTTTCTCTCCGGCGGCAACTCTCAGGGTGGCTTTGGTCGCTGTACTTCCTGCCTCCCTCCGGCTCAGCCCCCTGTCGCCTCGTCAATGCTGGGCGCTGGCATCGTCGGCGCAGGCGCGCTCCGTCTTGTCCCGAATGACAGCGCCAATAACACCGGCACTGCCGCCGGCTGGGTGCACGCAGCGCTTGATACGGCGGACACCACCCGGCGCGCCGATGGAACCAACATGAACTTCACCCTCGAGGCGTGGATCCGAGTACCCAGCGCGTGCGCGTCCGCAGATGCTGAGAGCGCGAAGTTTTCGTTTGTGCTCGCCAGCTCCGACTATGCCGTGGCGCTGAGGGGAATTCACGTGCAAGACATTGCGGATACAACAGCAACAGTGCGCGTCTTTTGGCCCCTTTTCTTTTGGAAGGCAGCCCCGCCGCAGAAATGCTTCGCGGGGCCGCTGGTGCTCACCGCCAGCACCGGAGCTATCGGCGACGGCCCGCGTCAGCTGGTGCGGCAAGAGTCTCAGGGCTCGCTGTCGTGCTCGTGGATTCTCGCGCCGGGTAGCGGGAGCGACAGTGGCTTCCAGGACGTGACGCTGTTCTTCACTGAGTTTCTGCTGACCTCCCAGGACTCGCTCTCCCTCGCCTCGTGCTTTGACATCAACTGCACGTCGAAGACGGTGTCCACAATCTTCAGGGGCGCTGCGGTGCCGCCGCCGTTCGTGTCGACGACGCCCGTGATGCTGGTGACATTGACTACTCTTCAGAGTAGTGCATGGCCGCAGAGCTCCGGCTTCACTGCCTTGTACGCTGGCACGCCCGTGCTGCCTTCGGCCTTGCCCGGTCTTGTCCCCAACGCCTGGCACCACGTTGCCCTCTCGGTGGCTGCAAGTGGGCACTTGTCGATCGTAATCAACGGCACCCAACAGCTTGACCAACAGCTTCCGTGGGACCCTGCGCCCACGCAGAACCCACTCACAAGCGGCTCTGACGCAACTAGCATTGGCCGCGGCGCGCCCGCCTGGCAGGGCAGCGGCGACTTTGGGAAGGCGTGTCTGGAGTTGGACGAGCTGAGGTTCTGGACGGTGTCGAGGACAGCGTCTGACACGGTTGAAACTATGAACGCCGGGTGTCTGGCGGTAGCGGCAAATGCCCTTCCAGAGCTTGCTGCCTGCTACAGCTTTGACGCGGTCGGGAACGCCAATAAGGACGGCAAACTAGGCCACTTCTTTCCCGATGCGTCGCAGAATCAGATCCCCGCCTTCACAGCCGCGCACGGCTCTCCGCACCTGCCGTGGTGCGTGAATATAGATGACGATGGCGAGCTCAATCTCGATGGGGCATATCAGGAATATGACTGGTCTTTGAACGACATGTGGGGCTACTGCACGAGCAAGCCGCGGCTCCCCGGTGCGGGTTTCGACTACGACGAGGCTGCCATGGAGAAAGCCGCTGCCCGCCGCCTCGAGAGCACGGCGGCTGTGCTTTCACACTACCCGGGGTGTGGCGACGTGCCACTGAGGTGAGAGAGCGAGGGGCAATTACGAAGCAGCTAACACAACAATTTCCCAGTGTGTGGCTTGTACCAGTAGCTGTCTCTTCTGCATACTTGACATTGTTGTATGATTCATATTTGAGCGTTGTGCGTTTAACTTTTTCCACGAGAACATCGCTCATGCACGCACCCTCTGTGCCTTTCAATCCTTCTCATCTTTTTCTCTGCCTCCTCTTCCTCCTCCCCTCTCTGATTCCTCCGTTGCAGGCTTGAGCACAACACGGCGGGGGACCTCGGCGGCGCCCTCTACTATGACAGCTGCATCAAGCTCGACAGGAGGTGCTTTGTGCAGGGTATTGGCCCGCTGTCGGGCAGCCGTGCGATTTTGCTGAGGAACAATCGCGCCCGCGCAGGCGGCGCGGTGTATGTCGAGTGCTCCGACATAGGCAGCGTGTGCGCCGCTGCCTTCGACACAACCAACAAGATCGGAGCCCTGCCGCATCTGCCAAAGGTGGAATTCACGGGCAGCCGAGCGTCTATGTACGGTGATACTATTGCCACGCACCCTGCCTCCACGAGATGGTACGAAAGGACACCTGCCGCTGTGAAGATTGTGCCGAGTCGCGCCTCTCAATGCACTGATGAAGCAGCGCAGAGCTTATCTAGTGCCTATCAGCAGCTTGTCGCAGCGGTCCAACCTCTTGACTCCTTCGGGTCACTGGCGCGAGGACTGGCCAACACATTCTCAAAAGTACTCTACATAGTGACTTTGCATAGTAAATATACAAGGGCACTGACTGTTGAGAATTTGTGTCAGGAGGATGTAGCGGAAGTCCGGGTCTGCCGCACCCTCGGCCCATGCACCAAGTACTCGGCCACGCAGCCGGTGTTCTATGCGCCCTTTGACGATCAGACAGGCGTGAGCTCCTCGAGCTTCCAGCTCGAATGCCCTTTGGGCATGGGCGGAAACAAGGTGGCGCTGGAGGTGGCGCTCGTCCGCTTTGCCGAGGTGCCTGTGCTCAGAGCCCTGATTCAGTGCGGCCAGTGCCGGGCTGGCGAGACCAGGACGGAGGACAAGGCTAGCGACACTTGGTTTTGCGTGGCGTGTGCAGGCAATACGTACGTCATAGATCCCAACAATGCGGCCCACTCATGCCAAGACTGTCCGGCAGGCGGCTCCTGCAACGGCAGCGCCTTCACTCCGCTACCTGGCTCAAAGTGGGAGCGAGACGACGCTGCCGGTGTCTACCGTATTTTAGGCTGCGCTGCTGGCTCGTTCATCGTTACAGCTCCGTATCGGCTTCAAGCGTGTCTGCCGTGCCAGGCAGGATACTACTGCCCCGGAGACGCGGCCCCTGCGCTCAAGTGCCCCGCCAATACTTTTGCCGCTCCTGGTGCCCGCGCGAAGGAGGCTTGCGTGGAAGCAAATTTTGTAGGCCTGACTGTCAGCTTGCCGCTTTCGGTTTCTGAGTTTGATGAAGCCAAGCAGACGGGGTACAAGCGGTCCATTGCGTCCACAGCAGGCGTGATTGCAAGCTACGTTGAGATTGTCTCGTTTGCGCAGACGTCCACTCGCCGCAGCGAGGCCCGCAAATTGCTGGCGGCGGCGCTCGAGGTGGAGACCAAGATCGCCAGTACTCAGGGCAACATCAAGGACCTCGTCAAGAGGCTCGACCCAGACGCCATTAACAAAAATCTCGAGAAAAACGGGCTGCCTCCTGGGAAGGTGACGAGGACGCCCGCTGTGATCAGGGACGCGACAGATGACACTTGGTGGACTACTCTCCGAATCATTATGGTCGTCGTTGGATTGGTGCTGGGGCTGTTCCTCATTGGGCTGGTCGTATTCATGTGCTGCAGGAACAAGGTGGAAACGAGTTACGAGGAAAAGAGGCAAGATGCTCGGTGGCGGGTGGAAGCTCGGCAGAAAGAGTTTGAGGAGCGATTCGCTGCAGAGAAGGAGCGCACGCGCGAAGCACAGGAGAGGAAGAAACGGCAAGAGGTTAGAGCCACGCGCCGCCAAGCAGCGTCCCTGCATTTGGAAGTTGGCACCGCATTTGGCACCGTGCCTCAAGGCAATTTTCTCGATCCCCCTGAGCCGGCAGCGGTCGCGTTGAGAGCGCAGTTGCAGCCTGCAGCATTGAGAGCGCAGTTGCAGATTGTAACGAGCCCAGAGGGTCAGCCTTATTCGGGTCCTAGCGTGACCGCGTCAAATTCATCCGTGGAGCAGCAGAGGAGAGAGGTCGAGGCCAAGATAAGACGGGTTGAGGCAGAACTTGGAGTGCTCCGAATTAAATTTGATGCTTCAAATTCATGCTCGGACACACTTCTCGGAAAGAGTGCCACAATTTCGGCAACTCCCGCACAAAGAGCGGTTAAACCGGAGGGAATAGCGCGCGACGTCGCCTCATCTCGTCCTGCTAGCGACGTTGAGGATGTCGTGATTGAGACCATCGTTGTGCCGCCGCCCGTGCAGGATCCTGCGCAAACTGAAACCAAGTTTGAAGCGAAAAAACTGGTTCTTGGAAAGTCTGAGGACTCCGTGCTCCTCAAGCACCTTGGCTTGACTGAAAAGGAACTCGCTTCCGCGCTCGCAGATCCTATGGCGGCCATCGAGCAAGAGTGGTTTCCCAGGGGCTTTCGTTTACTTGAACACGAGCCACAGGTTGGAAGCAAGGACTATGGAGACGACGAATACTGGCTGGAAATGGCGAAGGCGCAGCATAAGTTTGAGGCCCGTGAGCTGGATGAGGATGAGTTCCAAGATGAAAAACAGCGGCTCCAGCATGAGTATGAGACCCGCAACTACAAACTATGGAGCAGAGGTGCAACCTTCGATTACATCAGATATGGCGTGGTGGAGGATAAAAAAGAAAGGCCAAGAGAGGCCCATGATGTCAGCAGTTCTGTCTTAGTGGAACCACGAGTGCGCCCACGCTGGCGAGAGCGAGAAGGAGCGCGCGAGAGAGGCTCGCCTTCGAAAAAACAGCGTGAG
>Ga0315899_10008487_pt1 | contig 11013 bp, 11 predicted proteins | sample LakEriMetagenome_2_FD_203518 | JGI IMG/M metagenome (GOLD analysis project Ga0315899, IMG submission 203518) | Freshwater fungal communities from buoy surface, Lake Erie, Ohio, United States - Buoy 4 MA112 | ecosystem: Environmental > Aquatic > Freshwater > Lake | place: USA: Lake Erie, Ohio...
GGCGCTTCGCCGGGCCAGCGGTCGGGTGCGGCGCGACATGTCGCGGGGCTTGCACTGCCGCCAGCTCCTCCCAGACGATGAGGCGGCAGATGGGCGGGTACACAAACATTCTGCCTCGCACTCTCTCCTCAGTACTCACGACGCGAACCCCGGGAAACGAATTTCTAGATTCCAGGATTTGCGCGGGGCGACATGGATGCGGGCGCGTCGGGCAAGGGCGGAGACGGTCAGCGTGAGGACGACCGTGGGCGCGGCAAACGCGGCCCCGCGCAGCCCGCGGCGCCCGCCAAGAGCCTGCCGATTGCGAGCAAAAACTTCTTCAAGGGCATGCGGAGCGTGTCGCAGGAGGCCGCCAATATGACGACGCGGGCGGTTGTGCCGTGGGACGCCAGCGATGGCGTGCCCTCGTGCGCGGTGGGCGTGGCGGTGCTGGCGGTGGCGCAGGGCCTGACGGAGCACAAGAACGGGAGGATGAGCAAGGAGGACGAGCGCTTGGCCGCGAACCGCAAGCCGCAGGCGTTCCTGCTGCATCACGGACAAATCCCGCTGGGATCGATGCAGAAGATTTTCAGCTGCGCCCTCGAAGGCGGCTCGCGGGAGGGCAGGTGATAATTAGTAATTATTGATCCTCAACTTATAAAAAATATCACAAAATATCACTGGTAATCACTAATTATCAATCACCTCCCTAATTAATAATTATCATCTGCGCAGCCCGCCCGCCGACGTCACCTGCTGGCACAGCGAGCAGCAGGCCGAGCGGTGGTTTGCAATGCGCAGGAGCGAGATGATGGCCAACGCGAAGCGGGCGGACAAGGCAGCAGAAAAGGCACCGGGCGAAGGAGGCAGCGCGGGCGCGGGAAGCGCAGATCCACCGCTGCCGCCTCTGCTGCCGCTCGCCAAGCACCCGATCATGCTGGGCCTGATCACGCCAGAGCAGGAGATCCGGGCGAAGGAGGCTGCAGCAGACATTGGCAAGTGGCTGCGGGAAGAGTGCAGCGCGGGGCTCGACGACTTCGATATGCATCGAGTGCTTAGCTGCGTATCGAACCCAGACAGGGGAGTGGCGGACAGGGAGGACCTGTTTGGGCTATCGGAGGAGGAGCTGCTCGCTATCCTCGCGCCCATCCGCGAGCACGGTCTCAAGAATTTTATTGTGCAGAAGTGCAAGCGCATGCGGCAGGCAGGTTCGGTTCGCGGGGTCCATGACCCCGTGGACATGCCGCCTGGTAAAGTGCGCAAGGTCACGTCGCCGCCCCACTGATCGCCCTCACGCGCTGCCTCGCACCAGAGAGAAAGAGAGGAAGGAAGAGAGAGAGAGAGAGCCCTACACGGAAGCGTCAAAGCACTGCACTCGAGCGGTAGCGCGGCGGGGGAGCGGAGAGGGTGGGCGTCAAAACCAAAGGTTGCATAAAGACAAAGTCTTTCATAGAGACAAAGTCTTTATGGTGAGGGTGCGCTTCGCACAGGGTGGGCGGTGAGTGAGCGAGCGAGCGGTAAAACCAAAGGTTTTGTAAAGACGAAGTCTTTTGTGTGAGGGTAAGGGGGGAGTGAGGGTGTATGAAGCTTATGAAGTAAAAAAAGGGGGGGGAAATTCGCTGTCTTTTACTTCGCCAAAAAGAATTTTTTTTTATGTATGATGTGATTGTGAAGCAAAAAATAAAAAAACGCTCTGTGTATCAGTACTAAAGCAGTGTACGAGGAGGAAGAGGAGGAAGAGAGGTAAAATCGATTTTATTCCTATTCAATCATAATACTTGAGCATTTGCATGCTCGTGCACCCACTTGCTCCTAGCTCTTCCTCCTCCGAGCAGCTTGCTCCTAGCTCTTCCTCCTCCGAGCAGCGGTACGTGTTGTAACATGAGCAAACTTCAACGCATGCTTCAACACTGGCAAAAAAGGACACAACCGGCGTGGGTGATGCCTCCTCCTCTCTCTCCCTCTCTCCTTCCCTTCACCTTGCATCTTGACCCTCATATGCTGGGCCCATGCGCCCAGAGACGGTGTTACCCGACAGGGCGTTGTGCTTACCGACCTTAACTCACGTCTTGATTGTCAATAAAACCTCTCTCTCTCTATGTCTCTCTCTGTCTCTGTCTCCTTCCCTCCAAGGAGATCCGGCGAATATTGGAAAGGGATGATCCCGGCCCGCCCGTTGTACCAGGGAGGCTGTGGATCGGATTGGGATCCCGAACCCTCGAAATAGCGGGTCGGTGATTGGGGCGGACCGGCAACGGTTTGGTCCCTCTTGTGTGTTGCTGAAACGCGTGCTACAAGGCCAAACGGAGAGTGGGGTTATAGTTGTTAGAATAGTACTCGCCGCGAATGCTGGGCCACGAGTGCCCAGCGGCGGTGTCACCCAGAAGAGGCGTTGCACTTACCGACCTTCAGTCATCTATTTTATTGTCAATAAACTTCTCTCACTCTCTCTCTCTCTCTCTCCTTTTCTTGCCTCCTACCGACCGACATTCACTCGTTGTTTGTCCTTCTTCTTCTTCACCCCTCCCACCACCACCTGCCCTCTGCACGCGACTCGAGCGTTTCGTCTGGTTCCCCGCGTGTACAACAGGGACGACACACTTGCGGCGGGTGTGGGCAGACGCGGGGCGAGGACACGATGCTTACGTGCAGCGGCTGCCGTGCAGCGAGGCTTTTTCAGCGCAGATCACCCAAAGTGAAAAAGATGGCTTCGAAAAAAGCCGCATTGGGCGGGAGCCTGAGGACGGGGTGGCACAAGGATATCTGCGGAGTGCTCAGCAAGTGGCGCGACATTGTCAAAGACGGTGTGCCACCGTCATCTTTTGGTGATCTGCGCTAAAAGGAGGAGGAGCCAGCCCCCAGCGCGCAAATCGACGCAGGAAGGGACGTCCGACTTGGCTGTTGTCATCAGATAACAACAGTTCATCATCTGTCACCTCCCCGCCCCCACGCTCTCCGCCCCCCTCGCGCCCCTCTCCCCCCCTCCCCCTCCCCTCTACCGCGGCCCCCCTCCCTCTCCTTCAGCCCTCCGTGTGCGGGCCCTCCTCCCAGAGTTACCAAGGCTTCATTGTGTACGTGAAACAATGACGTGCCCAATAGAGGAGGACGATGAAGCAGAGGAGGAAGCGGCCGGAGATAACTCAAGGAATGCGGCATGCGCAGCCATGGACAAGGCGCGCTCCCACTCGCGAGTCCAAGAAACAACATCAAAGATGCCCGTCTCACCCTGGCCCGCGACGCCGTTGGCAATGTCCCGCCGCAATCGCTCCCACCCCAGACCTGCCCCCATCCGCCTTATGGAGGAGGAGGAGGCGTGTTGCGCGAAAGACACGGCGATAGCGACCATGTCTGACGGCGAACGAGCAACGAGCAGAGGAAGAGGGCGTTCTGGGTGGAGGATGAGGGACGCTGCGACGCGCGCTGGCTGAATTGCTCCTGCCTTGGTCAGCACTGGTACGCGGCACCATAAGGCGTCTGCAGCTGTGCCATGGGCGTTGTAAAGGAGGGAGTCGAGGAACATGCTGCACGCGCTCTTGACACGCATCTCGTCTGCCTCGTCTATCACCTGAGTAAAGATAAGGCGCGAGGGTTTAGGGTTCAGGATTTAGAGTGTAGGGTTTAGGCCTCGTCTATCACCTGAGTGAAGATAAGGCGCGAGGGGTCAACGCCGCTTGCTCGCGCTCTAGCCCTCAGATTGCGCTCAGCGAGGGGCTCGAAGCGAAGGAGCCATAGCACCGCGAGCGGCACCTTGCGTAGTATCTGCGTCCACACTTCCCAGGTCTCCGGATCCAGCTTCACCTGCCGATTGAAGCTACAAAAGACATGATGCCCGACCGGAAACCGTACCAAGACTTTCTCCCCCCCCCCCCCAAAAAAAACTTCCGCTCCATCGACCCCATTACTGCTTTTGCTTTGAATAAACCCTCCTCCTTGGATTTTTTCTTCAAAGACAAGGTCCGCGGCGCGCTGCGGCGGAGGTGGAGCAGCGAAGCGGTGCCAATGGCCATTCACATGGTAGGTGGTGGACAAGAGCAAGAGATGCTCGGTGTAGTGCGCGCGGTGTTCGGGCGGCGTTGCAATGCGATCACCGGTTGAGTACTGAGAAAAGGCGGCGCCAGTCGACCACGGGAACCCTTTGAAATTCACCTGGACGGGCGCAGGAGCAAAGGAAAGCGCAGGAACCAAGGCAAGGGCACCCATAGCGTGCCCTGCTGTCCACCCATGCAAATTCACAATCACCAACAACTTCTCGGCCGCCATCACCTCTGCACTCTCCCTTATCCCCACCTCTCGCAAATCCCTCCACCCATCCTCCCCCCCTCCCCCTTCTCCCCCTACCCCCCCCCTCCCCAGCCCTCCGCCCCCCTGCCCCCCGCCGCCGCGCCCGCGGCAGGGGTGGCTGAGAGAGAGGTGGAGGGGGGATGAGCCGATGCGACCGTTGGCTGTGAGGAGGCATAGAACGTGGACACGTGACGCGTCATGTGCTTGCCACACTGCTACCAAGTCATCTGAGACCGGGTGCCCGTACAGGTCCGCAGTCACGTACCCGACACGAACTCGGCGATCAACAGGTAAGAGCGCCGCCTCAACGTTCAGCCCCACCACATCCCACCCCCCCCCCGCGCCCCTCATTCCCCTCCTCCCCTCCTCCCCTGCCCCTGCCCTCTCATCACCCAAAGATCTCGTAGCAGCGGCGATGGCGGCAGTGGAGAGAGATTGGGCGCTGAAGAGGTGTAGGTGGGACGGGAGGGGGAAGACCAAAGTTTGCACTGCAAAGAGCGCCGCTTGCTCCCCCGACAAACGCTGCTGCGCCAGCACGTCTGTGAGAGCGGACACGTCTTCCTCGTAGGCGGACCAGTCGCAGATGAGGCGGCGATAAAAGATGAGCAAGGCGACGGCGTCGAAGAGAGGCGGATTGGCGAGCGAGACCACCATCTCCAGGTGCCGCAGCGCGCCCTCCATGTCCCCCACCATACGCAGCGACTCGGCGAGGTTAAAGCGGTGGATGGGCACGGGGTCGAGGTGCACAGCACGAAGGAGCGCGTCCACCGACGCCTCATGCTGTTGCTGCGCGCGCAGGAAGTGCCCAAGGTTGTTCCAGGCGGTGGCGTGCTGCGGGTCCGCGGCGACGGCGCGTTCAAAGTACCGGCGCGCCTCGCTCGTGCGCCCGAGCTCTGCCAGTGCGAAGCCTGCAGTAGTGCTTGCGTGGGCAAAGTCTGGCGCGAGGGCGAGTGCTTGGTGGAGGGCATCGAGGGCGTGGTCAAAGCGCCCCATCTCCACGAGGACGCTGCCGAGATTGGTGAGGGTTTGCGGAGTGGCATCCGTCTTGGCGGCGGACTCGTACGACAGGAGCGCCAGGTGCAGCAGCCCCTGCTTGCGCAAGCACGCGCCCTTGCCGCTGTGCGCGTGCACGCTGTCGGCGTCGAGCCTGAGAGACTCGTCAAAGGCGTCGCAGGCGTGCAGTTTGCTGTCGCTGCTGTCAGCGCGCAGCAGCATGTCGCCCAAGACCCGCCACAACTCCGCCCGGCTGCCGGTCTCTGTGCATGCAGCGAGCGCATCGCGCAGAGCGCGCTCGCCCTCGTCGGGGCGCCCGCTGGCCTCGAGCGCCAAGGAGAGCTCGGTCGCGGCCGGCACCGAGGTGGGCGCCAGGGCAAGGCTCCGGCTCAGGAAGTTGATGGCCGCACGTCTCCAGCCCAGCTGCGAGAGCACGATGCCGCACGACTGGAGCAGGCGCGCAGAGCCGGGTACAAGGCGGAGGGCAGTCTGCAGCGCGCGCACGGCAGTGCGGCTCTGCGCGGCAGAGCGCGGCTGCAGGTCCATGAGGACTGCCGCGTAATTGTGCAGCGCGTCGGCGTGCACGGGCACGCGGGCGACGGCCTCCGCGTAGGCCGCAGCCGCCCGCTCTTGCTGCCCGAGAGCTCCCAGCGCATTTCCCCGCAGAAAGTGGAGGTTCGGGTTGTCTGGCTCCGCGGCGATTGCTTCGTCCAGGATCGCCACCGCACTCTGCTGCAGCCCCTCGCCTGAGAGCGCCGAGGCCGCGCGAGCGACCTCCTGCATCAGGCCGCGGGTGCCGATTGAACCCGCGGCACTCGGCCGCTGCTGTAGAGCCCGCAGCCGCTCCAGCAGGCACCGCGCAACCTCCTCAAAATCGCCGCGGCCCCGCTCCCAGCACTCGCGCTGGCCCGCGCCATCCCCGGACAGCGCTTCGCCGCTTGCGCACCGGTGGGGGCACGCGAGCAGACTGACGACCGCGAACGCGAGGAGCAGAGGCCTGGCCCGGCCGAGAGCAGGCCGGTAAGACCCACCCCGGCACATGGATCTTCATTGCATTCTTAAAATGAGTTCAAGCGGTTGCACCGCCCGCGGAGGACTGACCCAAAGCAAACAGGGGGCCGATTCGAACACTCATCGAACCTGCTCAGTCTCGAAGTCGGGCACCGGTAAATATAAGGATGCGTGCCAGGTCAGGCCTCGCGTTGGCGCTCGCGGCGGCATGGTTCGTCGCAGATGGCTCGGCGTTCATCAGACGGCGCGCGTTTGCACCGGCACTGACTGTCCGCCCGCACTTGTCGAGGTGAGAGGAGAGAGAGAGAGAGAGAGGGAGAGAGAGAGAGAGAGAGATAGAGAGAGAGAGAGAGAGAGAGAGTTTCCACGGCCCAAACATTCGCACAAAAGCAGCGCTTAGTCGCGGGCACTACAATCCTCGAAACGCATGCAGTTGAGCGCATAATGCCCGCTCTCTTGGCAGTCTTTGCGGGCGGGGAAAGGGGGGAACGGAGGACAAGAAAAAGACCTACACCAAATCGAATCTGCCGTCCAAGGTGCGAACCCTCTTGGCACCCCAGTGGAACGCGCTGAATTACGCTGCGCATGTAGCAGCGGCAAGAGATCAGGCGCTTCGGGACGCTTCGCTGAGTCGGGCTGCCCCCCCTTCAGGTCTGCCTAACCTGTGGGCGTCCGTTTGAATGGCGGAAAAAGTGGGAAAAGGTCTGGGACGACGTCAAGTGAGTTTCTGTGCGTGCGACTTGGACATACACCATGCATAACTCCTGCATACCTCACCCCTTCGACCTCAAGCCACGTGTTACGCATGGATGCACATACATACGGATGTGTACAGATATTGTTCAGATCGATGCCGGAACCACAAGGCCCCTCGGGCCCAATCGGTCGGCACCAACGACGACCCGCTGTGACGACCAGCATAACTTCTGAATCCTGAAACGTGATGCATTCGACAAGGGACGCCAATCTGCGCACAAGAGCGAGATAGTTGTACTGCTCAACTACCTGGTGTGTGTGCGGGCGCGATGCGACATTGCATTCGGACTCGTAGTAGCAGGAATGCATTGATAGGGGAGTATTGGGTTAAGTAAGAGGGCTGTTGGAGTAGGTTGGCTTTAGGGGCGTGAAATCGGATTCTATGGTATGCTTGTGCACGAGAGGTGAGGGGTAGGTCTGAGTGATCAGCTGGGTTAGTATGTGCTGGGACAGAGGAGCTCAGGAGGAAGTGCCATCTGTCGTTAACTTTTGGTTTGATCCAGTTGGTGTAGGACTTGCAATGATTTCTTTTATGGGCTCGCTGTACTGAAGGGGGGATGGGGGGGGGTCCAGGGTAGGTATCAGTGAGTCTAAGTTCGTTGCAGGCTTCTTTAATACGGGACTCGATTGAATTTTGGAGGTGAGAGAGGGCACACATGCGGGCTCGTCTTAGGTGGTAGAGGTGAGCAGCCGGGAGGTGTGTACGGGTAACCGAGTATCTAAAGTGCATGGAGGCGAGTTGCATGGCTTGTTGCAATTTCGAAATTGTAACAAGCCATTGGGGGGATGCCCAACTCTTGCATATGGATATCATGCACTGTATACCATCTGAGCGTGCGTTGGAGGGATTTGAGTAGGGTGCTTTGAACTTTTTGGACTTGTGGTTGTGCAGTGAAGTATCTACGTCATTTTTTTGCCTGTCTTAAGGTTGTCCTCCACGCCTTAGACGGGGAAATAGCCAGCGCCCCCCAATTATCTTGAGCACTTAGGATTTGGCCATCTGCCGTTCTGCGAATAAAATCAATTTATCACAGCACTTGGTGGAGCAGAAGGCTTTCTCACTCGAGAGGACTTGAAGCGTTTGCAGTGCTACACTGAATTAGTCAAGCGCCAAGGCGCACTTCACTGCCGCTGGAATGTCATCGCAACGCAACCAATAGGACTCGTTCCGTGTCAAACGCGCGGCATTCTACCAGTCGCTGAAGAGCAAAGTCGGAGTCGCGGCCACCAAAGCAGCTGTGTTGAGGATCAACCTCCGATTTTTGAATGTCCAGGGCGCTTTGGCATAGTAGCAGCCCCAGTGCACGCTCCCTGTCGCGCTCCCCTTCTCCTCCCCCTCCTTCTTTCACACAATCTTCCTCTCCCCCGCGTTCATTAGTGCGTGATGGGCAGACTAGTCCACACAGGCCTCGGCTCAGCACATGTCCTCCACTATCACCCTTCCCACATGCAAACAGCTTTGTAATAGGTACTGCAGTAATAAACACACACACACAGACAACATTGCGAAAAATTCGTACTTGAAGAATCTTGTGCGGTTTCAGCAGCAACAAGCGGAGAGCCGCCAGAAGAGTGGAAGCGTGGCGGTGCCGCAGTCGCCAGTGTCGATTTGGGATTCGTTGCCGCTTTGTCGCATTCGTGGCAAAATATGTCGCATTTCAAGAGTCCACGTCGGGCAGATGCCGGGAAACAATCCGCCCCCCCAGGAGAGGGCGGAGGACAAACGCAGGGAGGAGCATCAGAGGGACGAGCGTCCTCAAGATGTAAGGACAAGAGAAGAAGAAGTGGCCATAGAGTGAGACAGGCTCTTTGAGGATTGAGCCAAGAGGAAGTACGACATGCAGCGACAGGAGAAGAAGCCGAGGAGGACAGAGTCTGAGAGCCTCGGAGCAAAAACAAGTCGGCAGGAGGAAAGGACGAAGGAAGAGGAAGCGGCCAGAGATCGAGAGGAAGCTGTCAGAGAGCGAGAGAGGCAGCGCCAGGAGGAGCAAGTGAGAAGGCGGGAGGAACAATGTCGCAAGATGATGATCAAACGAGATGCCCGGCTGGCAGCCAGAGCGCAACAGAGGCAGCAGCGTGTGGCGGAGGCCCGGGGGGAGACCTCCGGCTCGACCGTCGCGCATCCCGCTGACAGTTCTTACGGCCTTCCGGATGCCCACGTAATCGCGAAACACCATGATCCAAAGTCCAAAGTCAACAGGAGGAGAGACGGAGGGAGCAAGAAGCCGTGAGGGAGCGAGAGAGGGAGCGAGAGAGGCACAACACACTGTCTCTCCCGCGGTCTATCGGGGCTCTGGGATAGTCCTCTCTGCATTAAGGGCCGGATAGTGTGTTTATACCGTTATTTCTATCTGCATTAAGGGTTCTGAGATAGTCCTCTCTGCATTAAGGGCTCTCGATCTTGCCCTTACTCTTGGTACAAGCTTTGAAAGGTCTCAGTTTAAAAACAATAAAGTTCGCTGGTCCTCGACCACTTCCCCCCCGCGCCGCCGCCTCACGGCCCGGCCTCCGTATCCTTTTTCTCTCGTCTATTCATATCAACACATATGCACACACGTCCGCGAGGTATTCTTGAGTCCACTACGACAACATCCTCTGTTTGTAAGCCCGATTTCGGCACCCTTGTCCTTCCGCGCAGAGTGCTCGAGAGACAGAGAGAGTGAGAGCAGAGAGAGTGAGAGCAGAGAGAGTGAGAGAGACAGAGAGAGTGAAAACGAGGGCGAGAGAGAGCACTCCTCTCGCATAGTGTGTGAGAGAGCATCTCTCTCTCTCTCTCTCTCTCTCTCTCTCTCTCTCTCTCATTAATGCGAGATTTCAGCAACTTTTTCTCTCCACGAAGAGTGTTTCAGGGAACTGAAATCCTCGTAAATCTCGGCAATATGCAATAGATACCTGGGGGAAAAAAGAAAAAAAGTTTCAGGGAACTGACATCCTCGTATGTCTCGGCAATATGCAATAGATGCCTAGTAGAGAGAAATAAAAAGTGTTTCAGGGAACTGAAAGCCTTGTACATCTCGGCAATATGCAATAGATACCTAGTAGAGAAGAGGCAGTTTTTTAGAGGGATAGGGTCACAGTCTTAGTAGTAGTAAAGTATATGGAATAAATAAATAAATGTGTGTGTGTGTGTGTGTGTGTGTGTGTGTGTGTGTGTGTGTGTGTGTGTGTGTGTGTGTGTAACATAGTGCTTTGGGGGGGATGAGGTCATTGTCTTAGTATTATGGTGCAATATACATGTACACACCCGCCCACCCACCCACCCACAAGTACTTTTCGAGGGTGAGGTCAAAGTCTTGTTCGCGAGCATAGTCAACTTAGAGAGATTTTTTCGATTTTCAGCACTCGCTAAATAAGTGATAACTAAAATAAAAAATTACTTTTCGAGGGGGATGAGGTCATAGTCTTGGTCGCGAGCATGGTCCACGTCGAATTTTTCGATTTTTAGCCCTTGCTGCGGGTTCATGGCGAAATTGCGACTGCTCTCATTATATATACACAAATATATGTTTGTGTGTGTGTGTGTGTGTGTGTGTGTATACATACATACATACATACATACATATATCTATACACACACACACACACACACACACACACACACACATCTATGTATATATATTGGCGAAATTGCGACTGCTTACATCCGCGTGCATTTTAACACTATACACAACAAAGCAAGAGTTGGTGGATACGCAGATTTTTTTTCAAAAAATATGTTTTTTTGGATTTTCGTCATAGAATGCACGCAAAGGATAAAGCACACAACTGGAAAATGATTGGCTGTTCCCCCCCCCCCCCCCGCCTTTTTGCTTGCGATTGCACGCACGCAGAGAGAAAACATGTGCATGTACACACAGGAAAAAAATGATGCACGTATCGCTTACTTTCGAATGCGTGTGTGCATGTGTGTGTCAGTGCACACACACGCTTATGCACACACCTCAAATCGTCCACATGCACTGTGTTTTTTTGGTTGTAAAATTCGGGAAACTT
>Ga0315899_10008490_pt1 | contig 11012 bp, 10 predicted proteins | sample LakEriMetagenome_2_FD_203518 | JGI IMG/M metagenome (GOLD analysis project Ga0315899, IMG submission 203518) | Freshwater fungal communities from buoy surface, Lake Erie, Ohio, United States - Buoy 4 MA112 | ecosystem: Environmental > Aquatic > Freshwater > Lake | place: USA: Lake Erie, Ohio...
ACCGCGCAATTGGGGAACAGTGAGCACACCCTACCCCGCGAATTCGGGTTGCATATCTCTGATATTTCGATGGAAATACGGTTTGTGCACAAATGATCCGCCTGCGAGTTATGCGGGTTTGCGGCGAGTTGTGGGCAAGTCACTCCGCTCTAACAAGCTGAAACAATGTCAAAATTCTTCAATCACTCGCGGATCGTAGACGAGTTGCGGTTTCTCCAGGCTGATCACCTCTTCCCCGCCTTGATCGGCACAACTTCCGCGCCCTTGCGAAGTTGGTCGAGGTGATCGGACCACCATTGTGCCATAGCCACGCGCTCCTTCCAGTGGGCTCCGCGATGATAGGCGGCGCGGACCCTGTCGCTGTCGCCATGGGCTAAGGCGCGCTCGATTGCGTCGGGGTGCCACTTGCCGCTTTCGTTGAGCAGGGTCGAGGCCATGGCGCGGAAGCCATGGGCGGTCATTTCATCGGTGGAGTATCCGAGGCGGCGGAGACCCGCGTTGATCGTGTTGTCACTCATCGGGCGCTTGCGGGAGCGGATCGAGGGGAAAACGTAGCCGTCGGGACCGGTCAGGGCGTGGAGGTCTTTCAGGATCGCAATCGACTGGCGTGAGAGCGGGACAAGGTGATCCTTGCGCATCTTGGTTTTGCCCGCTGGGATGGTCCACAAGGCCCCTTCGAAATCGAATTCGTTCCATTCGGCGTGGCGCAACTCGCCCGGGCGGACGAAGACATGCGGAGCCAATTGCATCGCCAGTTTAGTGATAGGTTGGCCTTCATATCCATCAATAGCGCGCAGCAGCTCACCCACCCGGGCGGGATCGATGATCGCGCCGTAGTGGGTGACGGTGGGCGCGGTCAGCGCGCCGCGCAGGTCGCGCGTGGGGTCCGAAGCGAGGCGGGCGGTAGCGACCGCATAGCGGAACACCGCGCCGGCAAGCTGCAGAGTGCGGCGGGCGCTTTCCAGCTGGCCTTTGCGCTCGATCTTGCGGACGGCAATCAACACGTCGGCAGGTTCGATATCGGTGATGGGAAGCTTGCCGATCGATCCCTTGAGCAGCGACAGAAGGTATTCGCTGCGTGTGGCCGTGCTGACAGCCCAAGCCTTCTGGCCATCGCGCCGCCGCTTATGGCAGAACTCAGCGGCAATAGCGTCAAAGGTCGTTTCGGCCTGAATGCGCGACCGTACCTTCTCGCGTTGTTTCTCGCGGCCCGGATCCTTGCCGGCAGCGACCAACTCGCGGGCGGCATCACGCCTGCGCCGCGCCTCCGCGAGACCAACCTGAGGATAGATGCCGATCGCCAGCTTCTTTTCCTTGCCGTCGATGCGATATTTGACCCGCCACAGCTTGCCGCCGGATGGCTGCACCAACAGGAACAGGCCGAGAGTGTCGCCCACCTTATAGGGCTTCGCTCGCGGCTTGGCGTTCCGGATCGCAACATCTGTCAGCGGCATGGCCCTCGGTCCTTTCCCAGCTCGTGGCCCCCACGTGGGGGCCAATCCAATTGCCCGAAATGCCATGGCCCCGCGATGTGGCCCCCAAGGGCCCCGGATGCAGCGGGAAGAATAGAGACATTCTCGGACGACCGAGGGCCCAAATCCCTCGGATTTCCAAGGGTTTTATAGACTTTCTGGGGCTGTTTGGGAAGGGAGGGCTGGAGCGGGTAGCGGGAATCGAACCCGCATAGCCAGCTTGGAAGGCTGGAGCTTTACCACTAAGCTATACCCGCGTCACTCCTGCGGCAGGGCATGCCACCGAAGGCGCTAATCCGTCAATAAGATCGAGGGCTAAAGCGCAGCCCCAACCGCCATGTTGTCGATCAGCCGCGTCCCGCCGATCCTCGCAGCGACCAGTAAGCGCGCAGGCGCATCGCCGAGTGCAGCGAGCGGGGCCAGGCTCGTGCTATCGGCCAGCGCGGCATAGTCGAGGCTGGAAAATCCGGCAGCGATCACCTGCGCTTGGAGCGCCGCCAGCGCGCCTGCCACCGGCGTGCCGCTCTCGATCTCGGCGATCGCGGCGCGCATTGCGCGCGGCAGGCTGGCGGCGGCAGCGCGCTGCTCGGCGGAGAGGTAGCGGTTGCGGCTACTCATCGCCAAACCATCCGCCTCGCGCACGGTCGGCACGCCTATGATCGCGTCGACATGGGGCCGGACGAGATCGAGATCGCGCGCCATCGCCCGGATCACCGCGAGCTGCTGGAAGTCTTTCTCGCCGAACAGCGCGACATCGGGCTGGACCTGGTTGAACAGCTTGCACACCACGGTGGCGACCCCGTCGAAATGGCCGGGTCGCGCCGCGCCGCACAGGCCCTCGCTCACCCCGGTCACGCTGATATTGGTGACAAAGCCGGATGGATACATCTCGGCTGCGGTCGGCGCCCACAGCAGCGCGCAGCCTTCAGCCGCGAGCATCGCGGCATCCTCGGCCAGCTGGCGCGGATAGGCATCGAGATCCTCATTCTGGCCGAATTGCTTGGGATTGACGAAGATCGAGGCGACCACGTGATCGGCCATTTCGCGCGCGCGGCGCACCAGCGTCAGGTGGCCTTCGTGCAGCGCGCCCATAGTCGGCACCAGCGCGATCCGCCCGACACTTTGGCCCACACCTTCTTGGCGCAGTGCCGCCACCGCATTTCTCAACACATCGCGGGTCGTTGCAATTTGCACGGGCCTTCCCCTGGCACTAGAACCGGGGGCATCCCTAGCCGCGGCTTTACGCTTTTTGAAGCGTAGTGGGCGCGCGGCGGGGCAAAAGCGTGCAACGAGAGGTTTTCGATCACCATGGCCAGCACTGCCCCTGCGCGGCGGATCCCCGGCAAGGCCCACCGCATCGTCTTCGCCAACGAGAAGGGCGGTACCGGCAAATCGACCACCGCGGTGCACGTCGCGGTGGCGCTCGCCTATCTCGGCGCGCGGGTGGGCTCGCTCGATCTCGATCCGCGCCAGCGCACCATGCACCGCTATATCGAGAACCGCCTCGCCACGCTGGAGAAGCGACGCCTGACCTTGCCGACCCCGCAATGCGAGGTGTTTCGCGGAGAAACGCAGGAGGAGCTGCTTACCGCGATCAGACGGTTGGAGGCCACCTGCGATTTCCTGATCATCGACAATCCCGGGCGCGATGATCCCTTCGCCCGCCTCGCGGTGGAGAACGCCGATACGCTGGTGACGCCGATGAACGACAGTTTCGTCGATTTCGACCTCATCGGCCAGGTCGACGCCGAGACTTTCAAGGTGCGCAAGCTGAGCTTCTTTGCCGAGCTGATCTGGGAAGCCCGGCTGAAGCGCAGCCGCATGACGATCGAGGGGCAGCGCCCGGAGATGGACTGGATCGTGGTGCGCAACCGCACCGGCCACGTCGAGGCGCGCAACATGGCGCGCCTTCAGAAGGCGCTCACCGAAATGGCCAAACGCGTCGGTTTCCGGGTCACGCCGGGCCTGTCGGAGCGCGTGATCTACCGCGAGCTGTTCCCGTCCGGCCTGACGCTGCTCGACAAGGGGCATCTTGGTGAACTGGGCACCAGCCACCTTGTTGCGCGGCAGGAGCTGCGCAGCCTGGTGAAGGCGCTGAACCTGCCTGATTTCGCCCGCACCCAGAGCGAGCTCGAACTGGTATGAAATATCTCCTACTGATCGCGGCCGTGTGCGTTTTCTGCCGCTGGGCGCTGGGCAAGTGGCCGTGGGAGGTCCTGCGCGCGCGCTCTACGCGCAGCCAGGCGGTGTTGCGTGCGCGCAAGCTGCTCGGGGTCGAGGCTGAGGCGAGCCGCGAGGAGATTATCGCGGCCCATCGCCGGCTGACCGCGCTGGTGCACCCCGATATCGGCGGCACCAATGCTGCGATGCAGGAGGCCAATGCCGCGCGCGATCTGCTGCTCGAAGCGCTGCCTGCGCCGGGTGCCCGGGACACTGGCTAAGCGCCTCTACCCAGCTTCGCGGGATTGACACAATCGCGCGGCAGGGGTTTGGCGGAAATGCGGTAGGCCGGCGCGGATAATGGTGCGCTCCCATCCGTGATACGAGCAACCGCGTCAAGAAGCGGCAAGGAGAACCCCCTGATGCAACACCACTTTCACCCCACCGTGCTGCGCGAATACGATATTCGCGGGATCATCGGCGAAACGCTGGGGGCGGAGGATGCGCGCGCGATCGGGCGGGCGTTCGGCACGCTGCTGCGCAAGGCGGGGGGCACAACTGTTGCGGTCGGCTATGACGGGCGGGTCAGCTCGCCGATGCTCGAACACGCGCTGGTCGAAGGGCTCAATGCGAGCGGGTGCGACGTGGTGCGGATCGGGCTCAGTGCGACCCCGATGCTCTATTATGCCGAGGCCTCAAGTGAACAGGTGGATGGCGGCATTCAGATAACTGGCAGCCACAATCCCCCCAATTACAATGGATTCAAGATGGTATTTCTGGGGCGTCCGTTCTTCGGCGCCGATATCCAGAAGCTCGGGGAACTTGCATCAAAAAGGGCGTTCGCCAGCGGCACGGGAGATGTCACCACGCGCGACATCATGGGCGAGTATGTCGAGCGCCTCCTCAAGGGACTGGATGGAATCGAACCCAAGGCGCTCGAAGGGCTGCGCGTCGGCTGGGATGCCGGCAATGGCGCCGCCGGACCCGCGCTCGAGGCGCTGGCGGCCCGGCTGCCGGGGGAACATCATCTGCTGTTTACCGAAGTTGACGGACATTTTCCCAACCACCATCCTGATCCGACTTTGGAGGCCAATCTCGCTGATTTGCGCCGCCTCGTCGCGGACAAGCAGCTCGACTTCGGAGTGGCTTTTGACGGGGACGGGGACCGGATCGGCGCGATCGATGGCACCGGCCGGGTGATCTGGGGCGACCAGCTTTTGATGATCTATGCCGAGGACCTGCTCAAAACCCGCCCGAATGCGACCATTATCGCCGATGTGAAGGCCAGCCGCGCGCTGTTTGACCGGGTCGCCGAGCTCGGAGGGCAGCCGCTGATGTGGAAGACCGGCCATTCGCTGATCAAATCCAAAATGAAGGAAACCGGCGCGCCGCTGGCGGGCGAGATGAGCGGCCACGTGTTCTTCGCCGATGATTACTACGGCTTCGACGATGCGCTTTATGCCGGTGTCCGGCTGCTCGCGGCCTCGGCGCGGCTGGGCAAATCGGTGACCGAACTGCGCGGCGCGATCCCTCCGATGCTCAACACGCCCGAAATGCGCTTCCAGGTCGACGAGAGCCGCAAGTTTGCCGCGATGGACGAGATCGCCGCAAGGCTCACCACCGCGCCCGGCCCGGATGTCGAGAGCGTCAACGCCACCGACGGCGTGCGGGTCAACACCGCCGACGGCTGGTGGCTGCTGCGCGCCTCGAACACGCAGGACGTGCTGGTCGCCCGCGCCGAGAGCGAAACGTCCGAAGGCCTCGAGCGGCTGCTCGCCCAGATCGATGCGCAGCTGGCGGCATCGGGGCTGGAACGCGGGGAGAGCGTCGGGCATTGATGTCGGGCGCACGGCGCGCCATGTCGCATCGATGACCGCGCCGCCTGCTCAACTGCCGCCCGAAATCGCCGACTGGTTTGCGCAGCGCGGCTGGCGGGTGCGGCGGCATCAGCTTGCAATGCTTGAGAAGGCGCGCGTAGGTCGCCACGCGCTGCTGGTGGCCGATACCGGTGCGGGCAAGACGCTGGCGGGATTTCTGCCGACCTTGTGCGACTTTGCGCCCTCGGCTGGCGCGCTGCCACCCGATGGCCTCCACACGCTCTACGTCTCGCCGCTGAAGGCGCTGGCACAGGATGTGAAGCGCAACCTGCTCACCCCGATTGACGAGATTGGCCTGCCCATCAAGGTCGAGACCCGCAGCGGCGATACCCCGTCCGACCGCAAGAAACGTCAGCGAGAGCGCCCACCGCATATCCTGCTGACCACGCCGGAATCGCTTTCGCTGCTGCTGTCCTACCCCGAAAGCGCCGATCTGTTCGCGGGGCTTAAGCACATCGTGATCGACGAGGTCCACGCCTTTGCCACCGACAAGCGCGGCGATCTGCTGGCGCTGGCCCTTGCGCGGCTCCACGCGCTCGCCCCGCAAGCCCAGCGGGTCGCGCTCTCGGCGACGCTCGCCAATCCGAGGGACTTTCAGGAATGGCTCGCGCCGCAGAACGGCGGGGATGGCGAAATCGCCGCCGCCGATCTGGTTATCAGCGAGGAGGGGGCCGAGCCCGAAGTCGAAATCCTGCTCCCGATCGAGGAGCGAGTGCCGTGGGGCGGGCACGCCGGACGCTGGGCCGTCCCGCAGCTTTACGAAGCGATCAAGGCCAACCGCACCACGCTGGTCTTCACCAACACGCGCTTCCTCGCCGAGTTCATTTTCCAATGCCTGTGGGAGGTCAACGAAGACCACCTGCCGATCGGCATCCACCACGGCTCGCTTAGCACCGAGGCGCGGCGCAAGGTCGAGGAGGCGATGGCGCGCGGCGAATTGCGCGCGCTGGTGTGCACCGCGAGCCTTGATCTCGGGATCGACTGGGGCGACATCGATCTGGTCGTGCAGATGGGCGCGCCCAAGGGCTCCTCGCGGCTGCTCCAGCGGATCGGGCGCGCGGGGCACCGGCTCGACACCCCCAGCCGCGCGGTGCTGGTGCCCGGCAACCGCTTCGAGTTTCTGGAAGCCATGGCGGCCAAGGATGCGGTCGATGAAGGCCAGCGCGATGGCGAGGCCTTCCGGCCGGGCGGGCTCGATGTGCTTGCCCAGCATGTGATGGCGGTGGCCTGCGCGGGGCCGTTCCACGAAGCCGCGCTGCTCGCCGAGGTGCGCTCCAGCCTTGCCTATAGCTGGCTCGACGAAGCCACCTTTGCCCGCGTGCTCGGGTTCGTGTCGAACGGCGGTTATGCGCTCAAGGCCTATGACCGGTTCCAGCGGATCGTGCGCGACCGCGACGGCACGTGGCGGCTCGCGCATCCCAATCAGGCGCAGCGCCACCGGATGAACGCGGGGATCATCCTCGATTCCGAGATGCTCACCGTGCGTTTCAAGAACGGCCGCAGCCTGGGCAAGGTCGAGGAACGGTTCGCCGCGCAGCTATCCCCCGGCGACACTTTCTTCTTTGCCGGGATGAGCCTTGCGGTTGAAGGCGTGAAGGACATGGACGTGGTGGTGCGCGCCGCAAAAAAGTCCGCCACCATCCCGAGCTACGGCGGGCTGCGGTTGCCGCTCACCACGCATCTTTCCACGCGGGTGCAAGCGATGCTGGCCGACTGCGCAGGCTGGGGCCGGTTCCCCGATGACGTGCGCGAATGGCTCGAGATGCAGGATTACCGCAGCCGGTTGCCCGCTCCGGGCGAACTGCTGGTCGAAAGCTTCCCGCATGGCGGCAAGCACTACACCGCCTATTACACCTTCGAAGGCTGGAACGCGAACCAGTCGCTTGGCATGCTGATCACCCGGCGGATGGAGGACCGCGGGCTGCTGCCCGGCGGCTTCGTGGCGAATGACTATTGCCTGGCGGTGTGGGGGTTGAAGCCGGTCGAGAACCCCGCGCGGCTGCTGTCACCCGATATCCTGACCGACGAGTTCGTCGAATGGGTCACCGAAAGCCACCTCCTGCGGCGCGCTTTCCGCGAGGTTGCCGTGATTTCTGGGCTGGTCGAACGCCAGCACCCCGGCCAGCGCAAGACCGGCAAGCAGGTCACCTTCTCGACCGACCTGATCTACGACGTGCTCAGGAAATACGAGCCCGATCACCTGCTGATCGAGGCCGCCTGGGCCGATGCGCGGGCGCGGATGACCGATGTGGGCCGGCTCGCCGATCTGCTCGAACGGTCGGAGCGCGAGCTCGTGCATGTGACGCTTGAGCGCGTCTCGCCGCTGGCGGTGCCGGTGATGACGATGATCGGCCGCGAGGCGGTGCCGCAGGGCGCGGTGGATGACGAGCTGTTGCTCGAAGCCGAAGGGCTGATCGCGGAGGCGATGCGGCCGGATGAGCTACGCGAGGGGGATTAGGTCGCCTCTCGATTCCCGTAATGCTCCGCGTGGAAGCGAAGCTTTGTCGCAGACCCAAACATTAGCGGCGGCACCCCGCTTCCCAAGTAAAAGGGGCGCTGCGATCGCTCGCAACGCCCCTCTAACCATGGCCAAAGCCCGTATCGGGCCGGCATAAACCTTATTTGGCGAACGTGCGGTACCGTTCGTTGCCGACAAAGCCGAACTTGGTCACGCCCGATTGCTTGATGATCTGCAGCACCTTGGCGGTGATGTCATAGCTGGCGAGCGGTTCGGGTTCGAACTGCAGTTCCGGCTCGACCGCCATGCGGGTGGTGTCAGCCAGCAGGGTGACGAGCTGACCCGAGTCGATCACGGTCCCGTTCCACAGGATCTGGTCGGCCTGGGTCAGGATCAACTTGTTCTTGACCGGATTGAGCACGATGTCTTCCGGCGGCGGGTTGCCTTGCGGGAGATCGATATCGACCGAGTGGGTCGCCACCGGGATGGTGATGATGAACATGATCAGCAGCACGAGCAAGACGTCGATCAACGGCGTCATGTTCATGTCCATCATCGGTTCGCCGTCGAGTTTTCCTCCGGCCATACCCATGTCAGTTACTCCTCTTCCTCAGGCTCAGATGCCGGGCTCGACCGGGTTCGAAATGAACCCGACGGTCGGATAGCCGGCGGCCTGAACGTTATAGATGGTGCCGGCAACACAGCGCCACGGGGCGTTCTGGTCAGCGCGGATGTGCACCTGCGGGATCTTCTCGGGATCGGCCATGATCGCTTCAGCGCCACCCGCCTGCTTCACGATGTTATCAAGACGGTTGAACGCCTGATCGTAGAGCTCTTCCGAGGACACGGGGGTGATGTTGTTGAAGTAGACCCGGCATTCTCCGGTGCGCGCGGCACCTTCGAAGCCCGGTTCCCCGGCGCTGCGACCAGCGGCATCCGTCGTGCTGACGGTGAGCTGCAGGTTCTCCACCTTGTTCTTCGATTCAACCGATTCGAACACGGGGATCTTCAGCTTCTCGATCGTCTGGATCGCCACGGGGACCGCGATGAGGAAGATGATCAGGAGCACCAGCATCACGTCCACCAGCGGCGTGGTGTTGATGTCGGACATAGGGGTTTCGGCCCCGCCTCCCGTCGAAATCGCCATTGTGAATTCCTACCTTGTCAAAGCAATGACTGCATGTGTTCGCCCTGGGGCGACCCGGCGGTGCCGGCCTGCCATGGCAGGACCGGAGCCGGAAAGCGGCGGGAGGGCTGGATCAGCCGTTCCCGCCGCCCTGCGGCAATGGCGATCAGGCCTTGGTGGCCGTGGCGTTGGCCGGCTTGGCAGCCGAAGCAGCCATCACCGCCGGCTTCACCGCGCCGTTCGAGTTGATGTAGGCGAGGATGTCGGTCGAGAAGCCGCTCAGAAGCTCGTTGATCCGGCGGTTGCGCGACTGCAGCCAGTTGAAGGCAAGCACCGCAGGCACAGCGACGAGCAGACCGATAGCGGTCATGATCAGCGCTTCACCGACCGGGCCGGCGACCTTGTCGATCGAGGCCGAACCTTCGATGCCGATGTTGATCAGCGCGCGGTAAATCCCGATCACGGTGCCGAGCAGACCAACGAACGGCGAGGTCGCACCAACGGTAGCGAGGAACGGCAGGCCGCCCGCGAGCACCGAATTGATCGAATCTTCCGAACGCTTCAACGAGCCGTGCATGTAGTCATGCGATTCGAGCGCGTCGGTCATCTTGCCGTGGTCTTCCTGGGCCTTGACCGCATCGTCGGCGAGCTGGCGCCATGCGCCGTCCTTCTCGAGCTTGGCGGCGCCTTCCTTGAGGCTGTTCGCGCGCCAGAAGCTGCTCTGCACGGTCTTGTACTGGCTGAAGATCTTGTTCTGCTCGAAGATCTTGGTGAACATGATGTAGAAGGTGCCGACCGACATGATGATCATCACAGCAAGAATCGACCAGGCGACCGGGCCGCCTTCCCTCATGGCTTCGACGAAACCGAACTGGTTCTTGGGCGCTTCGCCGGCGGCCGCGGCAAGGGTGTAAAGGTTCATTGCGAGTAGTCCTCTTGAAAGAATGTTCCGGGTGGTCCCGGCCTTCCCACAAGGCCGCGACCGTATTGATCCGTCAGTTCAACTTGTATGTGATGCGCGTCGAATAGCTACCGGTGGTCGGGTTACCGTCATTGTCGAGCGCCGGTTCGAATCGCGCGTAACGCTCCATCCCCGAACAGGCTGCCGCATCGAGAATGTCCGAGCCGCTCGAAGCGGTGACCGAACAGCCCGTTGCACGGCCATCGGGGGTGACGGAGACGCGTACGCCCACGGTGCCCTCGATTTCCTCGCGCAGAGCGCGGGCCGGGTAGTTTTCCTGAATGCGCGCGGCCCAGCTGCGCTCGTTCTTGGTGCGTGCACCACGAGCCTGCGAGGGAGCCGGCGGCGACGGCGGCGGACCTGCCGGAGCTGGCGGCGGAATGCGGACAGCCGGCGGCGACGGCGGCGGAATGTTCGACTGCGTCTGGATCTGCGGCGGAGTCGGCGCGATGCTGATCGGCGGCGGAGGCGCAACCGGCGGCGGCGGAGCCGTTTCTTCCGGCGGTGGCGGCGGCTCGTCCGGTTCCTCGGGCGGCGGCGGCTCTTCGATGTCGACGGTGGTGACCCGCTCGATCTCTTTCTTGATGGCGTTGATCGCAAGGCCGATGACCATCACCGCCCCGATCCCACCGACAATCGCCAGCGCGATGATCAGTGCGACGAGCTTGGTGCCGGTCAATCCCTGTTGTTGGCTAGCGTAGGACATCCAGCGCTTTCTCTCCATACTAGCCGGGCGCGTTGGCCCGGCACAATTCCTGACCTCCGGCCAAGCGAGCCGGACGACAGATCCCGTAAATTTCGGTCCTCCCACGTCAGGGATATGGAGAGGGAATGCGCCAAGGCGCCCATTCGTCTCTGTTACATCCCCGACTGGCACACGCTGCACCTGATTCGCAAAAGCGAAACCGGACAGAGCGCAACCATACTGCCCGCGCGGGGTATGTCCCCAATCCCGAAC
>Ga0315899_10008491_pt1 | contig 11012 bp, 9 predicted proteins | sample LakEriMetagenome_2_FD_203518 | JGI IMG/M metagenome (GOLD analysis project Ga0315899, IMG submission 203518) | Freshwater fungal communities from buoy surface, Lake Erie, Ohio, United States - Buoy 4 MA112 | ecosystem: Environmental > Aquatic > Freshwater > Lake | place: USA: Lake Erie, Ohio...
GATCTATCATCTCTTCGATCGTTTGGGGTTTTTGGTAGAGCGCAGGTAGGGGCGGATAGATGATCCCACCCATTTCAGTGACGTAGGTCATGTTACGTAAGTGGGCAAGATTAAACGGTGTTTCTCGCACCATTAATACCAAGCGTCGTCGTTCCTTGAGCATGACATCGGCAGCGCGCGATATCAGGTTGTCGGAAAGTCCATTGGCGATAGAGCCTAAGGTTTTCATTGAGCAGGGAGCGACAATCATGCCCGCTGAATGAAACGATCCGCTGGCAACACACGCCCCCACATCGCGCACACTATGGACCACATCGGCCAGTGCCTCGATATCCTTACGCTTCATGTCGAGCTCGTGATGAACACTAAGCACACCCGCATCTGAGATCATCAGATGCGTTTCTATCTGCTGGTTTGCGCGCAACCATTGCAGCAGTCGTATGCCATACAGGGCGCCAGAGGCACCGGTGATAGCAACGACTATGCGCTTCATAAAGACTACGCTTTCAGCAGGGTCTGAAGCTCACCTGATTCAAACATTTCCACCATGATGTCGGTTCCACCTATGAATTCGCCTTTGACATAAAGCTGCGGAACCGTAGGCCAGTTGGAGAATTCCTTGATGCCTTGGCGGACTTCATCGTCGTCGAGTACGTTGATGGTGACGAGGTCTTTTACGCCAGTTTCTTTGAGTAGTTCAATGGCGCGGCCTGAGAAGCCACATTGTGGAAATTGGGCGGTGCCCTTCATGAAGAGCACTACTGAATGGGTGCTGACAGTTTCTTTAATCCAGGAATTAACGTCGCTCATTGCGTCCTCTATAGAGATATAAGGGTGAAACTACATTATATGGAAAAGCGGCTGGGTACGTCGGCTGCCTTTAGGGTATTAATTTAATTTTTTAATTTGGCAAAGGCCGCCGCCATGGCGTTACCGGCTGGCGCTGCCTCCTGAGTAGATCGAGGCTTAGCATTTCGTTCACGAGGGTCGGGCCTTTCTGTCCCCATACGCCGCTGATCTTGCGCTGAAGCCGTGTCATTGAGCCGCATGGTTAGCGCAATCCGTTTGCGCTTCTGGTCGACTTCCAGCACCTTCACCTTGACCACTTGGCCCACCTTCACAACCGCGTGGGGATCTTTCACGAATTCATTGGATAGGGCAGAGATATGTACCAGGCCGTCTTGATGGACGCCGATATCGACAAACGCCCCAAATGCAGCAACGTTGGTAACGACTCCTTCAAGAATCATATCCGTTTGCAAGTCTTTCATATCTTCGACGCCGTCACGAAAGCTTGCCGTCACAAAGGCTGGACGTGGGTCACGGCCGGGCTTGTCTAGTTCTTTCAAAATATCGATTACGGTGGGTAATCCGAAATGCTCATCGACAAAGCGTTTAGGATCGAGTGACTTGAGTAAAGTGCTGTCACCCATCGTGGACTTCACATCACGCTTGATGTCGGTAAGAATTTTTTCAACCAGTGGATACGATTCCGGATGAACGGCAGAGCTGTCTAGTGGGTTATCACCATTCATTACGCGTAAAAACCCAGCAGCTTGCTCAAAGGTTTTGTCTCCTAGTCGTGGAACGTCAAGTAGCGCAGCGCGCGAGCGGAACATGCCCTTTTGATCGCGATGATTAACGATACTTAAAGCGACAGTATTACTGAGTCCTGATACTCGGGCTAACAAGGGTGCTGAAGCTGTGTTGACATCCACGCCCACCGCGTTAACACAATCTTCGACTACTGCATCCAAGGCGCGCGCTAACCGGGTTTGGGAAACATCATGCTGGTACTGACCAACACCTATCGATTTTGGATCGATCTTTACCAATTCAGCTAACGGATCTTGCAGGCGGCGTGCAATCGATACCGCACCCCTTATTGAGACATCCAGGTCAGGTAATTCTTTTGATGCAAATTCAGAGGCTGAATAAACCGAAGCTCCAGCCTCAGACACAACAATTTTATGGAGCTTTAATTCGGTGAGTTGATTGATAAGGTCTTGCGTTAGGCGATCCGTTTCACGCGACGCCGTGCCATTACCAATAGCGACCAGTGATACATGATGCTTGCGAGCCAGCTGTGCGAGCGTTTGCAATGAACCATCCCAGTCATTGCGAGGTTGATGAGGATAGATAGTGGATGTATCGACCACCTTACCAGTAGCATCCACCACGGCTACTTTCACGCCTGTGCGCAGACCGGGGTCGAGTCCCATGGTGACTCGCGGACCTGCGGGTGCAGCAAGTAATAAGGCTTTTAGATTTCGTGCAAAGACATGTATGCCCTCAGCTTCGGCATCTTCACGCAGCTTAGTCATTAATTCAGTTTCAAGATGCATGAAGATTTTGACGCGCCAGGTCCAACGTACCGTATCGAGCAACCATTTATCAGCCGCACGATTTTTTTGACTAATTTTAAAATGCGAACTGATTTTCGCTTCGCACATATTTTGCGGAGCATCCCATTTGGGTTTTTCTATTTCGCTATCGAGCCTAAGGGATACTGAGAGTATCTCTTCGCGGCGTCCGCGTAATAAAGCTAAAGCACGATGGGAAGGTATGGCTGAAAGATTTTCGGAGTACTCAAAATAGTCTGAAAATTTTTCACCGGTGTCTTGTTTGCCTTCGATGACTTTAGCATCGACTACGCCATGTTCAACCAGGTATTCACGCAAGCTCTGGAGTAAAAGTGCATCTTCGGCAAATCGCTCCATGAGGATGTGACGCGCTCCATCAAGTGCTGCCTTGGTATCGGGTATACCTGGGTTTTCGCCTTGTTCGGTAGTGAAGGCGGCGCATAAATATTTTTCGGCTTCGATATCTGGCGACAGCGTTGGATCATCGAGTAAGCTATTAGCGAGGGGCTCGAGTCCTGCTTCCATGGCTATCTGTGCTTTCGTGCGACGCTTAGGACGATACGGCAAGTACAGATCTTCGAGTAGTGTTTTGTCTTCAGCATTCTCGATAGCCTTCTTGAGTTCGGGAGTCATTTTGCCCTGCTCTTCGATGGAGGCAAGTATCGTTTCGCGACGACTTTCCAGCTCGCGCAAATAGCGCAGGCGTTCTTCCAGTAAGCGCAATTGAATATCATCGAGTCCACCGGTTGCCTCTTTGCGGTAGCGAGCAATAAACGGTACGGTAGCGCCATCATCGAGTAATGCAATAGCAGCAGAGACTTGATCGGTGCGGGCAGCGAGTTCTTTGGCGAGGCGTTGTTCTATCGAAGGAAGCATAACTAGTTTTTATATGAAAAAATAGGTTGAAATTTTTAGTGTGTGGCTTAAATTCTTAGTGCGGTTATTTAATGGAGTCGCGCTCCTGAAACGCGTTCTATACCCGCCAGATCACGCCAACTTTGCACATCACTCCAAGTAGCGAGAGCAAATAATTCACGCACAGCACTAGCCTGATCATAACCATGTTCTACCAGCAGCCAACCATCCGTTTCTAAATGCGCAGGCGCACCATGAATAATTTTTTCGATGGCCGTTAAACCGGTTGCTTGATCTGTCAGAGCCTCTGCAGGTTCGAAGCGTAAATCACCTTGGGTTAGATGCACATCACCTGCAGCAATATACGGCGGATTACTCACGATCAGAGTAAATTTTTCACTGATGACTTCGTACCAATTACTCAGTAAAAAATCGACTTGTACTTGATTGCTCAATGCATTTTTCCGGGCTAGCTCAAGAGCTTTGGTGCTTACATCGGTTGCAACTACATGAGCGTCGGGTCGATGGTGGGCTAACGCAATAGCAACTGCTCCGGAGCCAGTACCCAGGTCGAGCACACGAGCACTAGATGACATTCGCTCAATAGATAGCTCCACCAGCAATTCGGTTTCCGGGCGAGGTATCAATACATCGGGCGTTACTGCAAACATCAATCCATAAAACTCACGGTGCCCGGTTAAATAAGCAATTGGTTCACCTTGCAGCCTACGCTCAACTAAGCGCTGTATCGCTTCCACTTGAGTAGCAGTAAGGCTATCTTTGGATTGTGTAATCAACTGTACGCGCGACCACTGCATGCTGTGCGCGATAAGAATGCGAGCTTCCAAAGGTGATATGGGAGCTGCCTTGAGTAAGTCTTCTACATTCATGCAGGACGGCGGTAGCGTAGAGCAATCAACGACAAAGAGAGTGTGAAGATAGCAAACCAGATGAGTGCCCATGCGGGTATCGATAACCCAAGAATAGGTTCGTATTCTGTGGTGCACAGACCGTCAGCCTGAAACAATGTGGGTAGCCAGTTTGCGAAAACAAGTTTATTTAAAGCGACTTCGAGTGCATCAATACCGCACGATATGGTTGGATGTGCTTTGACCCACAAGTGGCGTATCGCAATGCCAGCGCCAGCAAGAGAAGCAAGCGACGCGCTGGCAGCTCCTGCACGCAAATAATTTGTAGGTAGTGAAATAGTGATCAAGCACAGCAACGCAGTAAGAGCGAAAGCGTAGCGCTGCAATATACAAAGTGGACAGGGCAACATATCCAAAACTAGCTGCATATATAAACCCACAGCCAGTAGTGAAAGAGAAATGAGAGCCACTAAAACTATGGTGGGTTTTGCGAATTTATTCATATTAGTTGGACTCTGCTAGTGCAGCTAGTTGTTCGGCTTGATGCTCTGCCATGAGCGAGCTGGTGAGTTCATCCAAATCACCCTCCATAACCGCTTCAAGTTTGTAGAGGGTTAAGTTAATACGATGGTCAGTGATTCGACCCTGCGGGAAATTATAGGTGCGTATGCGCTCGCTACGATCGCCTGAACCTACCAATGATTTTCGGGTTGCTGCTTCGGAGCTTTGTTGCGCCCGCAATTGAACATCTTTAATGCGCGTAGCCAGAACCTTCATCGCCTGCGCTTTGTTTTTATGCTGACTGCGATCATCTTGACACTCAACGACTATGCCCGTTGGCAGGTGAGTAATGCGCACAGCCGAATCGGTTTTGTTAATGTGCTGCCCGCCTGCACCTGATGCACGGTAAGTATCAATACGAAGTTCTGACGGGTTGATTTCAACCTCTCCTATTTCATCAGCTTCAGGCATGACGGCAACTGTGCATGCTGAGGTGTGAATTCTTCCCTGGGCCTCGGTTTCCGGTACGCGTTGCACGCGATGTCCACCAGACTCAAATTTCATTCGTGAATACACCCCGATACCAACCAAGCGCACGATCACTTCTTTGTACCCGCCAATTTCTGACGCAGACTCTGACACCATTTCGACTTGCCAGCGTTGCCGCTCGGCATAGCGTATGTACATGCGCAGCAAATCACCCGCAAATAATGCCGATTCATCACCGCCTGTGCCAGCGCGAATTTCCAGAAAAATATTGCGCTCGTCATTAGGATCTTTGGGCAGCATCATCTTTTGTAATTCAATTTCCAGATGCTCTGCACGGCTCTGAGCCGCATCGATTTCTTCTTGCGCAAACGCTTTCATTTCCGGATCAGAGAGCATGTCGCGGGCGGCGCGCAAATCATCATTGGCCTGGTTCCATTGAGCATGCAATGCAACCAGTGGCTCGAGTTCCGAGTGTTCGCGCGTGAGCCGACGGTACTGATCCATGTCGGCAGTGGCATTTTCTTGATTTAGCAGAGCGCCGACTTCTTCAAGACGCTGAGCAAGTTGGTCCAGCTTCTGTAGCAGCGAAGGTTTCATGTATGGGATGGATAAATCATAGACGACGCTTACTGACTAAGCGTGAGGGCAACTACATGTCTGACTAGCGTAGCTAGCGCTTGGTTCGGAACAGTTGAGGCAGTAATTGTGCGAGACGAGCGCGCTCGTCTGGGTCAGCCGTATGCAGTGCCTGTTGTGGGCCATGCAGGAATTTAGCCGTTAGGCCTTTTGATAACGCCTCAAGCACGACCTCGATATCTTCACCTTTGGCCAGTAGCTTGCGTGCACGTTCAAGTTCGACTTGACGCATTATTTCACTGCTCTCTTGCAGGTTTTGTATCAGAGGCACTACCGCGCGGCTATCCACCCAATTCATAAATGCCTGAACGCGTGTATCGATAATGGATTCTGCTTGTGCAACAGCAGATTGCCGATTTTCCATACCGATCTGTACCGCGGTTCCCAGATCATCAACGGTATAGAGAAAGATGTCATTGAGTCGCGATACTTCGGTCTCGATATCGCGTGGCACCGCAAGATCGACCATAAAGATAGGTTTGCGACGGCGCGCCTTGATGGCGCGCTCAACCATACCCAAACCTATGATGGGTAAAGAAGAGGCCGTGCAAGAAACCACTATATCGAAATGTGCGAGTTGGTCGGGTAGTTCGGCCAGCCGCATGGCCTTGCCACCAAAGCGATCGGCGAGTTGTTCGGCGCGCTCTATGGAGCGGTTGGCGATAGTTATGGTTTTGGGTGAGCGCGCAGCAAAGTGAGTTGCGCACAGCTCTATCATCTCGCCGGCACCGATAAACAATACATGCTGGTCGCTGAGCTTGTCGAAAATTCGTTCAGACAAACGAACAGCCGCAGCCGCCATAGAAACACTGTGAGCGCCGATTTCTGTTGTGGAGCGTACTTCCTTGGCAACAGCAAAGGTGCGCTGGAACATTTGGTGCAGATACGTGCCGAGTCCGCCTGCGGCTTCTGCCTGGCGAACGGCGTCTTTCATCTGACCTAAGATTTGCGGCTCACCCAAGACCATGGAATCTAAGCCAGAGGCAACGCGAAAAGCGTGTCTGACAGCTTCATCCTGAGGCAAGGCATACAAGTAAGGGCGAAGTTCGGAAAAAGGTAACTTGTGATAATCCGCGACAAAACGCGCAGTCGAATCAAGAGCGGCTTCAATATTGCCATCGTTGGCGCTGGCGCCGTAGATTTCGGTGCGGTTACAGGTAGACAGTATGGCGGCTTCTTGCGATTGAGGACGCGTGCCCGAGTTATCAAACCACGCGCACGCCGAAGCCACCGCCTGACCGAGTTGGTCAGCAGGGAAAGCCACTTTCTCGCGTAGCGAGACTGGGGCAGTGGTGTGATTGAGCCCTACGGCGAGCAGGTGCATGCTGGACGAGTCAGTTAAAGTTGACACTGGCCTATTATAGACCTTGCTCGCCAGTCGGCTAGTCCCTCAAAACTTCCAATCGATAGCCGAAACTGTAAACGGGCGCTAGTCTGTAGCCAGCTGCAGGCTTAAGACCCAGCTTTTTACGAACTCTGGATATGTGAGTATCGAGTGTGCGGGAAGAAAATTCGGCATCCTGAGACCAGATCGCCTCGTGGATAAAGGCTCGGGAAAGGGGGCGCCCCAGGTTTTGGAAAAAAAATAAGGCGAGTTCGAATTCTTTTTGGGTCAGAGAGATTGATTGCCCATTTAGCATTGCCCGAGCCAATCGCTTATTAAAAGTGTAATTGCCGAACGTCAGACTATCGTCTTTGATTGCATCGGGACGATGTCGGGTAGCCAGTATGTTCATCCGCAGCCGAAATTCAGCAGGTCGTATGGGTTTGATAAGAAAATCCGCTGGGCTGTCAGCCAGTAGATGCGCAAGTGCATTGTCCGGTGCTCGCCCCGTAATGATTAAAAAGGGCAGGGTGGGCCACAGGTTTTTTATTTTTTCTATGAAGGTGAGGGCCTCTTCTTCCGAGCGCCAGTGAGCAATCAGCAAGTCAGGTTCTGCCACACTGAGGCTGTCGATCAGCGATTTAGTGCTTACAAAACTCGTGCAGAAGTAACCAGCACTATCCAACAACGCTTCTAAGGTAGAGCGTTGTTCTTTATCGTAATCAAACAGGGTTACAAGCATAGGCGGCCGTTGGGCATGGACATTCATGGTGAGATAATGCAATAGGCAAGCTTACAATAGCCATTTCATCCAGACATTACTAGAGAGTGTTATAAAAATCATGATCCTTGAACTCGCCGACATAGAAATCCATCCGGGTAAGCAAACCGAATTCGATAGCGCCATCGTTCATGGCGTACAAAATGCCATCAGCAAAGCCAAGGGCTTTCGCGGTTACAAAATCAATAAAGGTATCGAATCACCAGAACGCTATGTATTGATGGTTTTTTGGGACACGCTGGAAAATCACACCGTCGATTTTCGTGGTTCCGAATTATTTACGCAGTGGCGCGGTATCGTTGGTCCTTATTTTGCGTCGCCGCCGAAGGTCGAGCATTTTGATTTGCTGGCGAAATCGGATTGATATCGTATTAAATGGCGTAGCGTAAAGCGATACGATGAAATCAGTCATTGCCTTGGTATTGTTTATACCAGCGCTAGCGTTTGCTCAAGATTTTTTTATTGAGTGCGCTGGTAAAACGAAGTTTATTCATCGCGGTGCTCCATCGACGGTGCCCGCAGCAGAGACTCGTCGTTATCGTTTGCAGGCAAATCATGTAGATGGACTTAGCTGTGAACAAAATGAATCACAGATTGCCTGTATGGGATTAACCCCTCAACAGGCTATGCGCAAGTTAATTATCGATCCGGTACTGCTATCGGTAATAGACACGATGGAGCTGCCAACGTCGCTGCTGATTTTTGAAGGGCAGTGCCAAAAGTTGAAATGAACTCTGTCACTACTCTGGCACTCGAGCCTGCACGTTGGCAGGTCAATGATCAAGGTGAGGTTTTTTCACTGATATACGGTGATGTGTATGCCAGTCGTCATGGTGCTTGGAGTCAGGCACTATCCGTCTTTGTGGATGGATGTGAGTTGCCTTCCTGTTGGATGAGTAGTCGATGTGTTCGGGTACTTGAAACAGGATTTGGTCTGGGTGTCAATTTTCTTGCAACCTGGGCTACGCTTAAAGCGAGCTCCAGCACTGCACGATTGCAGTATGTTGCTATAGAAAAGCATCCGTTTACAGCGCAGGATCTGCGCGCAGCACTACAGGTCAGCTTGGCTAGTTCGCCAGCATCGCTTGCACCATTAGTTCATGAATGTGCTGAGAGATTAATAGCTCAATGGCCGCCATTAATCTCTGGATATCATTCCCTGCCACTAGACGACCAGACCACACTCACATTGGTATTGAGTGATGTAGATACTGTGCTGGGTTCCCTACATGGTCGCTTTGACGCTTTTTATCTGGATGGATTTGCTCCTGAGCGTAATGCATCTATGTGGTCTTCGTTAGTCATGAAGCGACTTGCTGAGTTAGCTGCCCCAGGTGCGATCGCAGCGACATGGTGTGTAGCAGACAGAGTGCAGAACGCATTTAAGGAAGCAGGCTTAGCCATAAACAAGCAGTCAGGCTTAGATGGAGCTCACAAATTCTTAACGGCGCACTGGCCTGAAAAACGTATCGAACCACAGACCTTGCCAGCGTCAGTAGTGGTTATAGGTGCAGGTATCGCAGGTGCTAGCGTGGCGCGGCAACTTGCCTCTCGTGGCGTATCAGTCACGTTAATTGAGCGTGACCAACCGGCCTGCGGAGCATCAGGCAATCCCGTAGCAGTAGTGCGGCCAGAGCCGGGCGGTGCAGACAATGTGATTGCTGAATTTTCTGCTGTGGGCGTTGGTTGGCTCAAGCGTTGGTTGTCTGTGTATGGCCAGTCAGTGCCACATGATTTTTGTGGAGCAGTTCGACTTTTACGTGATCAGCGTAGGCACGACAAATTGGCGGCGTACGCACTAACGGTTCCGGATGAGTGGTTGCATGAACTCAGCAACAGTGATGCGAGTGCCTTATGCGGGCAGGCTGTTGCCGCAGATGCTTTTCTGTTGCCTCAAGCCGGATGGGTAGACCCCAAGGCGCTGGTTGCAGCATTGATAGATCATCCATTAATTGATGTGATATCCAACGCAGAGGTTACAAAGCTAACGCGTATATCTTCAGATTTATGGTGCGTGGGGTTTTCAAATCACGAAGAAATTCATACGCATCATGTAGTACTTGCAACGGCGTTTGCTGATCTTAGCCCTGATGTACTTGGCATAGACAGTGCACGCGGGCAGTTATCGTTATTACCTGAGCGCTCTGATAAGAGTCTGCGAGCTATTGTTTGTCGCGATGGTTATATAACTCCCGCGATTAATGGCATGCATACGATAGGCGCCACGATTCAATACGACGACCAAGACCGCAATTCACGTGATGAAGATGATCTTGAAAATTTTCATCGGCTGCAGCGCTTACTGCCAGAGTTTGTGAGCGATGCTCATGCGCTGCTTGGTGGTAGGGTCTCGTGGCGTGGAACTACGCAAGACCGTTTGCCGTTGGTGGGAAAAATCGCAGAAGGTCTATATGCCAGTATCGGGCATGGCTCCCGCGGTGTGGCATGCGCGCCATGGTGTGCAGAATTTTTGGTGACTCAAATGATGAACGAACCACTGCCTATTTCTGCAGCATGGGTGGAAAGATTGCACCCGCTTCGGTTCTCTAAATCGACATCGCCAAAATCATAATAACGACTAATTACTTGAGTTAATTAAACAATCGGGATAATTCCACGCCAGGGTCAGGTGAACGCATAAATGCTTCACCGACTAAAAATGCATGAACATCTGCATCGCGCATTTTTTGCACATCCTCTTTATTGACAATGCCTGATTCGGTAATCACCAGCTTTTGTGAATCTATGCGTTCTAAAAGATTCGTGGTGGTTGCGAGGGATGTTTCAAAGGTGCGAAGGTTGCGGTTGTTTATCCCCAGTAGACGAGTAGCGAGCTTAAGCGCTGTATTGAGCTCCTCGCCATCATGTACTTCTACTAAAACATCCATGCCCAATTCATGCGCACATGATTCTAGTTCTGCCATCAAGCCATGATCAAGGGCGGCTACGATGAGCAAAACACAATCAGCACCCCAGCTGCGAGCTTCATAAATTTGGTAAGGATCAATGATGAAATCCTTGCGCAAAACAGGCAGGCTGCAAGCGCCACGTGCTTGCTTAAGATACTTGGGCGCGCCCTGAAAAAAATTCACATCGGTGAGCACAGACAAGCAAGCTGCGCCATGCTCCGCATAACTCTGTGCAATTTCTACCGGATGGAAGTCTTCCCTCAGTACTCCTTTGGAGGGAGAAGC
>Ga0315899_10008494_pt1 | contig 11011 bp, 9 predicted proteins | sample LakEriMetagenome_2_FD_203518 | JGI IMG/M metagenome (GOLD analysis project Ga0315899, IMG submission 203518) | Freshwater fungal communities from buoy surface, Lake Erie, Ohio, United States - Buoy 4 MA112 | ecosystem: Environmental > Aquatic > Freshwater > Lake | place: USA: Lake Erie, Ohio...
CATCAAAAAATGCATCGGTGTATAAAGATGAGCGCTTCTCAGATCATTCGCCACTCATTATTGATTATGACTGGTCGTTATGATTTTTTGAAGCTTACTTAAAAAACCAATAGCACACAGCAATCGACGCCAACACGCCGGCCAGATCAGCCAGCAAAGCACAGGTAACCGCATGCCGTGCGCGCTGTATACCAACGGCGCCGAAATACACAGCCAATACATAAAAAGTAGTTTCTGTACTGCCCTGAACAGTTGCTGCGAGCAGTGCCGGAAAACTATCAACACCATGTGTGCTCATGGTTTCAATCAGCATAGCGCGCGCAGCACTGCCTGAAAAAGGCTTAACTAAGGCAGTGGGCAGAGCATCAACAAACCGTGCATCCCAACCCAGATGATCAATCGCTAAACGAATGAGTTGTAGCAAACTATCCAATGCACCAGAGGCGCGTAGCACACCCACCGCGCACAGCATTGCTACCAGATAGGGCAGTAAATTTTTGGCGACCTCAAATCCTTCACGCGCGCCTTCTACAAAAGCTTCATAAACAGGAACACGTCGCCACACGCCCATTAAAAGAAACGTCACGATCAAACCAAACAATACGGCATTGCCCAACACGGAAGACAAGGCCGCTAGTGCGACAGATGAAAGACTGGCTAACAAACTAATCGCACCACCGAGTAGCAAACCCGCAAAGAATAAAAATCGTATAACTACTGGGTCGAGCAGCTTTAACCGCTGAGCAAAAGCTACTGCGAAAAAACCTGTGAGTGTGGATGCTGTGGTCGCTAGTAGTATGGGTAAAAACACCATCGTGGGGTCAGGCGCACCTTGCTGCGCGCGATACATAAAAATTGATACCGGTAACAGGGTAAGTGATGAGGCATTCATCACCAAAAACATAATCTGGGCATCGCTTGCAACTTCAGGATCAGCATTCAGTGTTTGCAGCTCTTGCATAGCTTTCAAACCGATAGGCGTAGCGGCATTGTCTAATCCCAGCGCATTCGCTGTGAAATTCATAGTGATTAAACCCAGAGCAGGGTGCCCTGCAGGGACGCCGGGCAGTAAGCGCGCAAACAAGGGAGAGAGCCACTGGGCCAGCGCGTGCACCAGACCTGCTCGCTCTGCGATGCGTAAAAAACCCAGCCACAACGTTAACGTGCCAAATAACAGCAGCATGACGTCGACTGACAGCTTAGCCATGGTGAACAAGCTTTCCACCATGGATGCAAATACCGTGACGTCGCCCGTCACCAGTACTCGCCACAGAGCACTTGCACTAGCAACCAAAAAAAATCCCAGCCAGAGAAAATTCAACATGCGCTAAGGCTTACCTAGTCGATGGGGGAACATAAACTCATGGGATTGCTTACGCTATTTAGAGTAAGCATGAATCAACGTTAATGAGCTTCTTCTTTAGGTGGTGTGACAGGATTCCATGGCGCGATCTTAGGTAAGAGCATCATGCCGGGCAATGCCAATACAAAGCAAATCAGGAAAAAAACAAACCAGCCGGTTTGGGCAACCATAAATCCTGTTAGTGCATTGAAAAACGTACGCGGCACAGCAGCCAAGCTGGTAAACAAAGCAAACTGTGTTGCGGTGTAGCGTTGATCAGTGGTGGTGGCGATGAATGCTGTAAAGGCAGCGGTGCCTAATCCCACCGCAAAGGCTTCTAAACCTATGACGACGCCTAGCAACAAAGAGCTTGGCTCAACATCCGGTGACGCCGCACTTACTTGTGCCAGTAACGCAAAGCCTAATATGGCTACAGCTTGCACCACACCAAATATCCACAAGCCGCGATTAATGCCTGTTTTTTCCAGCCACACGGCACCCAGAATACCGCCAGCCAAGCTGGCCCATAAGCCTGCATTTTTTGCTACCAGGCCTATGGTGGTACGTGAAAAGCCTAGCTCCATATAAAACGGCGTAGCCAAGGCCGTCGCCATGGAATCACCCAACTTATACAAAAATATAAATGCAAGTATGTACAGTGCATGCGACCAGCCACTGCGTTGTATGAATTCTTTAAAGGGTTCAACAACGGCTTCACGCAAGGATCGTGGTGGCTCGCCATAAATAGCAGGTTCTTTAATAATCAGCGTTGTTATCACGCCGGGAAGCATGAACAGCGCTGTAATTCCGAACACGGTCTGCCAGCTCAAAAAGTCCGACAAAATAAGTGACAGTGATCCGGGTACCAGGGTAGACATTTTGTAAGCATTAACAAATAACGCTGTACCAGAACCCTGCTCATCATCCGACAATAATTCACGTCGATACGCATCAATGACGATGTCTTGGCTAGCAGACAGAAATGCGATAACGCCCGCTAGAAAAACTATCGCAGTCAAATCGGTAAGCGGTGAAAAAAACCCCATGCTAGCGATGGCAGCCAGTAACGCCAATTGAGAGAAAAACATCCAGCCACGCCGGCGCCCTAACAACGGAAAATGAAATCTATCCATTAAGGGCGACCACAAAAATTTCCAGGTGTAGGGAAATCCAACGAGCGCAAATAAGCCTATGGCCTTGAGATCAACCTGCTCTGCCTTAAGCCAGGCTGACAATAAGTTGTACAGTATGAACAGTGGCAAGCCTGAGGTAAAACCAAACATTACGCAGATCATCATGCGCCGATTGAAGTAATGGCGCCAACCTGTCACTTTCGGCTCGGTAGCTGCTATGGGTTGGTTCATTAAATTATTCGCATTAGCAAAGTGTTTATCGTTTACGCAAGCGGAATACAGCCAGGCTGCCGCGCCAATTCGGCAACAATGTAACTGGCGAGCCATTATCTTTTAGCGCGACACACTCCAGTACATTCAAGCCAACTTCATCCGCCAATTCTTCAAAATCGCTGATGGTGGCGCAGCGAAGATTGGGCGTGTCGTACCAGGCATAGGGCAAACTCTCTGAGACAGGCATATGACCCGTTAGTAAAGCTAGGCGATGCGGCCAATGTGCAAAGTTAGGGAATGACACAATAGCTTCTTGTCCCACTCTCGTAATGTCACGCAAGACGCCTTCGACATTTTTCATCATCTGCAAAGCAGATAAACACAACACGGTATCAAAAGCGGCGTCAGAAAACATCGCCAATCCACTTTCTATGTCTTGCTGTATGACTGAGACACCGCGCTGTACGCAGCGAGGAATCGGCGCATCATCAATCTCAACGCCATAACCACTGCAGTGCTTGTCTACTTGCAGGTATTCCATCATCGCACCGTCACCACAACCAAGGTCTAAAACGCGAGACCCCGGTGCCACCCAACGCGCAATAAAAGCTAAATCAGCACGCAAACCAGCAAAGCGCTCGGTAATCATGCTGCCTTCCTGTGAAGTTCGCTCTGACGCACTGTAATCCGGCCCCAGATTTTTTCATAGTAGGCACGCACTACGTTCATGTAGCGATGATCGTCAAGAAGAAATGCATCGTGACCATGGGGCGCATCAATTTCGGCATACGTCAGACGCCTGTCGTTTCTAACCAGTGCTTGTACTATTTCTCTACTGCGCTCAGGTGCAAAACGCCAGTCGGTGGTAAATGATACGAGCAAAAATTCTGCCTGGGTATTGGCGAGTGCCGCTGCAAGATCACCATTAAATGCACGCGCCGGATCAAAATAATCGAGTGCTTTGGTGATGAGCAAATACGTGTTGGCATCAAAGTACTCTGAAAATTTATCGCCTTGATAGCGCAGGTAGGATTCAATCTCGAAATCAACACCATAATTAAACTGGTAGTCGGTACCCCGCAGATCACGGCCAAATTTTTCTGCCATGTCATCGTCGGACAAATAGGTGATGTGACCTATCATGCGCGCAACACGCAAACCATTACGTGGCACAACGCCGTGTGCATAGTAATCACCATCATGAAAATCGGGATCAGTCAGTATGGCTTGTCTGGCAACGTCATTAAACGCAATATTTTGTGCGCTGAGTTTGGGGGTAGATGCGACCACCAAACAATTAGCTATTCTGTCGGGATACAGCATGCTCCAGGAAAGTGCCTGCATACCGCCCAATGAGCCGCCCATCACAGCAGCAAATTGGTGTATGCCTAATTGGTCTGCTAATCGTGCTTGAGCGTGCACCCAATCTTCTACTGTCACCACTGGAAATGACGCTCCGTAGGGTTTGCCCGTGGCGGGATTGGTATGCATAGGGCCCGTCGAACCAAAGCACGAACCGAGATTGTTCACACCGATAACAAAAAAACGATCTGTATCTAATGGCTTGCCTGGACCAACCATGTTGTCCCACCAACCGGTACTTTTAGGTTGACCTTCGTAGCTACCTGCGACGTGATGCGATGCATTGAGCGCATGACACACCAATACTGCATTTGTTTTATCTGCGTTGAGTTCGCCGTAGGTCTCGTAAACCAGCGTGTAATCAGCGAGCAGGGCCCCGCTTTGCAAAGGCAAGGGCTGTGCAAAATGCATGGACTGGGGAACTACTACGCCTATTGATCGCATAAATTAATAATCAAATACTCTAAAATTTAGCATCACCTGGTTTGATTTCATACTCAACGCACTACCGTTCATGAGCATTGATCGTATAAAACAAAAAAGCCCGAAAGCACTTGGCTAGTCGGGCTGAATTCTATTTGTAGATTCGAGCTCGCTTTAGCCGTATTTGTTTGGGTTTCCCCGCGCGCCCGCAAGCTAAGGTCAAATCGGCGCTGTAACCACAAGGATAGCGAAGTCAGTGCCCAGCGTCAAACGCCATGGCACAACGGGCTTTTATAACGCTCTGAGGCGCTCAACTCCGTCAGCAATAGCGGCTGCATCAAAGGTTTTCAAGATTTTCTTCACTTGTGGCTCGATCTGATCCAAGTCGGAGTTCAAGATCTCCTGCTTAACAGACAATAGCTGCGCTGGGTGCATAGAAAATTCACGTAAACCCATGCCTAACAACAAACGTGTGAGCTTGGTATCGCCGGCAACCTCACCACACACGGCCACTGGAATACCTGCTTTAGCGCCAGCAGCAATCGTCGTGCTCAGCAAATATAAAACTGCCGGATGCAAAGGATTGTAGAGATGAGCCACTTCATGATCAACACGATCAATCGCCAAGGTGTATTGAATTAAATCGTTGGTGCCTATCGATAGAAAATTGAGCCGCTTAATAAATAAGGGCAGCGTGAGTGCTGCAGCCGGAATTTCTATCATGGCCCCAACGGGTATGTTGGGATCAAATTTTTTCTTAGCGTCGCGTAGTTGCTGCTTTGCCTGATCGATAAATAACAACGTCTGATCAATTTCAAAGGCGTGTGCGAGCATGGGAATTAAGAGATTAATCGGACCATACGCTGAGGCACGCAATATAGCTCTTAGCTGGGTAAGAAACATTTGTGGCTCGGCCAGGCAGTACCGAATAGCGCGTAATCCTAGCGCAGGGTTCAATGCTGTTTCTTCGTCTTTGTCGAGTGGCTTGTCAGCGCCTACGTCTAAGGTGCGTATGGTGACGGGTCGACCCTTCATCAACACTACCGCTTTACGGTAGGATTCGAATTGCTCATCTTCAGAAGGCAATCGATGCGGGCCGCCGGCGCGTCCCATAAATAAAAATTCGGAGCGAAACAGCCCCACACCCACTGCACCCGCCTCGACTGCAGGCGAACAATCTTCAGGTAACTCAATATTGGCTAGCAAATGTATGCGCGTGCCATCTTTGGTAACTGCCGGGGTTTTCTTTAACTTGCCTAGCTTTTTGCGCTCACGTATCAGCTGGCTCTGAACTTCACGATACTGTTCTAGTACAACCGGCGCAGGGTCAACAATAACGATACCGGCATCACCATCAATAATGACCCAATCATCTTCGCAGATGAGCGAGCATGCAGTTGACATGCCCACGACAGCAGGAATATCCAAACTACGCGCGACAATCGCTGTGTGTGAATTCTGGCCACCCAGATCGGTGACAAAACCCACAAAGGCGCGATCACGAAATTGCAGCATATCGGCTGGTGATATATCGTGAGCTACGACTATCATCTGCGGCAATTCTTCTTGCGGATCTGAGCTGGTCGGAAAAGTTGATGCTGTTCCTGTTAGAAATTTTAGTACTCGCTCACCGACCTGACGAATATCATTTTTACGCTCACGCAAATAGGCATCTTCAATTTCATCAAATTGAGCCGACAGTTCGTCAATTTGTGTCAGCCAAGCCCATTCAGCGTTGTAATGACGATTGCGAATAATTTTTAATGGCTCAGTTGCCACGATAGGATCGGCTAAGATCAGTGCATGCACATCAATAAATGCAGCAAGCTCTGAGGGCGCATCTGCCGGAAGATCACGACGCACGGCTTGCAATTCACGATTGACTGCAGCAACTGCATCAGTCAATCGCACAACTTCGGCTTCGACTTTTTCTTCTGAGATCAAATAATGTTTGACGTCACGCGCTGCGGGCCGCAGTAAATGGGCCCGACCTATCGCGATACCGCGCGATACGGGAATACCATGAAGAGTAAATGACGCCATTCGTTATTATTCCGAGTATCTCTATTCGCTTTCGCCAAATCGCGCTTCGATTAGCTGCGCAATCGCCGTCATTGCTTCTTCCTCATCGGCGCCCTCTGTCTCTAGGGTCACTGTTGTCCCTTTACCAGCTGCCAACATCATTACACCCATAATAGATTTGGCATTGACACGCTTGCGTTCGCGTGTCATCCAGACTTCGCTTTGGAACTTCGCGGCCAACTGCGTCAGCTTAGCCGAGGCGCGTGCATGTAGACCCAATTTGTTAATGATTTCTATATCGCGACTAATCATTTTTTAAATTCAAGTGATGGTTACAACGTGCTACGACGAGATTATGTTTTGCCCGCTACGCGGCAAACACCTTTTTGCCCACCCGTGAGTGCCATTTCTGTCAGCGTTTCCAGCGTGTTGTTGCGGTAGCTAATTGCACGCAGCAACATGGGAAGGCTGACACCCGCTATCACTTCAATCTCACCGGGAATGCAGAGAGACTGAGTGCAATTAGCTGGAGTCGCACCAAGTACATCGGTGAGCACCAGCACGCCCGAACCATCATTAATACGCTTGATCGCATCCCTAGCTATGCTCAGGACTTCAGCAGGATCCTGATCAGCGATAACATCCAGTGCTTCTACTCTTTGCGGAGGATCTTTGTAGACATGCGTGACCGCTTCAATGAAAGCGCGCCCTAACGGGGCATGCGTAATAAGTAGTATGCCAACCATGGTTTTTTGTAAGGCCTGTCAAAAATGGCAGATATTAGCGGGGCAAATCAAAAAGCCCGCTCTAATTCATCAAGAAACATACCGGCCACATTGAATCCTGTTTGCTGCGTAATTTCCTGAAAACACGTAGGACTAGTCACGTTGATCTCAGTTAGGTATTGACCAATGACATCTAATCCTACCAGTAACAATCCACGTTCGAACAAAATTGGGCCCAGGGCTTCTGCAATTTCGCGTTCTCGATCGGATATAGGCATAGCGACTCCCAAACCTCCGGCCGCCAAATTACCTCGCACCTCGCCAGCCTGCGGAACCCTTGCTAAGCAATAGGGCACGACTTTTCCAGCGATGAGCAGCACACGACGATCACCTTGCGTTATTTCTGGTATGTAGCGCTGAACCATGATGGTTCGCTGGCCATGATGAGTAAGCATTTCTATCGCTGAACCCAAATTTAATCCGTCGGCACCTATGCGAAATATGCCTGCACCACCCATGCCATCCAAGGGCTTGAGAATGACATCTTTGTGCTGCTCGTGAAAGGAGCGTATGCGCAACATGTCGCTAGTGACTAAGGTAGGCGCTATGAATTGCGTAAAACCAGTGATCGCAAATTTTTCGTTGTGACTCCGTATCGCACCCGGACGATTAAACACGCGCGCGCCATGATTCTCGGCATGTTCAAGCATATAGGTCGCGTAGATATATTCCATGTCAAAAGGCGGATCAGTACGCTCAATCACGGCATCAAAATCATTTAGCGATGTCAGTACCGGTGCTTGCTGCTGATACCAGTTCTCTGCTTGACCAGTTAGAGTAATACGCGAAACACCTGCTTTGACTTCCTGTCCATCAAACAGCAGATCACCATGGCCAAACACGTACAGGTCATGGCCACGACCGGCCGCTTCTATCATCATCGCGTAGGTAGAATCCTTGACTATCTTGAAGCTCTCTAGCGGATCAGTGATGAAGGCGATTTTCATTAGGTATTAATACACTTCCGGATTGGGGTCAGTTTTTTCTAACTCGAGCGAAGCTGCCAACAACGCAAGACGAGCAACCACACCGTACATATAAAACCGATTCGGTGCGGCAGTCCCTGGCTTGGCGGCTAGGTCAGGTAGTGCATGCTGTTGCGCAAAGGCCAGCGGTACAAAATGTGCGCCCGGTGCATTGAGGTTTTCATCGATACCACGCTCAGCATGTACGCGATAAAAACCACCCACGACATAGCGATCAACCATATAGACCACGGGCTCAGCGACAGCATCATTGATATGTTCAAAGGTGTGCACACCTTCTTGCACGATCACATCTGACACCTCGAGACCTTCTTTAACAACCGACATTTTATTGCGCTGCTTACGATTTAAATCGCGAACCTCACTGGCATCACGCACAGTCATGATGCCCATGCCATAGGTTCCGGCATCGGCTTTAACGATAACGAAAGGCGTTTCTTTGATTCCGTATTCTTTGTATTTTTTTCGTATTTTCGTCAGTAACGCATCAACATTCGTAGCCAGTTGCTCTTCACCCTCGCGCTCTTGAAAATTAATGCCTGTGCATTTGGCAAAATAAGGATTCAACATCCACTGATCAACATCGATCAGCTTGGCAAACTTTTTAACGATCTCATCGTAGGCTGCAAAGTGATTTGTCTTGCGTCTAACCGCCCAACCTGCGTGCAGCGGTGGTAGTAAGGTTTGCTCGTGCAAATCTTCGAGTATGCCGGGTATGCCTGAAGACAAATCGTTATTAAGCAAAATGGTGCAGGGATCGAAATTTTTTAATCCCAGTCGACGGCCGTTACTCGTACGCTCTAATGGCTCCAACGTGAGCGTATTGCCATCAGGGAGTTCTATGTCGGTAGGTTTTTTTACTTCGTCCGACAAACTACCCAAGCGCACATTCAATCCCGTCTGACGAAATATCTGCATCAGGCGTGCGACGTTTTGTAAATAAAAGGTGTTGCGCGTGTGCTTCTCGGGTATCAACAGCAGATTTTTTGCATCAGGACAGTACTTCTCTATCGCTGCCATTGCGGCCTGCACTGCCAAGGGCAACATCTCAGGCGCCAAGTTGTTAAATCCGCCCGGGAAAAGATTGGTATCAACCGGAGCAAGCTTAAATCCAGAATTGCGTAAATCAACCGAACAATAAAAAGGCGGGGTGTGCTCTTGCCACTCCAGCCTGAACCACCGCTCTATTGCAGGGGTAGCCGCCAGAATTTTTTTTTCGAGCTCGAGTAACGGGCCATTTAGGGCCGTAACAAGGTGAGGAACCATGCATAACCTTCCAGATAATCAATGAGGCGCAAGCCAAGGGCCAGATTCTAACGGACATCTGTTGCTGCTGCCCTTATTCTGGGTTACGTCGCCACATAGCACTGCCCCATGATTTTCTATCTGTCGCCACAACATAGCTATGTTGCAGACCTGGCCAGGCATAAAAAAACGCCTCTCGAGAGAGGCGTTTTGGGCTCGGCGACTTGAGCCAATGCTGCAGAGGAGACTCTTTATTTCATGAATGGTAAGCAGTTTCACCATGGCTGCTGATGTCTAAACCTTCGCGCTCTTCTTCTTCAGTTACGCGCAAGCCAACCAGCAGGTCAGTCACTTTGTAAGCAACGAAGGCCACCAAACCAGACCAGATAACAGTGGTCAATACGGCCTGGCACTGTATCCACACCTGGCTGGCAATCGAATACTCTGGCGAGACAGCATTGGCAACGTAGTCATAGATGCCAGTGCCGCCCAAGGAAGGCGCAGCAAATACGCCCGTCAAAATCGCACCCAGAGCACCGCCCACACCGTGGACGCCGAATACATCCAGCGAGTCATCAGCACCAATCATGCGTTTTAAACCATTAACGCCCCAGAGACAGACCACACCAGCCAACAATCCTATGACCAAACCACCCATCAAGCCTACGAAGCCGGCTGCAGGTGTAATGGCCACCAATCCAGCAACTGCGCCCGATGCTGCGCCCAGCATGGAAGGTTTACCTTTGAGTATCCATTCAGCAAAGCTCCATGAAACCACTGCACCGGCGGTCGCCAGCAAGGTGTTTGCAAATGCGAGTACTGCAGAACCGTTAGCCTCGAGTGCTGAACCTGCATTAAAGCCAAACCAGCCCACCCACAACAATGAGGCACCGACCATGGTCAGCGTCAACGAGTGAGGGGTCATTGCTTCACGGCCCAGACCAATACGCTTGCCTATCAGGATGGCGCCAACCAAGCCCGCAACCGCTGCGTTGATATGAACTACCGTACCGCCGGCAAAATCTAATGCGCCTTTCTGGAACAACCATCCGGAAACTGCCGTTGCTTTTTCAGCGGCGGCGGCATCCGTAAATGCATCAGGGCCGGGCCAGAACCAAACCATGTGTGCAATAGGTACGTAAGAGAAGGTGAACCAAATCAGGACGAACAAAACTACCGCGGCAAACTTGATGCGCTCGGCAAATGCACCGACGATCAAACCGCAGGTAATTGCTGCAAATGTCGCCTGGAAGCAGGCGAAAATCATCTCTGGAATAACGACGCCTTTACTGAAAGTCGCACCCGCTGAATCTGGAGTGAGGCCTTTCATCAACAGCCGATCAAAGGAACCAAAGAAACTACCGCCTTCGGTGAAGGCCAAAGAATACCCGTAGATAAACCAAAGCACGGTAACCAGGCTGAAAATCATCATCACCTGCATCAGCACTGACAGCATGTTTTTGGAACGGACTAAACCGCCATAAAACAAAGCCAAACCCG